>OGQS01000758.1_pt1 | contig 21264 bp, 19 predicted proteins | sample 1553331 | NCBI WGS metagenome assembly OGQS01 (sample SAMEA2580012, study PRJEB22360) | human gut metagenome | biome: human gut; feature: human-associated habitat; material: faeces | place: Denmark | collected 2008/2010
ATATTTGTGGTCTCGGAGCAAGGTTTAGATGCGAGCGCATAAAGCGAGCATTTAAACCGCTGCGACTAAAGTCACAAATATAGGATATCGGTTCTCTTCGCGGGCGTCTGTTCTTAATGAATTAAATAGTTACAATCTCATCCTTAGATACCTGTCCCTCTCTTACTCGGAAAGCATGGATTACAGGATTTTCCTGATCCATAAGGGACATAATAAGATAACTTGCCTCAGAATCAAAGGCGAGGCGGATATCTTCCTTAGATGGTCTTGCCGGAGTTTCCGGATGGGAGTGCCAGTTTCCAAGTGGTTCTAAACCGTTCTTTCTCATATCTTTGATCGCTGCAAGCTGCTCTTTTGGATCTAAAGAGAAGTGTTCGTTTGTATGGTCAATATTTGTAAGGTAATATACTTTTTTTATTACTCGTTCTGTGTCGGATTTTTCGCCGGCGATGAGTCCGCAGGCTTCTTCCGGCAGGTGGGCAACGGCATGGGCTGCCATTGCCTGAAAGTCTTCTTTTTTAAGCTTTACCTGCATGATTAGATTCCCTCACATTCTGTCTGTTCGTAGTCGATAAGCTCTGTGATTGTCGGATGGTCACCACATACAGCACAATCTTCTGTATGTTCTGGAAGTTTAATCTTTCTAAATTCCATCTTTAATGCATCATAAGTTAAGAGGTAGCCTGTCAGTAAGTCACCAACACCGAGGATGTATTTAACTGCTTCCATTGCCTGAAGACTTCCGATCACTCCACCCATTGCTCCGATAACGCCTGCCTGCTTACAGGTTGGTACTGCATCCTTTGGAGGCGGATTCTTGAATACACAACGATAACATGGTCCTTCTCCTGGCACGTAAGTCATGAGCTGGCCTTTGAAACGGATGATTCCAGCATGAGAAAATGGCTTTTTCGCCATTACGCAGGCATCGTTGATAAGAAATTTTGCAGGGAAGTTATCTGTTCCATCAATGATGAAGTCGTAGTCTTTGATTAAGTCCATGATGGATTCTGAGTCTACGAAAGTACGGTATGTAATTACTTTTACATCTGGGTTAATGGCTTCCATTGTCTCTTTCGCAGACTGTACTTTTGCCTTACCTACGTCCTGTGTTGAATGAATAATCTGTCTTTGTAAGTTAGATAAATCTACTTCGTCTGCATCTGCGATTCCGATTGTTCCAACACCGGCTGCTGCTAAATACATTGCGGCTGGTGCGCCAAGTCCACCGGCTCCGATAATTAATACTTTGGCATTTAATAATTTCTTCTGTCCTTTTGCGCCAACTTCCTTCAGGATAATATGACGGGAGTAGCGTTCAAGCTGCTCGTTTGATAGCATTATCTTCCACCTCCCATGAAATACAGAAATTCTACTTCGTCACCGTCTTTTAAGGCTTTTTCAAAATCTACTCTTTCAACGAATTCATCGTTTACGGATACAGTAACATATTCCGGTGTCTCTACGTTTTCCTTTTCAATAAGCTGTGTGATGTTTAATCCATCTTCATATTCTTTTACTTTTCCAGCAACTGTGATTTTCACGATTCTATCCTCCATTTATGTCTGTTTTTATATTTATAAAATTATATCTGTCTTATTATATCGGCCTTACCTTAAACTTTTATATTCTATTTATCATTATATACATCTTTACAATGCCTTTATAAATATATTCAAATTGCTATATATAACTTTATATCTAATTTTATAAATATGTTTTATTCTGTCTTTTATCAGATTCTTTACTATAGATCTTATTATTTATTCTTTTCAATTGCTTCTTCGATTTTATGCTTACTTACAGCACCTGTGATTCTGTCCACTTCTTCTCCGTTTTTGAAGAAAATGAGTACTGGAGAGGACATAACGCTGTACTCTTCGATGAGTTCCTGCTCGTAAACAATATTTACTTTTCCGATGTATACGTCTGGATATTTTTCGTCCAGATCTGCAAGTATCGGAGATAACTTTTTGCATGGAATACAACTGTCAGAGTAGAAGTCTGCGATTGCAAGACCTGATGCATTTAACACCTTTTCCTGAAAGCTGTCTTTGTTTAATCTTTCTGCCATAACTGCTCTCCTGTTTCAGAAGATATCTGAAAAATCAAGAAATAATCTGCACTTCCTACTTTATGAAATGCTTATCTTTTAAAAAGTATTTTTCAAATATACTCTGGGATTTTCCTGTTTTATTCTTTTAACTTCCTATATGTAACTTTATTCTCCAACTTTCTTTACGAATAAAGTATAAGTTCCATCATCGTTTGTATCTAATTTTAAGATCTGATGTCCTTCTTCTTTGATACTTCTTGGAACATTCTGGCTCGCCATCATTCATTTTTACGGCTAAAACCTGTCCTTCATCCATTTCTTCTAATGCTACTTTTGCTTTTACAAATGTAACGGGACATACAACATCAGTAATATCTACCTGTTCGTCAAAATGTATTTCACTCATTTTCATAGGCCTCCTTGATTGCTTTTTCAAATGCCTCTTTTCCAGTACGGTCGATCGTGAACTTGAGTCTCTCTCCTGCTTTTCCGTTCTGTTCAAAGAATTTTAATGCTGCATCACATACTTTTAATAACTTTTCGTGGCTTTCGATAAATGGAATAATTGTCTCACCCTTGCTGATGTGATTTCCGAATGTTCCACCAAAAGAAACGATATATCCTGGCTGTGCATCGTAAGCATCTACTGGACAGGACTTTACACATCGTCCGCAGTAGTTACATTTTCCTGTGTCGATACTGATTTTTCCGTCTTCTAAAGTAATTGCTTCATTTCGGCAGGCTTTTACGCAGACACCACACTGGATACATTTATCTTCTACCCATGCAACCTGCATTCCACCTTTGATTCCTACGTCATTTTCCTCTGCTTTTAAGCAGTTATTCTGGCATCCTGTGATACCGAATTTGAACTTATGAGGAAGTTCGTAACCGAAATATCTCTCATCAAGTTCCTTTGCCAATGCGTAAGTATCAATACAGCCGCTCTGACAGATTGCTGCACCCTGACAGGCAGTAACGGTTCTTACTCGAGGCCCACATACACCTGGAACAACATCCCCTTCTGCTAATGCATTTTTTACTTCTTCAATCTGGTCTAACTTAATGAAAGGAATCTCCACACCCTGTCTGGATGTTAAATGTACATATCCTTCACCGTATTTTTCTGCAACTTCAGCAACCTTTGCAAGCTGCTCTGCACTCATATGTCCGCCGACAGTACGAAGTCTTAAAGAAAAATTATTTTTCTGTTTCTGTCGCATAAATCCGCCCTTTTTCAGAGTTGCATAATCTACTGCCATTTTGTCCTCCTGTAATTAAATGAAATACCCTTTTTTCATTTCTATACTGCTAAATTTTTTGTAACCATTCAACGCTATTTGCAAATCACAACTTTGATGGTTCTTTGCTTATATAGCTTTGAATAATTACATTATATATTTTCTATCGCCTGTGTAAAGTCCGCAATTAAATCTTCCACATCTTCAATGCCGACACTGATTCGAATCGTATCCTCATATACCCCTGCGTATTCCTGTTCTTCTTTGGTACTGTGCAGATAAATCGTTGATGATGGATGGATGACTAACGTTCTTAAATCGCCGATATTGGTTGCGATATGTGCATATTTTAAAGAATTAATCAGTTTAAATGCTTTTTCTCTTGAACCTGCCCGGATTGTGAGGATGGCACCTCCCAGTCCTCCGAACTGTTCATCGACAAGCGGTTTGTATGGACTGCTTTCCAGTCCCGGATAGTTTACTGTAATTCCTGCCAATTCCTCTAATGCCTTTGCAAGTGTCAGTGCATTGTGACAAAGTACTTTCATTCGAATACCGAGTGTTTCAAGCCCTAAAATATTGAGGTAAGCATTCATTGGCGCGAGACACCCACCCATATTTCTCCACACATCGTTTCGAAGTCTTGCAGTGTAAGCAAACTTTCCGTATTTGCTGTATTCCTTCATTGCCAGATATCTGTCTTTATCCCATTTGAACTTTCCACCATCCACGATGATTCCGCTGATAGAATTGCCGCTTCCGTTGATGTATTTTGAACTGGAATGAATAACAACATCTGCTCCTAATGATAAGGCATTTACCAGATAAGGGGTTGCCGTGGTGGCATCCGCGATAAATGGTACTCCATTTTCATGAAGGAAATCAGTTACTTCTTTGATATTTACTACATCAAGTCCCGGATTGCCAATCAGTTCTCCGAAAACCACCTTGATATTTGGATTTAAAACCGTCTTGATGTCTTCCACGGTAATATGTGGAATGAAATGTGTCGTAATACCAAACGCTTCTAAATCCTTGAATAAGTCGATGGTTCCTCCGAATAATCCGCTTCCTGCAATGATTTCATCTCCAGCACTTAATACATTTAACAGTGCTGCGGTGATGGCTGCCATTCCAGAGGCACAGGCAACTGCGCCCACGCCTCCTTCTAATTCATTGATTCTCTGTTCAAATGCTGCGACAGTCGGATTACCGATTCGTGTATAAGCAAATCCAGGTGCTTTATTTCCAAATACTTTTTCGAGATGTTCTGCGGAATCGTAAGAAAATGCACTTACCTGACTGATTCCCGGAAGTGTTCCTCCGTCCGGCGTATTTCTTCCTGCTTTTCCATGAAGAATCTTTGTGTTAAACTTCATTTCCATCTCTCCTTTTAGATGTGACTTGCAACACCGTATACATCTTCCGCATACTCTGTAATCTTACGGACTGTCTGTACTGTGCTGTCCACGTCTCCTTTTTCTCCTTCTTCCCAGTTCTTAATGTATTTGCTGTACTTGGATAAGGAGTTTTTGATTTCTTCTTTATTCTTTAAGTCTTTATTAAGAACAAGTAATACGATAATACCCGCTCTGTTTAAATGTCTTACGACAAGTCCTACTGGCTCATCATCTTTTGGTGCGTAAAGGTATGTATGTCTTCCACCTAATGTCAGTTCTTTTTCTACCTGTTCTACAAAGCTTCTTGTGATATTGTCATCTGCAAGGTCAAATGGAATGGTTGCTGCTCTCTGTCCTTTGATTACGGCACGAAGCTGATCTGCTTTCTTTCCTGCTTCCTGTCCGTCTTCTTTTACTTCTGTAACAACACCGCAGGCAGAAGTCATATTGGTTACACGGTCAATCAGGATTAATTCTCCTAATGTCTTGTGATCCTTAAATTCATCTGCTACAACACGGTCTACAAATGTAATCTCGCACTCTGCGATTTCGTTCTTTCCTAAGGAATCGGCGGGCTTCTGTTCTCCTGTATTTACATCAATGGAGTAAAGGATTTTTGAAACGATACCAGGTACTAATCTGGTTCCTAATTTTACGAAGTAGTTCTTTCCACTTTCAAGTTTGTCATCATCCATCCAGAGGAGAGTTGCTTCTACTGAAGAAGTTACCTTTTCTCCTGCACCTGCGGATAAGACACATCCTCTTGATACGTCTACTTCTCGGTCAAGCTGGATTGTTACCGGCTGTCCTTTTTCTGCAGACTGTACATCTTTGTCTGTTACATGAATGGATTTAACGTGTGCTTTTTCCATACTTGGCAATGCAGTAATCTCATCGCCTACCTTGATGCTTCCACTTTCAATCTGTCCCTGGAATCCACGGAACTGATGATTTGGACGGCATACTCTCTGTACAGGAAGATAGAAGCCTTCTTCCTGATTTTCATCAATATCAACCTGCTCTAAGATAGAAAGGATTGGCTTTCCTTCATACCATGTCATGTTGTCGGAAACTTTTGTTACGTTGTCACCTTCTGTAGCGGATACTGGAACGATGTATACATTTTCCAGGCCAAGTTCTGCTTTTAATGCTTCGATCTGTTTTTCGATTTCACGGAATCTTTCTTCACTATACTTTGCAAGATCCATCTTATTTACTGCGAAAATGAAATATTTAATTCCCATTAATGCACAGATTCTTGCGTGACGTCTTGTCTGTACAAGTACGCCCTGTGTTGCGTCCAGAAGAATAACGGCTAAGTCTGCAAAAGATGCACCAACGGCCATGTTTCTTGTATATTCTTCATGTCCTGGAGTATCTGCTACGATAAAGCTTCGATTATCTGTTGTGAAATATCTGTAAGCTACGTCGATCGTGATACCCTGTTCTCTCTCTGCCATTAATCCGTCAAGCAATAAAGAGTAGTCTATTTTTCCACCGCGGCTTCCTACTTTTGAGTCAAGCTCGAGTGCTTTTTCCTGATCTGTATAAAGAAGCTTGGAGTCATACAGGATATGTCCGATTAATGTTGATTTTCCGTCATCCACGCTTCCGCATGTAATAAATTTTAATAATCCTTTCATCTTAGAAGTACCCCTCTTTCTTTCTTCTTTCCATGCTGGCTGCTCCGCCGTCATGGTCGATAACACGGCTGGTTCTCTCGGAATCTACTGCGCTAAGTGTCTCATCAATAATCTCGTCTAATGTATGTGCGGTAGATTCAATACCACCTGTTAACGGGTAACATCCAAGAGTACGGAATCTTACGCTCTTATGTTCAATCTTTTCACCTGGACGAAGCTTCATTCTGTCATCATCTACCATGATGATATTGCCGTCACGCTCTACTACCGGACGCTCTGCCGCATAATAAAGTGGTACGATTTCGATGTTTTCGCGTTTGATGTACTGCCAGATATCTTTCTCTGTCCAGTTAGAGATTGGGAATACTCGAATACTTTCACCCTGTTTAATCTGTGTATTATATAACTTCCACACTTCCGGGCGCTGGTTCTTAGGATCCCATGCCTGTTCTTTATTTCTAAAGGAGAAAATTCTCTCTTTGGCTCTTGATTTTTCTTCATCACGACGACCGCCGCCAAATGCTGCGGTAAATCCGTATTTTGTGAGTGCCTGTTTTAATGCCTGTGTCTTCATGATATCTGTGTAGGCTGAACCATGATCAAATGGATTAATTCCCTGTTTTACACCTTCTTCATTCGTGTAGACAATCATGTCAATTCCTTTTTCTTTTGCAATCTTATCTCTAAATTCGATCATTTCTTTGAATTTCCATGTTGTATCGATATGCATAAATGGGAACGGTGGCTTTTCCGGGTAAAATGCTTTCATTGCCAGATGCAGCATTACGGAACTGTCCTTTCCGATTGAGTAAAGCATAACTGGCTTTTCACATTCTGCTGCTACTTCTCTCATTATGTATATTGCTTCTGCTTCCAGTTCATCAAGATGTGATAATGTTCCCATCTCATTTCCTCCTTTAAAATGTTTTCTATGCTAATATTTGTTAGAATCTTTCATGTTTATCTCAATGGTCTTTGTCTCACCGTTCGGACTATCGACACGCCATATGCGGACATCGCCTTTTTCCTTGACAGAAAGCATGGAACCCATGCCTCCCATGTCAGCACCTAAGAAGTAAAGAATTGCTCCCATGTGACATTCTTTTAAGCAGGCGGTACAGCCCCAGCAGTCTCTGATATTTCGAATATGTACCTTGCCGTCCTCGCCTTTTTTTAAGAGATTCCCGGGACAGACGGAAAGACATTTTCCGCATCCCACACATTTATTCTGTAAAATCCGTACACTCATATACCTTGCCTCCTGTCACCAGTTCTCTGAAAATGATTTCTGTCCCGCCGTCTGGCTTTCTTTTTGAATTCACATATTTAAGCCACTGATTGCTTTCTTCCGGATAGTCTGTATTCTCTCCAAAGCTGTGCCATCTTGTCTCTTTTCTAGCTCTTAAATGTTCAATCAAAGTCTGACACACAATCAGTCTCTCTCTTACTTCGTAGATATCTTTTAACTCAAACATATCTTTTGCCTTGAGTTCATCAATCATGCCAAGTAATTCACCGATTCGCTTCTTACCGATTACCAGTCTCTCTTCATTGTACTGATAATCGGTAGCGATTCCTCCGGCATACTGATCCATGACTTTCTGCATTGCCTCTTCAAGCTGTTCTGCAGTAATGAAAAATGTATCTTCGCTGTCTTTTCCTTCTGCTGTCAAATGTGCTTCATACTCTTTTTTCTTTAATATAGAAGCATTATCTATTTTTGTTTCAATTTCCTTTATAGCATTTGATTTTTCGCTGTCTGCATTTAAGTTTTTTAAGTATTTTGTCATGGATTCGGCGGCAATCTCGCCTTCTGCCAATGCTCCGGTTACGTATTTCTGTGGGCATCCTCCGGCAACATCTCCGGCGGCAAATAAACCTTTCACTGTTGTTCTTCTGCCGTTATCTACCCAGTAACCACTTGCGGTATGACCACCTACAATGTAAGGTTCTGTTCCTTCGATTTCGACATTCTCACTTGCCGGTCCTCTCGAACCTTCTAACCATTTGAGTGTCTGGCTTGGTGCCATGTTGAGGTACGCTCTGTATAAATCCTGTTCCTGTGCTGCACTGATTTCGTCTGTCTTTAGATAACAAGGACCGCGTCCCTCTCTGTTCTCAGTTACTGTTCCATATAATCGCTGAGAAGTTGTAAGACCGTATTTTGTCTCATAAATCTCACCGTGAGAGTTCATCTGCCTGGCTCCGACACCCTGTGCGATTGTTCCAACCGGTGCAATCGTATCTTTACATCGCAATGCGATAAAACGCATCTCAAATGTTGTCATTTCTGCTCCGGCTAAAATTCCCATTGCAAATCCGGCTCCTGTATTAAATGGGGAGTACCACATCTTATGTCTTGAAAATCCCGGATTGTTCGGGCGGTAAAGCCCTGCGGCTCCACCAGTCGCACAAAGAACTGCTTTTGCCCGGATATCATAGAAAACATTTTCTTCTATATTAAAGCCCCAGGCTCCTTTGATTTCATTCTCTTCTATTATGTAATCGGTGATATTCACTCTCTCAAGCACTGTGACATTGTCCTGTGACATTGCCGCTTCTGCTAAAAGAGGCTTGATATTTTCACCGTTAATCTTTATATTTCTGTTTCCTCTTGCAACGTACTTACCGTTCTCATCTTTCAGGATAACGAGTCCTAAATCATCAAGAACCTTCGTTACATGATTCAGTCGCTCAGACATGGATAAAAGCAAATCCTCTCTGACAATTCCGTGGGCATCCTTCTTTGCGTAATCCACATAATCCTGAGGGACATGCCCTTCTGTAATATATGCATTTAAAGCGTTAACCCCAGCTGCCAGACAGCCGCTTCTCTTAATATTCGCTTTTTCCGCTATCAGAACGCTTACCCCTGCTTCTTTTCCCAAAGTATAGGCAGCAAAGCAGCCTGCTGTTCCTCCACCGATGATTAACACATCTGTCTCTAATCTCTTTGTCTTCATGTCTACCCTCTTGAGTATCTAAAAATTTTATCTATTTTTATCTATCTAATCTAAAAATTTAATTTTAATCTTACTTAAATATAATACATTTCATGTCCAACCTGACTGTACTCCATTGAGGAATCTACCAGATTTCTTAATGTTAATTGTTTCAATAATCTATCTGTCTGATCATTCATCTGATCAATCAGAAGTTTCTGTATCGCAGTGGATATTCCCTTTTCGTCTGTTCCGCTTACCACACTTCTTTCATCTTCCAGAAGATAGCTTCCATCTAACGCATGAATCACATCTGCTACGGTAATACTTTCTGGTCTTTTTGCTAAAAGATAACCGCCCTGTGGCCCTTTTACGCTTCTTACCAGACCTGCCTTTCTCAGACTTGAAAAAATCTGTTCCAGATACTTTACAGATATATTATTGCGCTCTGCGATACTGCTTAACTGAACGCACTGGTCTTTGGCATATACTGCCAGATCGATCAATGCGGTAATCCCATACCTGCTTTTCTTCGAAAGATTCATTTATTTATCACCCTTTTCCTCTATTCAATTACAAATTCTGTACTGGATTTCGTACCTGTCTTATGCATTAAGCTTTGAGATTCAAGAATGCCTGGCATTATTCTGTAAATAATGCTGTAGAGTAATATCTGTCTCCTGTATCTGGAAGAAGCGCTACAATAGTCTTTCCTTCGTTCTCTGGCTTCTTCGCATATTCAATTGCTGCATGTAAAGATGCTCCGGAGGAAATCCCTACTAAAATTCCTTCTTTCTTTGCTAAAAGCTTTGCTGTTGCAAAAGCATCCTCATTCGTTGCTCTGAAAATCTCATCATAAATCTTTGTATCTAATACATCTGGTACAAATCCAGCTCCGATACCCTGAATCTTATGTGGGCCTGCCTTACCTTCAGATAAAACTGGTGATGTATCTGGCTCTAAAGCTACAATCTTCACTTCTGGTTTCTGTTCTTTTAAGTACTGACCTGTACCTGTTAAAGTTCCACCTGTACCAACACCTGCAATAAAGATATCAACCTCTCCATCTGTATCATTCCAGATCTCAGGACCAGTTGTTGCTTTATGGATTGCCGGGTTTGCCGAGTTTACAAACTGTCCCGGAATGAAGCTTCCTTCGATTTCTTCTGAAAGTTCATTTGCCTTTGCAATAGCACCTTTCATTCCCTTAGCGCCATCTGTAAGAACAATCTCAGCTCCATATGCTTTAATAATGTTACGTCTTTCAATACTCATTGTCTCAGGCATTACGATAATGCTCTTATATCCTTTAGTTGTTGCAATTGCAGCTAAGCCGATACCTGTATTACCTGATGTTGGTTCAATAATTGTTGAACCTGGTTTTAATTTTCCTGTACGTTCAGCGTCTTCAATCATTTCTTTTGCAATTCTATCCTTTACGCTTCCTGCCGGATTGAAGGATTCTACTTTTGCGATCAGTTTCGCCTGCAGTCCTTCTTTTTCTTCAATTCGTTTCAGTTCTACCAGCGGAGTTTTTCCTACAAGATCCAGAATGCTGTCATATACCTTTGCCATCGTTGATTTCCTCCTTACTTTTGCTCGCTTTTTCTCTATTTCCCTATTTCCTATTGAGTTTGTATGTTTTAAGTTGTTTCCATCTTATTCCAATCGTTTTAAAATGTCAACACATTTCACTGATATGATCAGAAAAGATGGTTAGAGCAGACCTGCAAGCGCAATACTGACCGCCATTCCGACTAGGGAAGAAAGCAATGCACCCGCCAGTGTGTACCGCGTTTTTTTGATGTGGACCGCTCCGAAATAGACCGCCATCGTATAAAAAACCGTCTCCGTACACGACATCATAATCGAAGCTGCCCGTCCGGCGAAGGAATCACACCCCGCCTCTTTGTAGAGATCCAGCAGCAAACTCACCGCCGCACTGTTGGAAAAGAGACGCACAACCCCGAGCGGCACCAGGGCAGATGGAATCCCCGCCGGTTCCAGCACCGTTCCGAACAGTTTTCCAAAATCCTCCAGAAATCCCGATGACCGCAGCACACCGACCGCCGCCATCAGCCCGATTAAGGTCGGCACAATTCCGATCACCGTCCGCATGCCGTCCTTCGCCCCGTTCAGAAAATCGCCGAACACATCCTGTTTCATCAAAAGCCCCAGTCCGACCACATAAAAAATCAGCACGGGAACCATCAGATCCGAAAGTGCCGAAAGAATACGCAAAAAAATCCCCTCCCCGGAAAAATCCTATCAGATACACTCCGATACAATTTATTCCGCGGGCGGGGATTTATGTAATTTTATTTCACTTTAATCTGAAACAGACGCGCCATATACGTCTCCGGGAAGTGAATCTGCAGCGTCTTGCTGTAGTCATCGTAATGGAACACATCACCGCAGGCCTTCGGGTAAATGCAGCTTACTTCCAGCTCTTTTCCCGGGAATGCACGGTCAAGCGGAACCTCAAAACCGGCCTCTCCGCCGCGTCTCCACACACCAAGATAAATTACATCTCCCGGCACACGGATTCCGGCTGCGAGGGGTTTTTCTTCATTGTCTGCCCATCCCATCGGCCAGAACGGAACGCCGTCCTTGATGCCGCTGCGGATCTCTTTGTAGCAGTCAATTCCCTCTTTTACAAGTTCAAACCGCTCCGGCGAAATTTCTGCGAGATGGCCGCTTTGGTGAATACGAAGCAGCAGCGCATTGACCATATTGAAAATAACTTCCTCTTTTGTGCCGTCCCGCAGCGGATATGACCAGATCGCCGCCTGCTCCGGCGTCACGCCGATGGCTGCATTCGCCGAAATCGTCGCATAATTGCGGTAATCCTCCTGATCGCTCGTCGACTGAATGCTGTTTCGCGCCAGCATCGCATAGTCCATCCGAAGACCGCCGCTCGAGCAGTTCTCAATGACAAGATCCGGATACTTTTTGTAGATGCCATCCAGCCATGCCAGATACGCTCTCTCATGCTCCAGAAGACCGTCTCCAAAACTGTCTGCATCCACTTCCGTACCAATACCAGGCTCAATATTGTAGTCCATCTTGATATAGCCGACACCGTAGTCCCGTACCACACGGTCGATGACTTCGGTCACATGCTCAATCACAAGCGGATGACGGAAATCCAGCTGATAACGGCTTCTGTCATACACACGCTTGCCGTGGCGCAGGAAGAAGCACTCATCCGGCAGAATGGAAGCCTTCTTACAGTTGATACCCATAACCTCCAGCTCCAGCCAGACACCAGGAATCATGCCCTTCGAACGAATATAATCCGTCACCTCACGCACTCCATTCGGAAAGCGCTTTTTACTCTCCTGCCACTCACCGACACTGTCCCACCAGTTGCCGTCCGCATACCAGCCGGCATCAATGACAAAATACTCACATCCGGCCTTCTCTGCCGCATCCACCAGCGGGAACTCTTTTTCTGTGGTCGGATCTCCAAACAGACAATTCATATAATCATTGAAAATAACCGGCAGATTTTCATTATCTTTGTTCGGACGTCGGATCTTTCTGCGGTACTTCGTCAAAGTACCAATCGCTTCCTCGAAATCATCATGACCTACGCCGACAGCCACCGGAACCGTTGTAAAGGAATCTCCCGGCTTCAGGTTCTTCGACCAGTGTGACTGAATCTCTGTCGGACCGCTCACCGCCAGATAAAAATGGCAGTTCTGATCTCCGATCTCATAATGCCAGGAACCACTGTGGTCAATCTCAAAAAACAGACTCGAATCTGCCGCACTGTTTCCAATATATCCCATCGGCACATATTCCTTCGCCGACCAGTTGCCCGTATTCGTAATCTCAATCGTCTTCGAAGTTCTCTGATAATTATGCGGCTGCGTCTGCGCCATGCCAAGATCTGCAAACCGGTACTTCTTCACCGTCAGCTCCTTCTGCCATCCATTGTGAACCACAACCATCGACATCTTGTCATCCGAGCTGACAAGCTCTGGAATTCCCTCTTTCTGTTCCTTCTCAATACCCCAGTAACTAAAACTCGAAATGTACTCCAGTGTCTGGTCTTCCTTTCCTTCGTTCGTCACTGTATTGTACATTCTCGCAACCGGAATCCCATCAAAAAACTGCATCACAGACTCCACCTTCGCGCCCGTCACATCATCCGACTGCACAATCCGAAGCAGATCCCCGTTCTCATTTCTCTCCTCCGAAATCGAATCAAACTTCAGCATAAAGCCCGGAGCCGTCACAATATACTTATTTCCATGCTTCTCATACGGCCGGTTATACCCCGAAAAATTCACCTGCACCAGCTGGAAGCTCTCCTTAATCTGAGCTTCCCGCATTCCCTCCATCATCCACACTCCATCCGGCTTCCGGCAAAGATTCTGCGCGTCAAACGGTGCATGTGAAAAATGAAACAGCTTCAGCTGATTCTCTTCCGTCACCCCAAACACAATATGAATTCCATTCACATCATAACAAATCAGCTCTGCCTTGATCGGGGTCTCAATCCTGCTCGTCCATTTCTGCATCTTAAAAACCCTCCTTTGGAAATTTTTCTCATATTTCCAGCATATAACTTGTCCCCTCTAAAGTCCAGCACATTCTTGCTTTTTCCATCCTATTCTTTTCAACCATCTTGCGCCGATCCGCCCTTCAGGCGGATCCAGACTTTCCTCCCGTTCTCACTCCTATCTCACGCGCCAGCCGTTATTTCACAACCCCAAATGTCGCAATCTCAAACTCCCGGAGTGTCACATGATACACCCCGTTCTCATCCGGGCAAAGTACCTCACCCTTCTCTTCCACTACATTACTGCGGTAAACCTCTTTCATCCAGCTCTCCTTTCGGAAGGAAAACACCTCATCCTGCGGCATATTGTTCACAAACCGCACAAACAGATCGTCCTTTGCAAGTCCCTTCTTAAACGCCGTCAGATGAATTCCTTCCCCTTCAAAGCGGAGGAAGCTCATTTCCAGCGGCATCTCGCCCGATACGAGTTCCGGTTTTACCTGACCCGGCTTTCTGAGCCATGCTTTCGAAAGACCGGCCTGTGCTGCTGTCAGATCCTGCTGGAATGCGTAACCCTCGGTAAATGCCTCGCCCGTCTTACCGGCTGCATACGGCACAACTTCAAACTCCAGGGTAAACGTTCCGATCTGCTGCGCCTTTGGCGTCGGGAAATAACCCCAGTCACCCATCTCCGCAACGGAGCGAAGCAGCGTTACCGCAATCGCATTCTCCTCATCCGCCAGAACCTCATATTCATACAATCCGCGGTTTGCCACAAGAAGACCATTTGTCTCATCTTCCATTGCTGCAAAACACTGCTGTCTTTCACATCCGCAGGGATTCGTCCAGGTATCATTATGACGGTTATTTCTCTTTACAACCTCAAAGGCAGAATCTGCCAGATGCGTAGACGTATTCAGACCCGTCGGCATTACAACGCGGACTCTGTGATCCTTTGCCTGATTGCAGATTGTCGTTGCAACGTGCAGGCCTTTTCCCGATTTTTCCAGTGTCAGAACCGTCTTTACTTCCATCGGAACCAGTTCCTTCGAACGGTTTGCCACACGCGTATATGGGTCAATACACATCTCACGCTGTCTCTGCAGTTCCTCTCCCATACCGGACGGAATCATCATTTCGTGACAGATCTCAACTACCGTGCGGAATGCATTTTTCTCCACACAGCGAATCTCAGCTTTCATGCCTTTCGTTGTGATTGTCTGTTTTCCAGAGTCCTGAATATAAATATATTCATTTCCCATATCTCCGGTATCTTCATAGAGTCCCAGATTTTCATACGTTCTTCCGGTTTCCTTATTCAGAATCTGGTAGGAACCGTCCTCATTGACCGTAACTTTCAGGTTTTCATTTTCCAGAACGCGCTCATTCGCAAAATCTGCAGAGGTTTCCTGGTTCTGATCCGGCTCTGCCTGCTCCAGATAATATGTTGCATATCCCATCGCCGGAACTTCTGCCTCAAACGTTACCAGCACCTTCTTTGCCATATATGGCTGACGGAACCGGTCATCCGGCAGATCGTACCCGAAGGAAATTCCTGCATTTTCGATTTTTGCCGGAACTGCATTTCCGTTTGCATCGCGAAGCACCAGATTTGGCATTTCTACCGCCTCGGCCGCCTCATAACCATCCCATACAAACAGATTGTAATCGCGGAACAGATGCAGTTCTTTTGCAATGACCTGTTTTTTCGCGGTGCCAGAAGTATTCCATACAACGAACGGAATCTTTTCACTGTTTCCAGGAAGTGCCGCGGTATTCACCTGATCGGTCAGGTATTCTACACTCTCATCGTAAATCGCATCTGCCACCTGTCTGCTCTTCGCAAAGCGGGTTTTCATTTCTTCATTTACTTCATCGACGCTGCAGCCGCAGATGCTGTCATGCGGATGATTCTGCATCAGCTTTTTCCAGCTGTAAATCATCTGGTCTTCCGGGTATGCTTTGCCAAGCACCTCTGCCATGGCTGCCGCCGGTTCTGCTTTCCGCTCCAGCGCTGTTTCGCCGGCACGGTTGTCCACTTTCAGTCCCATCCAGGAGGAAGCGGTGTTTGCCAGTGTCCATCTTCCGTCTGTTTCCTGGCTTGTCAGCTCGCCTTTTACCGTAGAGAAATTCTCGGAAATTTCTTTTTCCATTGCCTTTACATAGGTTTTGAAATCCGAATGAATAAATTCAATGTCCGGGTACAGTTTCCGTGCGACACGGATTGCCTCGGTAATGTCCTTCTGCAATGGCTGATGGTCGCATCCGTTCATCATCAGAAGCTGATGTGTTGCCGCAAATTTTCTCGCATCGGCCAGTTTTTTGTCCCAGTAAACTTTTGCTTCTGCCTCATCCACCGGAACCTCCACTCCGTTGTTATACCAGTTTGCAAACAGAATACCCGGCAGTTTCGTTCCGTCCGGGGATGCCCACATCATTTCGGAATACGTGGACTCATACTGTCCTCCGGTTACCTCATTATTCGGTCCGATCGGTTTTACACCGCGTCCGAACACAACCGCATCCATGCCCGCCTGCTTCAGCACCTGCGGCATCTGTCCCGCATTTCCGAATGCATCCGGGAAATAACCGACATTTCCGATCGCTCCGTAACGCGCTGCTTCCTGCATGCCAACCTGAAGATTGCGGACACATGCCTCACCGCTGGTCAGAAACTCATCCTGCAGAATGTACCACGGGCCAGTCTGGATTTTTCCTTCACGGACGCATTTTTCCACCTGCTCGCGTTTTTCCGGGCGCACTTCCAGGTAATCGTCCAGGGCAATCGTCTGTCCATCCAGGAAAAATCCGCCAAATTCCGGATCGTTCTCTGCTTTTTCCAAAATATTGTCTACCAGCTCAATCAGTTTCATTCTGTGTTTTTCAAAAGACTGATACCACTCTCTGTCCCAGTGGGAATGGGAAATAATATGAACAGTTGTTTTCATGATGTGTTTCCTCCTGTTATAAAAATGATTTTCAAACTTAAAACTCTTTCTATTTAAGTCTTGTTCCTGTATTGCCGTGTTGATTTGATATATCATATCATAAAAAAACGCAATGCTTCTGTCAAGTATTTCTACGTTTTTCCATGATTTTATATCATTTTCTTTTTATTTGATATATCATTTTTAGTTTGACTTATCTTTTTCCCGAGATTATAATACAAAGCAAGTCGATATCACACTTTTACAAATACAGTTGTCACCAATCATACTATTTGAGGAATTTTACAGACATGGATAGAAATAAAAGAATAACGAAACCCAAATATGAAATCATCAAAGAAGCTCTTTTAGAGCGCATCCGCACCGGACAGTTTTCTTCCGATGCCGTGTTCTGCACGGAAAAAATGCTCTCGGAGCAATATGAGGTAAGCCGCATCACAGCAAAGCGGGCGATTGAAGATCTGGAACAGCAGGGAATTCTGTATCGAAAACGCGGCGTTGGAAGCTTTGTCTCGCAGAAAATCCCACCGGTTTCCTCCTCCGCATCAGAAACCGACAGCAAATCAAAAATGGTTTCCCTGCTGCTTCCCTTTGCCACAACACAGGGAAACATTTCGGAAACGATTGGTTCCTTAAGTGCCGCGCTGGCGGAAAAAGGATACTTTTTAAGCATTCATATCACCGGCTCTTCCTCTCCGAAGGAACGTGCCACACTGGAACTGCTCCGTTCTCAGAATATCGCCGGACTTGTCTACTATCCCAAGCGTGACAATATCCACCTGGAACAGTTAAACGATTTCCTGTTTGCAAACCGCCCGGTTGTCATCATCGACAAGCAGACCGACTGTCCGTATTTAAACAATGTTGTCTGCGACAATTACGATGGCGGACGGCAGCTCACCCGTCACCTCCTGGAACAGGGGCATCGCAACATCGCCTTTTTCACAACAGCTCCCCTTTCCGAAACCTCGTCGGTCCGTGATCGTTTCGGCGGATTTTTGCACGAAATAAAAGCCGCCGGAATCATGCCCGATTCCCGGCAGCTTATCACCTGGCCACATGCACTTTCTACAGAAGATGCCCTTTCAACAGAAATCACACCTTTTCAACAGCAGCTCCTTACCCTGCGGCAAAATGGAATTACTGCACTTCTCGCAGAAAATGATCAGGTTGCCGAACTCATCTTTCTCGCCTGCCGTACCATTGGCCTTAGGATTCCGGAAGATCTCTGCCTCTGTGGTTTTGATGACACGAGTCTCAGCCGGAGTCTTGAAATTACCTCTATTCATCAGGACTTTGAAAGCATCGGACGGGAAGCCAGCCGGATTCTCCTTTCCACACTGGAAAACCCTGCGGCGGAACCGGAAAAAATTGTGCTGCCGGTGACACTTGTTCCCCGGGCATCCTCGCTTCGAATGATAAAAACAGAATCCTAAAACCAGATCATTTTTCATCTGAATTTTCTTCCAGAAATTTTCGGATCTTCTCTGGCGGCAGCAATGCATAAATACTTTTATGGAATGTTGCCGCCACTTCCAGTTCTCCGTAATATCCTGTACGCACATCACAATTTCCCTGGAACGCCTCCCGCAGTGTCGCATTCAGCGCTGCTCCCTCATCACTGTCCATAAAATCTTTCAGCATCCGGCAGCAGGTGTGCGTGTTTTCATAATAGCGGCGGTATGCCGGATGAAATTCCCGCATCCATCCGCTCACGGATACACAGAACAACGCCGTCGGATGGATCACCGGCTGATAAAGAAGACGCCATTTTTCCTGCTGTACTGGATCTACCGCAAACGCAAGCAAAGAAACTTTCAGCTCTTCCATAAAACCCGGATAATCTTCCTCCGTCAGAGAGATAATTTTCTGATTGCGCAGATACTGGTTGATATTCGTCGCATCAATCTGCTCCGGAGAAATGTACTGTAAATAACGGGACATCATTTTCAAATCCGTACCTGCGTGCTCAATCGTATGCTGTGTGATTTTCTGCCACAAAAACTGCTGATATTCCGTAACCGGCGTATCCAGATATGCCATCCACAAATACTGTGCCAGCAGCCGGGCATCCCGGGATTCCATTTGATTCCGGGTAGGATCTTCCGGGCAAAAATCGGTATCTGCAAGCATCCCCGCAAGCTGGTCAAGCGACTGGCACACAGGAAGCTGTCCGCTCAGACGATCCATTTCGCTGATCGTCTGCTGAATGGTAAGCATCTGCGACTGGAGTGCATTCAGCTGTTTATGCAGATAAAATGGTGTTGTGCGCGGCTTGTGAAGAATCGCGCGGATATCCGCCAGTGAAAGTCCTGCCTCGCGCAGCTTGCGGATGATAAAAAGTTTTTGAATATCTGCTTCTGAAAAATCATGGTAACCGTTATGTTCATCAACAACAGGCGAGATCATCTTCTGATCGATATAATAATAAACCGTCCTCCTGGACAATCCTGTTTTTTTGATTACTTCCTGAATTCTCATTGTTGCACCCCGTTTTTCCTTTTGTCCAGTCATTCCCCCGCATTCTGACTGTTTCTCTTTTTTCACTCTTTTTCTTTCTGTTTTTCCGCTTTTTTCGTTTTGATTTTATAAAAGCATACACCTGGTGTATACTTTTGTTTCCTATTATATCCTGTTTTCCCTCAAAAAGCCACGTAACAATTCTCTTTTTCCATAGAAATCTTCTGCTTTTGAGAAAAGAATGCTGTTTATTTCTGAAAAAATTTGCATTGACTGTCCACCAACGATATCCCGTATAGTAAAGGAAAGGATTTGTAACAAAATTTAAGAGAAAGGAAATATCCCGTTTTTTGTATTCTCCAAAACGAATCGTCATTCAAAGTCAAATGATTTTTCATGCAAAATTCATTTTTCTCCGAATCGTTAAAAAAATAAAAACTACAGCCTGCATAATCAGTTTTCATTGATATAAAAAACGGGATCGGGTGAATGGTATGATGTTAAAAGATAAAGTTGCAATTGTTACCGGCGGAACCAGAGGAATCGGCTATGCCATTGTGCACAAATTTCTGCAGCACGGCGCGAAAGTCGTCCTGTTCGGATCCCGGGAAGAGACCGTTGCAAAAGCGGTTGCATCTTTAAAAGAAGAAAACCCGGACTGGGAAGTTTCCGGTGCATGGCCAAAGCTGACCGATGCAGCTGCCATGGTAGATGAGATCAACAAAGTCAAAGAAAAATACGGCAAAATCGATATTCTTGTGAACAACGCCGGTGTCTCAGACAGTACGCCAATTGACAAGTATACCGCAGAGCGCTTTGCCAGTGTCATGGATCTAAATGTCAACGCCATGATGAACGGCATCCTTCCAACCGTTGCTATTATGAAAGAACAGGGCGGCGGCTGTATTTTAAATACCAGCTCAATGGTCAGCATCTGCGGCCAGCCGGGCGGCGTTGCCTATCCATCCAGTAAATATGCGGTCAACGGTCTGACCTGGTCCCTCGCACGGGAACTTGGTCCTTTCCATATCCGTGTAAACGCGGTTGCACCTGGCATCACCCGTACCGATATGGTTGCCGCACTTCCAAAAGAAATGATTGATCCACTCATCAACCGCATTCCTCTTCGAAGAATTGGTGAGGCAGAGGACATTGCAAACGCATTCCTCTTCCTGGCAAGCGACATGGCTTCGTATGTAACCGGAGAAATTCTTTCCGTGGATGGTGCGATGAGATCCTGATTTATTTTTCATCCAGTTGTACACCATTTTCTGATTTTGGGGTTATCTGCGTAAAATCTATAGTTTTTTGACACTTCCCACAGCTAAAGCAGGGGGATTCTTGTTTCTTCCACTACTGCATTGGCAAATACCTTACGGTACTGCAATGTCTTACACAGTGTCCACAAGCTATATTTATCCTGTTCCCGCATGCCCTGCGGTACAGTTTTTTATCTTCATGCAGACTGCATCTGCAGTCCTTTCTTTAGAATATTGATGCCTGCATTCGTATCCCGGTTATGAACTGCATGACAGATTGGACACTCCCAGATACGAATGCGCAGATTTTTCACCAGCGGATTCTGATATCCGCATGCACTGCAGGTCTGGCTGCTTGGATACATGTTTGGCACCCTGCGGAGTTCATTGCCATACCAGACAGCTTTGTACTCCAGCATTTCAAAAAACTTTGCCCACGAAACACTGGCTATGGATTTTGCCAGTTTATGATTCCGGATCATTCCCTTCACATGCAGGTCTTCGATGCAGATGGTTTGGTTTTCACGCACCAGCATCGTTGACTGCTTCTGCAGGAAATCATTCCTTTGATTCGTTACTTTCTCATGTACCCGGGCAACCCGGATCCGCTGCTTATCGCGGTTATGGGAACCTTTCTCTCTTCGGGAAAGTCTGCGCTGTTCCCTTACAAGCTTTTGCATCGCGCGTTCCAGATATTTGGGATTCGATACGGCATTTCCGTTACTGTCAGAATAGAATGTTTTGATTCCGACATCAATCCCAATCGTTCCACCCTGATTGGGGCGTGGTTCCGGTTCAAAGTCAA
>OGQS01000761.1_pt1 | contig 21250 bp, 27 predicted proteins | sample 1553331 | NCBI WGS metagenome assembly OGQS01 (sample SAMEA2580012, study PRJEB22360) | human gut metagenome | biome: human gut; feature: human-associated habitat; material: faeces | place: Denmark | collected 2008/2010
GCCGGTATACGTTTCCTTCGCTGATGTACTTGATTTTCTGGACGGCACTGCGTGTGGGGGTGTCGTAAACCGATGCTGCTGAAAAAGCGGCCTCTTTTTTTCCTTGTTTCTTTGAAGTATCATAAAAATCTTGGGAACTCAGACTGACGGACAAATTCAGTTAGATTTCCCAAGATTTTTAGAGTTGATTTGCAGTTTTCTCTCTAATTTAATCGATTTTCCTCAAATATGGCCCACTTTTTGGCTACTTTGCAGCCTTAAGTGTCATTATTCGCTTGAGATTGACATAGAATACGGCCACGGCGGTCTGTATCTCAAGGCTTTCCATGCCAAAAGATATCGTCGTTTTTAATCCATGTCTATTCTTTAGTTCAGAGTTCTTGCTCTCTATGCGTTTGCGGATGCTTATATCGCGTTTGAACTCGTCCGTCTTCTGGAATTCTTTCTGCTTTGCATGCTCTTCCGATAGAATCCTTATCATATAGGTTTTGCTCTCAGCCCCGTCCTTATAACAACCCTCCTTCAATGGACAATGTTTGCATTTCTCTATGTCGAAACGATATTCATAACCTCCATTGCACTTCTTTTTTGCATTATACTTTATCAATCTCTTTTTTACCGATATTTCTCCTGCCGGACATGTTACACAGTCCGCGTCTTTGTTATATATGAAGCCATCATTCTTATCGCGGAATCCATTCACAGTAGGATTCAAAGGAGCGACCAGCTTTATGTTCTTCTCTTTGCATGCGCTTATGTTGTCTTTGGAACTGTAGGCTGTATCTGCGATAACACACTCTATATCTTTTACTCCGTTTTCCTCTGTTTTTTCTATCAGTCCTGATAATTGCGAGCCATCATCTTTATCGCCCGAGGTGACAGTTGTGGCAGTGATAAAACCATTCTCAGTCTCGGCTATGTGTACCTTGTATCCGGTGAAAGGCTTACTCCTGTCCTTGTGCCCGGAGCGGGCGTCGGGGTCGCGACATACCATGGCACGAGTTTCTATATCTTCCAGGGCTTCCTGAAGATAATTCATGCCTTCTTCTATTCCTGGCGTTATAATTCTGTCTGATTTTGAGATGGCATTCAAAAGGCGTTCCGCATAGTCTATCATCTCATCTGCATTCTTGGAGACAACAGTTGCTGGGAGCAACTTATATAACTCCATATCTGTTGCCCTTATTACCTGTAGCAAAGCACCACTACGGTGCTTGATGGCTTCTGCAGGAGTGTATCTTCTGAAGACGGATAATGTATGAGTGGAGTCTACAAGTATCTTCTTTGAGACTATCAAACCCAAAGCCTTGGCTTTATCCAGACTGGAGCGCAACAGTAAATCCATTAGGTTAATGTCTCTAATTCTCTGGCGACGAAATACAGTCAACAGAGATGGATCAATGACATCATCCTCTGGGCGCAATCCAAGGAAATACTTATATGCCATATCCGTGCGAGAACGTGCTATTAGGTCTCTGTCTGAGACAGGGTGCATGGTCTTCAACAATAAGTATTTAAAAAGGATAATAGGGTCTATGGCCTCGCGACCCATATTCTTGCTATAGTTCTTAACCAATTCCTTACGGATCGATGCAAAATCTATCAGTTCATTTAGCTGACGATATTTGCTGTCTTGAGGAATTAATATATCATAAAGCGAATTATAGTCGCTAAACTTGATTCCTGTCTGTGGATTTAACATGGAATTATCATTGATTTGTTGTACAAACATATTGAAAATCAATGATATACACAAGTAAAATAATGCCGGATTATAGAAAAATAAAGGATGCTTGATTCTTGTGAATGCAAACATCCTCCACTTGTTAAAGATGTGATTCAAGTCATATGGCTACTTTTTCAGCAGCATCAAACCACGACACCCATTGGTTTACAGTGCCTTGCGACGGCATCCCGTGGATTGGAATAGCCAAGCGCGGAGGCAACGTCCGAGGCGCAGAACCATATTTTCCCGTCAATTTCCAGTGTCCGGACGCGTCCGAACTCGGGATGTTCAAATACTGATATTTTATTCATGACTGTCTGATTTATAAGTTTCTTCTATTGCTTTGAATATCTCGTAGACTACTTGGGGGACGATGGCGTTTCCGTATCCTTTGATGGACTTTTCTCTTCACTGAGAAAAGGAGATACCGTCCAACCTGGCGGAAACCCCATCATCTCGGCTACAAACAGGGGGTTGAGTTGGAAACTCTTTCCAGTCCGGGCGAAGAAATCGGGAAGGCTGTTCTTTTCCGGTATCCGGCCTCTCTTCTCGAGGCTCTCCAGGCTTGCCGCACCCTTCCAATCCCTCGCCGTCGGCGTGGGCAGAAGTTCCGCCATCCTCCCAAGCCCTACACTCCAGGCATGGCCTTTCTGATTGATCTTCCGTATCTTCCCTTTCGGTGTCACAATAATCCTGTCGTTTTTCCCCATTACAGCCCCCACACCGGCATCGCTGGCTACCGGAGTGGGCAGCAGCATCCCGTAAAAATCCAGAAAGTCGCTCAGGCCGTCGGGCTGTTTCTCCCCATTGAGTCGGCTGTGCGGAGATGGCGCATGGGGCTGTTTCCATTTGTGGACTCTCTCCGGATGGTGTATCTCTGTGGCCAGCGGGGTAGGAAGAAGCATCGCACGGATGGTCTCCGGCAGTCCCTGCTGGCTGCTGTTCGGCCCCCTCAGTTTGTAATCCTGCGCAGTCACGGTGGGCAATAAACCAAACCCGGTCCCTCCTGTGGGGCGCACCGACGGCGCAAGCCGGTATAAGTACCGGCTGGACGGAATATCCTTCACGTTCAAGATCACGGCAAATGGTTTCAACGACATATTGCTGCCGTCTTTTAAATACAGGGTTACCCTCTCCGAACAGAGTGGGTTGACTTCCCACCTCAGTCTCCTGGCCGGGCTGTACCATTGTGAGGATGCCAGCAACATTTTCACCAATGACCCAATCAGGCCTGATTTCATGTATGGCCCGGAGCATGTGAGGCCAGAGGTAACGGTTATCATCCGCTCCTTTTCTTTGGCCTGCGACGGAAAAGGGTTGACAAGGAAAACCTCCTGTAAGGATATTAATTTTTCCCCTTCACTGTTTGAAGTCTGTTTTTGTGATGTCTGTATAACTTTTCGCATCTTTAAACCAGTAATTTAAAACCGTGTTACAAAAATCATCTATCTCACAATGGAAAGCGTTCTGCCATCCCATTCATTCGGCAGCCAGATCAGGGGCACCGAATCCGCTGAAAAGAGAAGCGTGTACCAAACGCTGCTCTTTTTCAGCACTTTGCTTTTCTTCTTTCATTGTTATTCATTATTTAAAGGTTCAATATTCATGGCTTTCGCATCTATCTTGCGGTAGACATTTCCCATTTCCAACATATTCTTCAGTCGGAGCAGGTCGGTGATTTCATAGACAGTCATGCCTTTGTGCGTTGTGAAGCGGATATATCCCTTCTGCCGCTGTATCTCCACTTCTTCGGGAGTCATCTGTAAAACTTCACAGATTTCCTGCAAAGTCAAGGTCAGACTTATTTGTTTGACAGTATAGATGTAGGTCAGGATGTCCAGCATCTGGATACATTTACGGTGTGATTTGACAAGTGCCGCAAATTTGTTTCGTTCAATGACGATTACTTTACTTTGATTTTCCATATGAATTGTTATTTATGAGTTAATAGAATCAGATATAAAATCTTTTTGTTTGCATTCTTCTCTCAGGAACTTGTGTACGTCCGAGGCCCAGAAGTAAATCTTGCCGCTGAGTTTGAAATAAGGCAGCTTGCCGGAGTTGCGCCAACGGATCAGTGTTCGGTCGCATACTTTCAACATCAGGCGCATATCCCGGCTGTCCAGCATTTGCTTGCCGTTGAAACTGGTTACTGCTTCCAGAGCCGTTTCCAGCTTGGCAATCAGTTTTCGCTGTTCCTCAAAATTTTCCTTTATCATTGCTTTGAGTTTTTCAATATCATTGCTGTTCTCTTCCATACGGATATTCCTTTGTTTGAGTGAGTTGTTTATCTTATCTTCGGCTGCAAAGTTTTAAAAAACGGGTATGAAAAAATAGGGTTGACGGTAACCGTCAGCCCCACATTTTCTTTCTAACTCACTTAATATCAATGTGAATTGTAGAAGACTTTTTTCTTCATTGGTATAAAAGGGAAAAGACTCGGAATTCTCCTTCTTTAAAAAAGGCAAAATGATAGAGAATATTAGACAAAAAAGGGATGACAATTTATAACCAACCCTTCTCTAAATATGTTCTGATTAACTTGTAAACATCAAAAACATTGCTTACCTTTGTGTCAAAGAGATATTTGAAATTATGCAGAACAATGCAATGTGTAGCTGGACTTTCACTACTATATCGTTACCTGCATCTTTATAAAAGCACTTTTAATCGCTGATTTATAAAAGATTAAAATGAACTACACTCTTTCATAGGCTTAAAAGCGACCTTATCATTGAATGTTACTATCCTAGTCTTATTGAACTTCGTTTGTTTAATCCCTATATAGGGATATTCAGTAAATGTCCCTCTTTCTTATAAATTAAGAGAATAGTTTTACTTTACGTGAGCTTTTCTCTTGATTTTTTCTGTAAAATCTCAAATCATCTATCTTTTTTATAAAATATCATTTACATATTCTTATTTTTTCTTCCCAACCATGCATTATGTACATGTCTTTTTCAGGGGAAGTTAAAACCTCTCCTTTTTTCCTCTTATTTTGGTCCGATTATGCTGCCGTTCTTTTTTTCTTTTCGACCTTTTCTATCATACATACCGCATTGGCCGTATGTATTCCAAAGAAAATCCAAAGGATTTCCGTTTTCCTGTTTCGGACTTTTATCCTTGCCAGTGAGTAATGTTGTTTCTGCGTTCCAAAGTTTCCTTCCAGACGGGTAGCTCTTTCACGGCTGAGTTCCGAGCGTAAGATCTTACGAAGCGGCTCATCTTTGGCAGCTCTGCCCTTACGCTTAAAGGAAGTACTTATATGATATTTAGTACAAAATTTCCGGTTGGCATTATTGGCATAGATTGAATCCGCCGCAAGTGCCTTAACCCTAACCCCGGTCAGTTGTTACAGATGAATACAGTCTTTCAAACGTACTCCTTCGTTAAAAGCCTTAAAGGAGAATAGACTGAAGGGGCTAAATATCAAGGCGATCCGCCAGTTCCTGACAAATTGCACTAACGATTTTAGGATTGGTCAGTGGATGAAGTGGATCAATCTGAACACCACAAAATAACTGGTAATGAATATTACCGTTTAAATGTTCAATCAGTTGTGCATCGGAAAAGTTGGTATAGGACTTCAGGACCATCAAGGCGATTTTACCCTCAGGAGAAAAATAACTTTTACGACCCAAAGCAGAGGACTTCAAATGCATTTCTCGGCCCAGATCCGAGGTAAGCATCCGATAAAATACATATTGTATTTTATCGGATGCTTACAACTCAGTAAAACCTAAACAAAGTTCGATTTCTGAGAGATAACAGAGAAAACAGGTACTTTATCGGATGTTTACTTTTAATCCTATGGCTACCATCATCTCTTTGACAGATAATCTATTGTTCACAATAGCTTTTATCAACCAGATGATATTTTCATTATTATCTATCAGTAATGGATTCTCTGAGCTTGTTGAGGTACTTGTCGGGGTGGAGATGGCCATGTCTTCGGGCGCATTGACTATCATAAAACGATTCCTCAATTCATTGTTTTCTCCCATCAATAGGTTACGAAAGAATCGTTCCAAATAGACAGACTCCCTTTTGATTCCTTTTTGTATGTTTTGATAGTTGGATCTAACTAAAGCATTACGTAAGTCCCAAGAGTGTTTAGCGAAAAGGTCATTCTCAACAATGAATCCCATCGAACGTAAATATTGGATGGCAAACACTACTGTAGTTCAGGTATTACCTTCTCCAAACGGATGAATCTGCCACAATCCCGATACGAATTAGGTTATATGGCTGACTATTTGGTAAATGTCCAACCCCATATAATCAAACGTCTTTTCTTGTTCAAGGTCATATTCGTTGGTTCTCCAAATGTCTGGAGCAAATACATAGAATACGGCATCACCACGAAGCACTCATTCTTTTTTGGTGATATTGTAATCTCTGATTTGTCCAGCAAATTTAAATACACCATCAAATATCCGTCGATGGATAGCAGTCAATCCAACTACAGTGAAAGCAAACGAACGCTCGTTCAAGAGCTCGGTTATATTAGCAGAAACTTTATCTGCTTCCTCCGTTTTGTTATCTTTTTCAGTACGAATATCTTTCGAATCGTAGTAACTCTTGATAAGTTGTTGTACTTCATCAATGGTTATATCCCCCTCAATATGCTTACGAGCATCAATAAGATATTCGGAGGGCTTCAGGCCATCTACCGCTTGAAATCCTATTGCCGTTTGCCACGCATAGCCTTTTTCACGCTTTTGCGACTCGCCTTGCTGGATGTATTCGTCGAAGTTTATCATGGGGCTATAATCTAATTGTTTATACTTGGTGTAGCCCATAACCAACTACCTTCTAATTGTTGTTGTCTATTAATAAATTCTATTTCTATAATTTTACTTGCAAATCCAATATTCTTTTTAAGTGTATCAATTTCAATATCTGACAATGTAAAATGGAATAAATGTTCGATATATTCATTTGTATCAGCTATATGTATTTTACATATGGCTTGATAACCTCCTGTTTTCCATATCATGGAATTTTTGTAAAGTCTTAATAGTTGATTATATTCATTAGAACGCTTTACCATATCCACATTAATCTCTCCTGCAACTTTTTGGTTCTCAATGAATGAATTCAATTTATATGTAAGTTGTTTCCTTTCTTCAATGAAGGATGTCGATTGAAATCCTACAAATTTTTCGATTAAAACATCTTTATACGCATTGATAGCTATTGCATTTTGCCGTTTAGCCATTGTAGCATTGCCGGCTGGTGCTTGAAGTTCATATAATGTTTCACTATACCAGATCCATTTAAATGTATGATTCGCACCATCTTTATCTTTGATAATTAGTTCAATATTGTCTATTAAGGCGTTTTTATGCCTAGATAAAAAAGATAGTCTTATATTGAATGCATTACCAAATTTGATGAAACCAACTTCAGCTTCTTCGTCATGATATACATTTACTTTTGGTTTTTGCAGCCAATGATATATCCATAAAAATATTTGTGGTAACCATGCTAGTGCTCCTAGAATTGCAATAATATCTATTATTTCCATATTTTAAAATTAATCCAACTGTTTTCTATAAACTGAATCTAATGTATTTCCATCTTTATCTTTCCATACTAACCAGCCGTTATTGCTGCTACCAATACAGAAATCTGCGGCAGTACTGGGGCTTGAAAAAGTTTTATCCGATGTCAATACCAATATTCCGTTTTCATTGGCGGTGTAGTCTTGAAGCATCTTTTCTCGCTTTTCTTTCCAGTTGAAAGACGGTACCATTGTTGGGGCAACAATGCTTCCTTTTAGGACTGTGAATCCATCAGAACTATAGAAGCCTTTTGCATTGCATCCTCTACCTTTGGTGTAGAACAAATGTTCTTCCTTCGGTTGTGATACTTCAAATATATTGCAACCGATAAATGATGCCAAAAACTTCACATCTTCGAAAAATTCATCCATTGAGTCCTGTTGATGCTCTGGTAGATTCGGTGCTTTAGGGATTTGTTTATTATCGCTTAAAACAAAAGCGTTTGCTTTCTTGGCTTCGGCTATCGCTTTATGTTCTAGGTATTGCACATCAACTTTAGTCATATCGGCATCTTTCGATACGAATATGAGTGCTTTTTGCCAAAACGCTTTTTTGCTGTCGTGGTCTTTTACACGTTCTTTAAAGTTTTCCGTTTCACCTATATATGCCTGTGGCTTGGTTGATTCATCTTCGCCTAGTAATATATAAAACGCAGGTTTTTGCAACTTCTTTTGTGTATTCAAATAAGAGAGGTTAGAACGTGGCACGACAAACATTTGGCAAATCTTGTTGCTAATGAATGCGTATTGAGTTCCTTTCGGATCTCCATCAATGAGATATGTTGTTACTGTTTTGCCCATAATTATACACCGTAATGCTTTTCTAATCGTTCTACAAGTCCATCAACTAACTGGGAATAATCCTTAAAACGAAGTTGTGACAAATTCCTTAAATTGAATCCAATAAATTTATCTACATCTTTTCTCTCTTTATTGTGGTCAGTGTCTTCTTTATATAATAATATCATGTTAGGAATCATATTGTGAGATTGTGCCACCCCCATTGCATATCCTATTTCATGATAAACATTAATGTTAGCACTACTTAAATCTGCAATAATCAAACTACATGATTGTATAGCATCCAGTATTTTATCTTGAATGGAGAATGTGCTTGATTCTATGGTTCTATCTACTCTTATCGGCCGCGCATTAAGAGTTATTGTTTTGTGTTTGGCATTGAATCTTTCAATGGCACGAACTATTTTTTCATAAATAAGTTCACTTTGCGAATCACCAAACTGCATAGAGATAAAAATTTCGTTTGCTTTAGCTCGATGAATTTGCTCAAACATATCTACAAGATTATTTGAGGCATCTTTTGATAAATCATCGGGCTCTATAATTTTTTTAATACCATTTTGTGTCGCCCAATTAACAAAAGATTTTAATTTGTTTTTGTCTAAAAGTGCATAATAAATCATTGCGCATAAGAAAGCAATATTACCGTATTCATTTTCCTTGAATAGGTCATATTCTCCACGAACAACATCAATGGCATTTATTATAGAATCTATAGAAGATACATTATGCAAAAATGACTTATATATTTCAGTTTTATACAATGACTGTTTTTCTATATGTTCTGCTTCAAATAATTCATTTCGTTTTATTTGGAGTATACTTTTCCCTTTAGAGTATTCTTTCTCGGCTATTTTTCTATCTTCTGTATTTCCTTCGAATTTAAATCTGTCAAGTGTTTCCTTTGCCTTTTGATAGATTACTTCTTGTTCTTCAAATGCTTTTTGAGCTTCAATTCTAGAATTCTTAGTTTTCTCTAATTTTTCAGACTCTTTGTCTAAGGAGTCATTTATAACAGAAGCTCTTTTATTCAACAATTGGATGATTCTTAAACAAGCCGTGCGATAATACTCATTCTCTACATTCATAGTGACTTTTAACCAAGGAATTTTATCATATTTTCCTGACATTACTTTCTCTATTAGTTGTAATGCCATTGGATATTCACTACCCAACTTTTCCTTATCGTCAAAAGTCTGTAATTCTGATATAATTCGCAAACTGGCTTCTTCACGTAATGGCAAGGCTTTAAAATTTATATCATGAAATATCTTTGCCTCAAAATTATCTGCATCCTCTGCATCAGACATTATAATGGTAAATGGCACAATTTTACCTGCAATCTCTTTTTTATATGTTTTTGCTTGATGATTTAGCCAACCTTGAATCTTTTTAGGATCCGTTTCATCCTTTATCGGGGACCTATCTGATATAAACTGATGCCACCATTCTATATCAGCACTAAAAGGTTCTAGACGGTGATTCCCATCGACCCTAAGAAGTTTCTCTTCTTCATTGGGATTATCAATTTCCAAATATGCGTGTCTTGCTCTATCTCTACCAATAGGCAATCGTTCACTCAATATACGTAAACCTTTAACATATACGCTATCTTCTTTACTAACATCTTTATCATCACCTATACTTCTCATAAGTCCCTCATAATCACTAACCCTACAAGCCAAGGTGATTTCTGGGAAATAGGACTTTAAATCGTTCAAATAATGAACAATCTCAACTTTGTGTTGCTCATTTGCATCTCTTTGATAAGATGCAGGTTTTTTAGATATTCTTGCCAATCCTCCGATAGGAGCAAAACCTCGTAATACAATATAACTTCTAAAAGCTGTGTATATTATTCCTTCTAACTTTGCCATGATTACATCTTTATCTTATAATTATTTCGTAAAATGCTTTGTATCTCTATAATAGCGTTTATTTGATTATTAAAGCTGTTGGATAAAGATAACAATAACTCTTTTAATTCACTTCGTGAGTTTTTCGAAATTTCACTATCTGTTTCAGCTGATTGTATTTTAGTAACAAGAGCAACGATTTTATTCGTGTTATCATTTATCTTTTCTGCCGATTTCTGTAATTTATATTTTTGCTCAACTTTTGAAAAATCATAATATAAATAAATCGGATTTAAACGATTCGAACTCTCTTTGAATAATTTATTTGATTGTTGGCTGGCAATAATTAATCTGGCAAAAGCATAATCTTCTAACTCTTCCTGATAGGCATTACAACTCATTTGTAACAGACGATAAGCATCTAAAGCCTCTTGATACCAGCTCATTGCATTTTCAACTGCATTAGTCTTACGTTCAAAGACTAATTTAAAGAGTTCTCGTTTAAACCTCTTCTTTTCTTGAATAACATCAATCATTTTGGTAATGATCAGTGTTATTAGAGCACTTCCTAAACCAATAGTTGCATTCACCCAAATCTCAGATAGTTCATTCATACTCACCTAATATTCTTTTTTCTATTTCTTGTTTTGCTATTTCAAGTAATTCGACTCCTTCTTTTTGAAGTCGTTTTGCTCTTTGTTTCCACTCTTTAACAACATCTACAATTGATTGCTGTATATCTTTGCTTGGAAATGGAACAACAATAGATTTCATGTATTGGCTTGAAACTCTCTGTTGTCCAGCAGAACCACCAAACGAACCTTGCGCAGCCTTTAATACTTCTGAATGGCGTAATATCAAGTATACATAATCAACCAGCAAATCTTCCGTTTTAGGACGTATAACATAATACTCTGTTGAGCCACAGCCAATGCCATTCTTAAGATTTCGTGCAATTGCAGATTTTCCATTTTGCATACATGGGGTAATTTTCGCCCACAACAAATCCCCTTCTTCAAATTTTGTGTATCCTTTAATTTGAGATATTGCTATTTCACGTTGTTCTGCAACCTCACCGAATTTTTCATCAATACATTCCATTGGAATAAACGATATTATGGTCTCTTTATTAAATACATCAAGTTTAATCGTAGGATCGATTTCCACAATAGAAGATAGTTTTTTATTAGGGTATTTATTTGAGAGCATTTCAAAATGTTTTTTATATGAAGAAACATCCAAACGTCGACCTATAAGATTTGATACCATAGTTGAGAATACGGGATTCTTCTCTTGTTTTTGATCGAATACGATATCTAAAACTTCTGATAAAAAAGGCTCAATACTATCTAACAACGACTTGGCTTCTTCGTTTTTCGCCTGTTTTACCTTTTGTGCTTCTGTATAAAAATTTACTATTTCTTTTTGTTCTTCCAATATAGGAAGTGGAATTCTTGTTGATTTCAACAATTCATTCCCTACACCAGACTGATTATTCCAATTTGTACAAATGGAATAAAAAATAGATTTACGTTGATATAGATTCAATATTAGCCACAGATATTCGGGCAATATCTTATCTTGATTTACCCTTATTCTAGTTATATGATTTGAAAATCTATATGGTTCATTCCCTCTAAAAATCGCTGTTTTACCCACTAACTCTTGACTATTCGTGTTATTAAATACAACATCATTTTCTCTCAATGATGGCATATTGGCTTCTATAGGTACATAAACATTTTTATCAAATACTAAAAGACCGTCTTTATCTATGTTTGTAGGACGTATTTGCACAATACCATTTGCCTCTGATGCTTGGTCTCCCTTTCCTGCACCAACACCTGATTGTATATCTATAGTACAAGAACCTATTGATTCCAATTTATATTTTTTCCCAAATAGACTTGTTCCATATCTAAAAAATATGGGATCCATTCGACGGGCTTGAATAATATCAGAAATGTTTATATCATTAATTGTCATTATTCGTATCTATTTAATGGAACATATAAAACGATTAATCTTATTCGCTACTTCTGGCAGTTCACTGCCCTCATTTTTTTTACCTGTAGCATCATATCCAATGTTCTCAACTTCAATCATCAATACTTTATAGTCATTGATAAACTGAAATATTCGTTCTTTGTAAAGTTCCAGCATCCGTTCTGCACGTTGGTCTTTATCAAGACTTTTTTCTTTCTGGACAATAGTCTTGACCTCTTTTAGAGTTTGTTCAAACTTCTGTGTGACACCCTTCGGGTGCTTTTTGAGAAATAAGATAGAAGATTTTACACCGGCTTTGACATGCGAGAATGTATGTTGCGGCAGAGATACTACGGCTAATATTCGAAACTTCTCTATCAACCAGTCACGTACATATTGACTTGTTGAATTTGTCAGAATGCCATCAGGAACGACTATTGCAAGATAGCCGTTTTCTTCATTAAGGTATTTATAACAACGCTCCAGAAACAGGACTTCTGTACTTTGAGAGGTACGCCATTTCTTTTTATTATTGTCATCTGCAATACGGTCTTTTATTTCAGTTATGCCAAGATTCTTTTCAAATAGCTCATATTCTTTGTAATAGTTTACTTCGTCGGCCTTAATAGTAGAACCAAATGGAGGATTGGTCATAATCAAATCAAACGTTCCGTCTTGAAATTTGAGATTACGATTTTCTATCTCTAATGTTTTATTGTTCTTAAGACCGTCATTCGTGATGATGTTGGTATGACCGTCATCATGAATTATCATGTTCATTTTTGCAACACGAGATATTTGCTCGTTGATTTCAATGCCGAACAAATGCTTTTCAGCAAACTCATGCCAATAATCCTTCCATGATGCACTTCCTGCATCCTCACCGTATATTTCATTGGCTTCGTCGCGTATTGCTTTTAATGCATGGAGCAAGAAACCGCCACTTCCACAAGAGGTGTCAAGCACCTTCCAGTTCTTATCAATATTTATAGAATTAACGATAAACTCTACAATTGGCTTAGGTGTGAAAAATTGTCCAAAATCTCCACGGAAGAACTCACCCATGAAACTTTGAAAAGCGACACCTTTTGCGTCAAGATCTGTTTTGGAGAGATTTATATCTTGAAGATACTGCACAACTGTATATATCTTGTGCTTATCCAACTTTATATCATCCTTGAAAACCTCAGGATCTTTCTTACGTCCAAGTTCATATAATTCTCGAACACGTTTTTCAAGTTCCGTTTTAGCTTTCAGATTCTGCTTATCATCTTTGTCTTCTGGATAAGATATGATCTGAAAAGCAAACGGTCCACCTTTAGTTTTTGGAGTATTGTCTCTCCATTTCTCGTCCCATATCTTACAAAAAATAAGCTTGTCCAATTCATCGAAAGCCGTAGTAGGGGCTAAAGCTCCGCCACCCCACAATGCATCGTGGGCAGACTTAAACTTTTGCCTCAATTCTGCCTGTGTCCCGGCTTGAGGTTCTTTTATTCCTTTTACATATTTATACCTTTCAACTTTCCCTGCTCGTTTGGGAATGTCGGTAATACTTATTCGTTCAACGGGATATAACTCTGCAATTTCAAAATATTCATTCTTAATCCCTGACGTAACCCAAATATACTGACTTGCCAAAGAATGGGCATAGCTATATGCCTGATCAACCGCAACCTGAAATTGTCTTTCGTTTATTTGTTCTTCTTTACATTCAACCACAATCAATATTTTGGAATTTGTCTCATTATAGACAAGAATATCCGCCTCTTTTGTTGAAGAGCCTACTTGAACATTCTCATTAACAGATATACTCAGAGGAGAATAATTATAGTCAATGACAAGCATTAAAAATGCCGTAGCTTGTACAAATTCCTCCGGATTACTGAGTTTACGTCTTGTACTATTTTTACAATGATACGTTATATAACTATTGTCGCTGTTGATAGCGATATAATTATTTGCTATTCCTTTTTTAAATAAATCCGTGGAAAGTAGCTCTTTTATTTCATTTTGAGTCTTAGCCATAATACATTAATTTCTGCTATCAATTAAATCTTTAGGGTTTACTTGAAGAATGGATGCTATTTCAAACAGAACTTCTAAACTTGGTTGTCGTCTGTTGCAAACATATGCATTGACTATGCAGAAACTTTTACCAAGTTTCTCTGCCAACCAAGTCTGCTTGATTCCTCTTTCTTCAAGCACCTCTTTTATTCGATTCATGGGTTTATCCATTTTTATTTTTATATCATCAATTCGAATACAAAGATATAAAATCTTATGCTATATAAAGAGAAAAGGAGAGGAAAATCCTCTCCTTACCCTTAAACCATGTATCAGACATTCAAATTCTTCAGTACTAGTGCATAATTGGGACAAAAAAAACTCCATTAGACACTTTAAACCAAGTGTCTAATAATACTTATAGTCATCGCCTTCGGTGCAGAGGTATTTGTAACCGTAGCGTGGCATATACCCCTTGAAGAACCGAGCCAAATCTTTCAGGCTTTCTTCTTGGTTCTTTTTGAAGTTGCTGCGCACAATGATGATAGCCCGCCCATTCAGGGAAGTTACCTCTTCCATAGCTATACTCCCCAAAGCGGATGTGGCAGTCCAAATCACGCTCACTGATGTTCACACAAAAGCCGTTGGCATTTTGCATCACGCTACAACTGTTTCTGTAGCCGAACTTCTCACACAAGTAGAGATTGAAATCAAGAATTAAATCTTTTTGTTCCACAAAGCAAGAAGAATATAGAATTTCGTTTGTTTCCAAATCGCTTTTGAAAGCTGGATGAGGCGGGCAGACAGCCAACTTGCACTCCCTCCAGAAAAATCAATCGAGATTTTCTCGTATCTGCCAATACCCACCTTTGTTCAGTTCACCTAGATACTTCGTCGGCTTTCATCCTTGTATCTGTCTTTTCACTGTTTTGGGGTATGCCTATCCGTTCTACAGCAAGTAGTGTTACGGTCTTTAGACAGTGGAGTGGTGTTTTTCTTACTACTTCTCGTTTTGACATCATTGTATAAAGAAAATTACTTCTACTCGTAATTTCTATACCCAGAAGGTAGTTCCATGGAATAAAAGCAACTTTATGGGGTTAGATCCAAGTTCATCTATTTAGACGGTACGCCTCCTTATACCCGTCTATCAAGACACGCTCTACTTCGGAAGCCCTGTACAGGATTCTGCCACCGATCTGGGTATATGGCAGTATGCCGTTGTTACAGTATTCCTGAAGACTCCTGCGGCTGACCTTCAGTTTAACAGCCAACTCCTTGTCTGTACAATATCGTTCTCCATCCAGCGAGGGCTTACGGTTGTCACATATTTTTTCAACCTTCTTTGATAGGTTTTTAAGCGACGAGAAAAAGGATCTCACGCGTGTGTCGTTTTCCGGTGTCAGCAGCCGGATGTTGTCGTTGTCAGTCATAAGCATGCTATTTTTAGTTTGCTAATATTACATTCTCTTCCCTTATCGGCGGCCGGCAGTGTTTGGGCAAACATATCGTTATGCTCGTTCAAAAGGTATTACAAATCTGACTTATCATGTTGGAGAAGATTTTTATGACCTTTGCAATGGCTTGAAGACAATAGATGATGCCATCCATTTTTTACATTTAGATGTTGGGAGCCGCTTTGGACATGCTATAGCATTAGGAATTTCTCCCCAAAAGTACTATGAGCGTCGAGAATATCAAACCATCATGTCACGTCAAAGACTATTGGACACATTAGCGTGAATACATGGAACGATAACATTGAAAGGATTGCAAATGTCCGTGAACTTCTCTACAGAGTTAGACAGCGAAATGTCTGCACTTTATAACCAAATTGGTTATCGCATTCCTTTCGATATTGACACATATTATATGTCAATGATGCTCAGAAGTGATAATCTTGATCCGATAGATCAATATTCTTGTTGGGGACGTGCATCTCAATGTCAAGATCTACTTTGTACAACAGCAAGAAACAATCTAAATGCAACTGACCTATGCCATGAATTCTTCACGAGTAAAGAAGTATGGGATAAAGGCAACGCAGTGGAGACTTATACATATCTTCCAGAAATTGTTGAAATAGCATCAACATTGCAAGTATATCTGCAACGTATAATATTAGATAAAGGTATTGAAATAGAAACTAATCCTTCATCCAATGTTGTAATAGGGCCGATAGATGGATATGGGGCACATACTATCCATCAGTTCATCAAGAATGGCATTATTGCCAGCTTCAATACGGATGATAAGGGTATCTTCTCTACATCTTTGTACAACAAATATTCCCTATATGCAAGTTCAGCAATGCTTATGGGTTCAGTGATGCTGACATCATCAAACGCATGAAAAAAATACGTATAAATGCCGAAAATAGTCGATTTTTGTCACAAAAGCCAACATTATAGTTGTGATATTTTCCGTAATTTTTGCGACTGAAGTATAGGGTTTCAGTCACATATTTGTTAAATCATTATTACATTCAAATTATTTCTTTAGCCCTAAAAGATTGTCTTTTTGGAAGTTTCTTCCATTTCTTTTTAAGTTTTAGAGTTGATGTACTTTCCAAAGTGGCCAAAGCTTTATTCTTTTGTTCAACAAAAACGAAGATATACCGCATAGTGGTTCTTATATCCACATGTCCCATTAGCCTTTGTACAGCAACAATATTCAATCCTTGTTCCAGCCAATGACTGGTACATGCATGTCTAACTGTATACCAAGTGAGATGTTTTTTATACCACACATTTTCGCTATTGTTTTTAAACCTATTGACAAAGTAGAGTACGTGGCAGCTGGAAATAAAGCTCCTGTTTTATTTTTATTCTGATATTTTGTAATAATATCCAATAGGATCTTCAACAACGGAATATTACACATAACACCTGTTTTGTGTCTTTCGAAGCATAACCATAATCCATCATCAAATTTCTTCAGGTTCCCTTTTGTAAGGCACTCCAAGTCAACATATGATACTCCTGTGAAAACACAAAAGATGAATAAATCCCGTATAAGTTCGTATAGCTTCTTACGCCTGGTGAACACAACATTAATAATTGCTTCCACTTCACTCATTACTAAATATTCACAATCCTTTCGTTGTACCGGAATATGATATGAGGAAAAAGGATTGTAATCCAACCATCCATTACTCTGTGCGATGGAAATCATTCTTTTTAGCGGAGCAATATAAATATGAGCATCGCTTTTTTTCACGAAGATATAATTCAAAATCAATTATAAAGCATGAACGAATATCAATAAGTGCAATATCTTTCAATTTATATCGATAATATAAAAACTCTTCCAGATACTTATTTACATAACAATATTTTCGGTAAGTCGAAAACTCACGAGCTCCATTTTCTACTAATAGTTCGTATTCCTTATTATGATTCTCAAAACCTGTAGAAGAGTTCTATTGTACCTATCCAGGCCCAAATATGCAATTTTTACCCATTCAGCTATAAAAGGTCCTATACCATTAAAAATAGCTTCGTAATGTCTACATATACTTTTACGAATTACTTTAATTTGGTTATTTAGTAATCTATCATCAGCATTACGACCAAATGTCTTCCCTTCTTTTACATTCCATTGCTTTGGTTTTACATTCAGTTTGCAACTAAAACTGGTTATTGTACCATTAATAGTGATACGACACATAATTGGCACCGTTCCGTCCATCTTAATAACTTTTCGCTTTAGATAAAATAGAATTCTAAAAGTACTTTTTCTCTTGTTCATATTTGAATAATTCTTTAATATCATTCAAATATATTTCTCCTGACTCATTTTACAGCATAAGTTCATATATTCGTTTGGCAACTATATTTCCAAAGACTTTAAAGAAACATTCTATGTTTCTTGTTTTTCCTCTCATACCAATAATACTCTATGATTATTATTTTACCAATTACTCGATTTTTAACATGGGAAAGAACTAACTTTATATGGTACCATAGTCTATATCAAACAAATAGCGCATCTTGTATCACAATTATAGTAAAATAAAAAATACCATTACTATGGTGGTCATTTACACTACAATCAAACTGTTTGAAAAGATAAATTCAACAGTTTCACGCAACAAGTCAACTATATTCGTAAAAATAAACGATAGCCAAAAACTTAAAGTATTAAAGGACAATCAGGATATGTATCTGAGATTAAATATTTCGCCACATATATCTTAAACTTCAATAAATAGCAACAATATTTACATATAAACTTCTACAAATCAGAAGATGTAAAAGCATTATAACTTTTGCCAGCCTATATTTATTATTGAATACAGGCTCTTACAAAATTAAATCTAGTTATTTCTTCATCACCTCATGAAAGAATTCTGCCATTTCGCTATAAGTATGTTCACGTCCTTCTTTTGATTTAGATAATATCGATTTTTCAGAATTCCCAATTGCTTTATCAAGATCCCCTCCATTTGCAAGCAAGAAATTATGTAATCCTTTGCATTTTCTGCTCAAAAAGTCTTCGGTCTTTTCATAACTACAAATTCGCTCCAATTCTTTCGCCAATTCATCGGAGTTATTGAATTGTTGAGTCGTATATTTGAAATGATATAAGAACCATATTTCCAAACAGCGCTCGTTCTCAAAAAAACGTATTAGACTTTCAGTTCCCTGCCGCTTCTTGATGATCGTTTTTTGATGATATTTTGTCTTTAGTCTTAAATAATTCACTCGATTACGCCCTTCTTTCTTATTATCCATGTCAATTAGACAGAATATCATGTTATATCCGTCATTAATACATTGTTCTATTCGATGTTCCAATTCAGCCATGCTAGTGGCATGGTTGGGAACAACTGGTTTCACTTGTGCATGAATAACACCTTCTAATGACTTCAAATAATACTTTTCAGTCGGTCCTTCACCGATAACAGCTATTGTAGTTCTTGTTTTTCGCATTTTCATATCGCCTCCTTAAAAAATGGAACCTAATTCCGGTTTAGCACCAAGTTTCCCTGTCTTGTATGCTTTATAAAGAGATAAATTCTTGTGCAATCCAAATTCTGAAGCACAATAAAGTTCAGTAGATGCATCCTTCTTGGATTTCTCGGTAAACCAAACCATATCCCGACGTATAAATTCTTCGTCCAATAACTGCTGGTCTTGCGTAGTGAACAATATTTGAGAATTGGCAGTATTCATCATAAATGTCGTCAGAAAATGTAGCAAAAGATCATAATGCAAATTACTTTCTATTTCATCAAAACTGTATATATGATCTTCACGCAACATATTGAACATACATTCCTGTAGCTGAAAATAACGTAATGTCCCCAATGATTGGTCAATAGAGGATAGAGTAAAATCAGATCCGTCTATGGTGTGATGAGTAAAAAATACATCTTTGCCACTTTGCATTCTTGCTTCATTGTCAATACTTATATTAGAAATATTAAAATCAGCTTTTCGCATAGCCGATATAAAATAATCTTTCTTCTCTTTATTATCAATCAACTGTTGGGCAATATCCAAAAGAGTATTTCCCTTCATGCCATGCACATACCGAACAATCCAGTTATAGGTATCACGGAATATCTTTGCATCTTCATTTAGAGATACTTTTGCGAAAGTAGACAGTACAGTATGGTTATTCAAAGTATTGTCTACAATTGTTTTCTTACTTTTCAAATGCAAACCGACTGTACGACCAAATTTAATATCCGGTACTACATCTTCATGGACAAACTTCCGACTATAAAATAAAGATAATACTCCATTAGGAGCATATTCCATTTTCTCAGAAATGATATAACGGTTATTATACTCCACTGAATAGTCGTATCGTACTTGCCCTATATAAAAGGACACGGACAATCGGGTATTTTTATACTTATCCAAAGCAAACGGATAAAAAGGTATGGCCTGCAGCTTATTAGTATAGGGAGAAACCAACATTCTCCATATTGTTTCATAGGCATAGAGAATATTACTCTTCCCGGAAGCATTAGCCCCATAAAGTATAAGCATACGATTTAACCGCATCCCCGGTTTGATTTCGACAGTCAATAACTCATGAGAGGTTTGGTCTTTGGTAGCCTCGAAAGATAACACCTGCTCTTTTCGTATTGACATGAAATTTTCTATACTGAGTTCTCTAATCATACATTCATCCTTTTATTTCGTAACTTTCCTACAAAAATAACAAATCATCTGCATAAAAAACACTTTTCTTGCTATTATTTCACTTTTTTATCTTTTGGGGTAATTTCGTATTATCACCAGTTGATTAATTCCATTCCTTATGAAAAGAGCTGACTTTCTATGACAATAAATGACACTATAACCTAAATCATGCAAATACGCCCTATCTTGCATCAAAATTATGGTGCAACTTAAAAAATATCATTATTATGGAAGTCATTTACATTGAAACCAAGCTGTTTGAAAAGATGATGAATCAATTCAACGCTTTTACAAAACAAGTAGATTCGCTTTGTCAAAAAGTTGATGTCAAAAATCTTAGTGTATGAATGGATAGCCAAGATGTATGTTTGAGATTGAATATTTCTCCCCGAACATTACAAACCCTAAGAGATAATGGTAAATTACCTTATTCACAAATTCAGCACAAGATTTTCTATAAGCCGGAAGATGTAGAGGCATTATTGACTTTTGTCGGGCTTCAACGGAAAGAGAAAATTTTAAAATCAAAAAATATAAATCAATAGGCCATGGAAGGAATTATAACGAAAGACAACAAACAGGTTGTTGCTTTTTTCAAGGCGTTGGACAGTATGCTTGTGAAAATGAACAAGATCGTAGATAATAGCCGTCCTCCATTGAATGGAGAGCGATATATTACAGATAAGGAGTTAGCCCAATGATTAAAAATTAGCAGAAGAACTTTGCAAGAGTATCGTAACAATGGAACGCTTCCTTATTATCAGTTAGGGGGAAAGATCTTGTATAAAGAATCAGATGTGGAAAAGTTATTGGAAGATAATTATCGTAAGGCTTTTCAAGAGTAGATTCTCTATCCGGTCTGAAATATCACCAAAGGTGTTTTGTGTAATATTCATCTGAATATAAGAGTACTACGTTCAATTAATGGCTCATAAATTAGCATATCAAATAGAAATTTCGTAACTTTGTAACATGATAGAAGGATGAATACCACTGTAAAATGCAGCAGGTAATACAGGGTGAAATCGGAGGACTTCACAAACCTGATATCTTAGAAACACTGATAATCAAATGGTTACAGAAGCATAACATAAAGTATTCGAGCCCCAGGCGGATCACTGAAAACAAAAGAAAAATCAAGCAAATCCCTGAT
>OGQS01000771.1_pt1 | contig 21059 bp, 26 predicted proteins | sample 1553331 | NCBI WGS metagenome assembly OGQS01 (sample SAMEA2580012, study PRJEB22360) | human gut metagenome | biome: human gut; feature: human-associated habitat; material: faeces | place: Denmark | collected 2008/2010
CTGCATATCCTGTAGGGAAGAGCATAGTATAGCTTTTTCCGCAGCCTGTCGCGCCAAAGTATGTGCCGCCCTTGCCGTCTCCCTCCGGTCTGAGGTGTGCCTTGATATTCTCAAACAGCTTGACCGCAGCAAAATACTGAGGATAGCGGCAGACGATTTTGAGGTCTTTGTCCGAGCTGTCAGGGAAATAGACAAAATCCTTGATGACTGCCAAAAGCCGTTCTTTGCGGAACAGTCCGCTCACCATAGTTACAAGGGAATTGATGCCGTCCAATTCCTTATCGTCAGCTTCAATCTTTCTCCACGCATAGAAGAAGTCATACGGAGAGAAGAAGGAGCCGTATTTATTATTTGCGCCATCGCTTATGACAATGAAGGCATTATACTTGAAGAGTTCAGGAATATCACGGCGATAACGCACGGTGAGCTGAGTATAGGCGTCCATGATCGTTGTATTCTCTTTGACTGCGCTCTTAAACTCAAGCACAACAACAGGAATGCCATTGATGAATACAATCCCGTCCGGTATGCGTAGCTGGTTGTTGATGCCTTCAATTTCAAATTGGTTGACGATCTTGAACACGTTTTTCTCTGGCTCATCAAAGTCAATCAACTCAATGTAAAGGTCTTTCTTTGTGTGATCTTCGCGGTTGAAGATGAAGCCGTCACAAACCATTTTGCAGACTGCTTTGTTTGCTTCGTAGATTGTACCGGAAGTAGACCTCAGGCGAAGGATAATGCTATCAACCTCGCTTGCGGTAAGCCCCTCTGCGGCATATCTGTTCAGGAGGGATTTCCGCAGATCGTCGATAAGCAGAACCTCAGAGCGTTCGCGGTGGATCTGCTCACCATTCAAATAGACATACCCTTCATCCTGAAACAAATCCATGATGGACATTTCAAGAGAATGCTCATTGAAGTTTGCCATTATCGTTTCCCCCTCACTGTATCATCTGTTTTTTTCGCGCATCGGTACACTTGGATTTGAGAAAACCAATCCATTCCTCCCATTCCGCATTTGAAGCATCAATTATATCTTCTTCATACTGGTCTAAGACGCTCATCAAAGCAGGAAGGACGGGAAGCTGATCCCTATTGAGCCAAAACTCTGGCAACCTATGCGCACAATCTAAGTCGGTATTTATCGATTCGATGCTGTCGCAGATAGACTTGAGAATGACTGTGGGGCTTGCGCTATCAGCCCATTCGCCCGGAAGTGCATAACGGTAGTAACCCATCAATGCCCAAGCCATTTCCCACTTGAAATAACCAACATACTCTGTTCCCAAGCCAAAGAACGATTTCCACTTCACGGATAGAGCTTGTGCGCACTTATATAGATTCATCTTATCCATAATCGTTCTCTCCTGTAAATGATAATTTAGCAGCCGCATTGAGTTCAATGTACAAAGAGTTTTTCACAGTAGGAACGCCAGAAAACCTACCAGCCCACTGGAAGATTGCACCTTTCTCCGATATTGCAGATGTAATAATGGGACAGTCACCAGAAGGCGATGATTGTAATAACGCTGGTTGCGGAGATCCATTACTTAACGGACCAACAGAATTTGGTTTTTACTCTCCGACTCCTGTTCAATGGACAACTAATGGGAAAAAGTACTGTGTCGCTGGTGACTTGCTATTCTGTGTTCGTGGTTCAACAACCGGGCGGATGAATTGGGCAAATCAATCGTATGCCATTGGTCGTGGATTGGCTGCAATTCGCCACAAGAAGGATAGCAATTTTAACTGGTTCATTAAAGCAATGGTGGATAACAGCCTTAATGACATTCTTGCCGCTGCAACGGGTTCAACTTTTCCTAATATTGGCAAGGAACTTTTGAACGGATTTTATGTAATAATTCCAGACGAAACCTCATTACAAAAGTACGGACCTCAAGGTTATGCAATTTTCCGCATGATAACCGATAATGCTAAGGAAATTGATTCCTTGTACGCCTTGAAAAAAACGTTGCTATTTAAGCTAACCACCTAAGCCGCTAAATTATCATTTATACGCCGTTTTAGCTCGATCCGCTCCGTAATGGTCTGATACGCCTTCACAATGCTACGCTGCTTATCAATAGAGGGAACAGGCAGTTCCACTTTGCAAAGTTCATCCCAGTCAAAGATTTCTCTAACACTTCCGTGAGACATATATCTGGCGTAGCGGTCAAACTCTGGTCTGCTAAACCAAAGCATAAGGTATTCTGGATCAAGCGCATTCTTATTCACAACCTCAAACACGGTATATGAACTTGAAATGATGCAATCCTTATCTCGTAGAAGAGCAATCGAAATCTTCTCGCCATTCCGAGATGTAACAGGACCATACGCAAATTGCCCAGTACGAACAATCTTATAGCTCGACAAATCCGTTCCGACAATATTTGCAATGGAGGGAATAAACTGCTTGCTGATGCTGACACCAAGCAAATAGTCAACTTTCAAATCCCTATTTCGTTCATCAACTGGCTGAATGAAGTCTCCAAGCAGCCTATATCCTTCTTTCATTGTGACACCTCACCCTATGTATTTTCTGTGTGCCAGCTTGACATTTTGCTGTTTGACCATAGCATAGTGCATGGTCGTGTCGATCTTCTGATGCCCTAAGAGCTGCTGGACTTGCTCTATGGACATTCCTTTGTCTATGGCTGATGTTGCCAATGTCCTTCGGAACTTATGTGGGTGGACACGAGGCAGATTCAGCCTTTTCCCCAGTTCTCGAAGCCGTCTTTCTACGCCGCCAATCTGCAAACGGTCATGCGGTGAAGTCAGAGAGACAAACAACGCTGAACATGTATCTGTGCGGCTTTCCAGATAGTTTTGGAGATGAATTTTCGTTCTGGCATCGAAATAAACGATCCGTTCCTTGCTTCCTTTTCCGAAAACAACACACTCCCGCTCATTGAAGTTGATGTCATCGCGGTTAAGGGCAACCATCTCACCAACACGCATCCCAGAGGATGCAAGAAGGTCTATCATCGCAAGATCGCGGACATTGCAGCAGTTGTCCCGCATAATTTCCAATGCCTCGTCGGTATAGGTTTCCTTGATCACTTTTGCCGTTTTTACCTTGTGGATTCGGCGTACAGGGCTTTTCACGATGTAATCCTCATCTTCAAGCCACGAAAAGTAGCTGGACAGGATGCGGCGAATATTATCTATCGTGACCTTGCTTGACTTCCGGCTCGTCTGATACTCTGTTAGATACTTCCGCAAGTCCTCCGTTACGATCTCTTGTGGCTCTTTTTCAATGCCGGACAACATTGATACAATGGTCTGACGGTAATAGCTCAAGGTTTTTTCTGAGCAGCCTTCAATGCGTTTTGCGTTGATGAAACAGGCAACCGTATCGACCTTTGCGCTTTCTACCATGCCCGCGCTGTGACTTAGCTCTACGCCACTCAGCACCTCTTCAAGGACGCTTTGAAGCTGTTTTAATTGTGCGTTGTTCAGAAACGGAAGCATCTGACGCTGCACTTCTTGAATCAGTTGTTCTTTCATTGTCGTGTCTCCTTTGAATATTCTCAGAGAACGACTTTTCAGTGGCAGTTCTTAGGGTAAAACTCTCGCCACTGGTGAGAGTAATGGATAGTAAATGATAATTTAGAAGCGACAGCTATGGCAATTTTTAGGTCTCACTTCGTAACTTTTGAGAAATACGGAGGAAAAATCCCTACAACGTGGGTAAAAGCTACTATTGGCGATGTCGTTTCTGTTGCCAGAGGGGCATCTCCGAGACCCATCCAAAAGTTTATGAGTGAGACAGGTATGCCTTGGGTAAAAATATCCGACGCTTCAGCAAGTGTATCCAAGTATTTATTTGGCACAGCAGAGTGCATCATACCCGAAGGCGTTTCGAGCAGCAGAACAGTTGTGCCGGGAATGATGATTGTCTCCAATAGTGCCTCGCCAGGATTGCCAATGCTCATGGAAATAACAGCGTGTGTTCACGACGGATGGCTAATCATCGACGATTACAAACACGTTTCTCAAGAATTTATGTATTATCATTTTCTTGCAGAGAGGCAGGGATTGGTGTCCTCAAGTAATGGTAGTGTTTTCAATAATCTTAAAACAGATATTGTGAAAGCACATCCAATTATTATTCCAGATGCAGAAACGATGTCAACTGTTACGCATTGTTTCTGCCAGCTTAATCAGCACATAAAGCACAATGCAAAGGAAATTATGGCTCTGACAGAATTTCGGAATAACATATTGAGCCGCCTATCATCTGATTAAGCTGCTAAATTATCATTTACCTGTCTTTTCAGCGCAATTCTGTTCGTAATCGTCTGATATGCCTTCACAATATCCCGCTGCACACTAATAGGAGGAACCGGAAGCTGCACCTTGCACATCTCGTCCCAGTCCATAACTTCTCTGACGCTGCCATGAGACTTGAACCTTGCATACCGGTCAAACTCCGGTCTACTGAACCAGAGCATAAGGTATTCCGGCAAAAGTTCATTTTTATCTATTACCTCAAAAGTGGTGTAGACGTTGCTAACAAGTCCTTCTTCGTAATCAGAAAGTAGAGCAATGCCTATTTTGTCTCCCCGTCGGGATGTATCAGGAATGTAGGTGAATTGCCCACGACGGACAACCTTATATTTCGTAAAGTCTGTTCCGACCGTGTTTGCAATAGACGGGATAAATGTTTTTTGCACCGAAACGCCTAGAAGGTTTTCTTCTTTACCCGCAGCATTTCTGACATCAACCTGTCTTATAAATTGACCAAGTTGTTTATAATTCGATTTCATAGCCCAGCTCCTTAAACACGGTCAACAGGTCTGCCTTCGACTTTTCTTCTGCAACAAGCAAATCACGCAGTTCACTTTGCAGCGTCTTCATTTTCGTATCAAAGTCGATGTTCTCATCACGGTTTACAAACTCGATGTAACGGCTCGGAACAAGGGTAAAGCCCTTTTCTGCAACCTCATCGAAGGATGCGCTGTAACAAAACTCAGGCACATTCTGATAAGTTTCTTCATAGCCTTCCTGCTGCCATGCGTGGTAGACGCTCGTGACCTTCGCACGGTCATCTTCTGTCAGTTCAATGTACTTCTTTTCATAGGGACTTCCCATTTGCCGCAAGTCCATGAAAAGGATCTCACGCTCACGGTTGCGGAAGCGTTTTACCTCACCGTTTTCTTCAACCACACGAGCCTTTTTATTCTTATTCAGAATCCAAAGCGTGACGCTGATGTCGGTGGTGTAGAAGAGGTTGCGGGGAAGGATGATGATTGCTTCGACGAGATTGTTCTCGATGAGCTGACGGCGGATTTTCAGCTCTGTGCCATCGTCAGACAGTGCGCCGTTTGCAAGCAGGAAACCGGCAACACCGTTCTGAGAGAGCTTTGAAACAATATTCAGAATCCAGCCATAGTTTGCATTACTCGTGGGCGGAACTTCATAGCCGTCCCAGCGCGGATCATCAATCAGCTCATTATCACCACGCCATTCTTTCTGATTAAATGGCGGGTTTGCCATAATGTAATCTGCCTTGAGGTCCTTGTGCTGGTCATTGGTGAATGTGTTCGCTGCCATTTCTCCGAGGTTTGCAGAGATGCCGCGAATAGCCAGATTCATTTTGCACAGCTTGTACGTCGTGTTTGTATATTCCTGACCATAGATAGAGACCTTCTTCTTGTTGCCGTGATGTGCCTCCACAAACTTCATTGACTGCACAAACATACCGCCAGAACCGCAGCAAGGGTCATAGAGAATGCCATCATACGGTTCAATCATTTCTGCAATCAAATTGACAATGCACTTCGGCGTATAGAACTCGCCCTTGCCTTTGCCTTCCGCAAGTGCAAACTTGCTCAGGAAGTATTCGTAGACCCGCCCGATAATGTCATTCTCTTTATCGCCCGTGTTGATCTTATCAATCTCGTCCAGCAGTGATGCCAGCTTTGCTGTGTCGATGTGAAGACGTGAGTAGTAGTTGTCCGGCAGTGCGCCTTTCAGTGCGGGATTCGCTTTCTCAATCGTATAGAGGGCGGTGTCGATTTTCAGCGCAATGTCATCCTGTTTCGCATTCTCCATGATGAAAGACCAACGGCTGATCTCAGGCAGGAAGAACACGTTGTCCTTCGTATAGAAGGCAACATTGTCAACAAACTTCTCACCGTATTTTTCAGAAATAGCTTTCCTTTGTGCCTCAAACTTATCGCTGGCAAACTTCAAAAAGAAGAGACTGAGAACGACGTGTTTGTATTCTGCTGGCTCAACAGAACCACGGAGTTTATCTGCGGACTTCCACAGAGCTTCCTCCATAGAAATCTCCTTTTTCGGTGCCGATGCGGCTCGTGCCATATCAAAATCCTCCCTGTGTATTTATCTAACCTATTTTACAAAAAGAGCTGTACGAAAAACCGGACTCAGTTCTTGTCCGTTCGCACAGCCTCACATATATCTCCGATGTCACAGTTCAAGTAATCACAAATGCGCAGCAAAATAGAGAGGGACACTTCTTCCCCCTTATTCAGTTTTGTCCATGTTCCGGCAGACAGCCCTACCTCATGTCGTAGAGAAGCCCTCTTTATGTCGCGTTCCAGAAGAAGCATCCATAGTTTCTTATAGCTTATGCGCACGGCAACCATCCTTTCGCTTGCTTGCATTCAACATCGCTTATAATATTATACTGGATTTCATTCTCAAAAGCAATCTGTTGATGCAGAAATTAAAGAAAAAGTTTCAATTTCTCGAACCTTCTCTCAAGGATGCAGGGCATCTCCTGTCAACAGGAGATGCTCTGCTTTTGAAAGGACTATTCGCGCTGTGTGCTGCGCAGATGATCGCGGTCATGGTCAGCAGAAGGAGCGAGAAACGTATCAACATTAGACTTGATCGTCTCTATTTGCTTTACTTCTTTTTTGAGCTTCGCACGTTCATCATAGAGCCGCTGTTGCTCATCAAGAAGTCGCTGCTGTTCCGCTTGCAGTGTCTTCAAGCTCGGCAGTTTTTCATCGCCCTGCATGGCAAGTAATGTGCTTCTCGCTGCCTCAAAGATCACAAGCTCGGCTTCGTGCTTTGCTTTGAAACCCAGCTTATCTTTTGCCTTCTGGAATGCGTCATATACGGGCTTGAGCCGCTGGTAGTTGGAGATGTTTTTGATAAGCGGTTGGACTTCCCGCAGTCGCGCTTCGACGCCTTTCAGTTCCTTGCCGGTGCGGTCATAGGAGCTGTGAACGTCCTCGACCTTCTTTTCAAGATCGGCGTATTGGAGCAAGTTGTTTTCCGTGAGATAGTTGAGTGTCCGTGCCGCTTCCTTGAGGATCGTGAGCTTGGCTTTATGCTCATAGCCCTTGCTGTCGATGAGCCTGATCCGCTCCTGAATATCTCCGATGAGAGAGATGCCCTTCGGCGTGGTCTGTCTCTGACTTCTTCGGGGCGTCCGTCCGGCAATCCGCTCCTTGATGCGTTCCTCGGTGTAGTTCTCTCCGATGGTCTTAGAACGGGTAAACCGCTCCTGACCTTCAGCGCGGAAGGAGATGTATTTGCCGGGTTTGATTTCATAACCGGCTTCCTGCATGAGCCGCAGAAAATCATCGTAGTCCTTCGCTGTGATGACAAGCCGGTCGATGGTCTGCTTGAGTTTTTGCTTCCAGCTCGTGCCGCGTTTGGCTTCGGTGTACTCCTTGTAGCTCATGCCTTTGTTCTGAGAGGGAGGGATAACAGAGAGACCGTTTTCCTTACAGAGCCGGTCGCTGACCTCACGCATATCATAGTAAATCCGCTTGTAGCTCTTGTAGGCGTGGTAGTCCACAAAGTCAACCGCATTGAAAATCAGATGGTTATGAACATGGTCCTTGTCAATGTGCGTGGTCAGCACATACTCGTATTTTCCACCGAGGATTTCATCCGCAAATTGCTTGCCGATCTCGTGGGCAAGCTCCGGCGTGACCTCTCCAATTTCAAAGGACTGGATCACATGACGGGCTATGATCCTGACCGGATTCATCCCTTTTTGCTCGGCTATTTTCCGCGTCCACTCAAATTCCCGCGTTGCGGTCTCGCTGGCACAGCCGTAGGACGAGACCAACAGCTTCTCGTCGGTCTTTTCGGGATTCAGAATGTACGCGATTGCCTTGCTCAAAGTTCCTCGGATTGCTTTAATTTTAGTAACTGCCATACCGCGTCCATCTTTTCTTTCAGCTCGTCAATATCGTCCTGATAGAATCGTCCCGTCGAGTTGATTCTGCGGCAGACGGTATTGATGTTCACGCCGATCTTGTTGATTTCGGCGGCGAGCTTTTTCTGCTCCGTGTAGTCTACGACAATGATGTAACCGTCGATCAGCATCTTCCTTGCATACGCACCGAAGTTCTCCGTGCCGATCATTTCCATCTTCTTTGCAATCGTTCGTTCTTCCTGTGGTGTCAGCCAAATCTTCTTCTGAATGTCTCGTGTTCTTCGTACCATGCTGCGCCCTCCGTCGTAAAGATTAGAAGGGTTTGGGACTATCCCAACAAGCAAAAATCTGATGTTAAGGGCAGGGTCTCCTTAACTGATTTTTCTCCGGTGGGTACTCACCGGATTTGCTTGCTAATCTCCCAAAATCGTATTCCCCGAAGATTCCTCCGTGAAATGTCCCTTCACTTTACAACGGACACAATAAGAGCGTTTGTTGAGTACCGGATTTCAAAAAAGTCAAAAAATCATTGGATTTCCCATGTGAAAGCCACGGTGTCCGACACGTCAATATCGTCCGGCTCGATCTCTGGCGCAGAGCATTTACTCATCGCCATAAGAGGCTGAATGCAGTCTTCGACCTCATAGCTTGTTCTGGAATACACATTGAGTTCGCCCCAGTTGTAGTCGATATTGAGTAGCTGCCCAAGCGTACTGCCTGATACTTTGCAAAGAATCTCCGCCTTCGCTTTGGCATTCTCCGTCGCATTGATCAGCAGCTCTTCGCTGACTCTTGCCGGGTTTTTCACGGTGAACGCAATGCTGAGTTCTGGTTGCTCCCCACAATCCGCAATCGCAGAAATGACCTTTGCAAGCTGCTTGCTGTCAAAATCAAAGGCAAGTTTCAAGCGATAGCTGCAAGCATATCCGGCAAACTCTCGCTTGTAATTTCCTTGCCGATCCTTGACATTCTCGTACCTTGTCTGGACATCAAAGCTCATGGTCTTCAGGTCTTCCTTGCGATACCCAACGCGGACTGCGGCACCTTGCAGTCTTTCGATTCTCTCGGCAGCTTCCGACATTGCGCGGTCATAGGTTTCAGATAAGACTTCAATGTTCAGGGATAGGATGATGTAATCCGGTCTTGCGGAGACATTGCCTGTCCCTTTTACGGTGATTGTTCTCATTACTTTCTCCCGTCCTTTCTGGAATTGAAGTCCTCATCAATACGTTTTTTCCAATTCGTACCCAGCGGTACGCTGCATCGGACAGCGGAAACCGCTTCGCTCAGAACTTCGTAGTTGAGTTGCGTTCCCTCGCGGTCAGAGTGGTAATTGACCGCTCGATCTGCTCCAATACCGAAGTGCTTTGCCGTTTCAACTGCGTCAATATTTGCGCCGAGGAATAGAAACTCCCAGCCGTACTTTTCCTTCTGCCGCTCGATCATTTTCTTAACTGTCTCGCTGTCATAACGGCGGCTTGCATTCTCCATGCCGTCCGTTGTGATGACGAACAGCGTATGTTCAGGGACATCCTCATTTCTTGCGTACTTGTGGACATTCCCAATGTGATGAATTGCTCCGCCGATAGCATCCAGAAGAGCAGTACATCCGCGAACGGAATAGTCCCCGTCGGTCATCGGCTCCACCTTCTGAACCGGCACACGGTCATGGATAACCTCGCTCACGTTGTCAAAGAGAACGGTAGAGATCAATGCCTCGCCATTCTCTTTTTTCTGCTTTTCAATCATGGAGTTGAATCCTCCGATGGTGTCTGTTTCCAGTCCGCTCATAGAGCCGCTGCGATCAAGGATGAATACGATCTCCGTCATGTTCTTTCTCATGTTTTGTACCTCCGTATATAAAAAATGACTGCTTGGCGTCTCACCTTACAGTCATATTGTACTTCGGTATTCACTTCATTTGGTCGCATGGCAAGCGACATTATTCTAAGGACAAGAACAGCTCTCCGTCAATGCTTAGGATGTCATCCATCGGAATCTTCGTGCCGTCCTGCATGGTAATTAGGCGCTCAAAGTCATCAACCTTTATGACTGCGCCGGTTGCAGTTACATACGCACCGCCAGCTTTGCGCTCATCAGGTTTGAAGTAGGTTATTTCAACCTCCGGCTCTTCATCAAGGGCATCCATGAGAAGCTGATACCTCATGTTCAAAGCGGTCAAGGCTCCCTCATCAAGCTCAATCCTTTCGTCAGTCAGACGTCCGGTTTCTTTGATTGCAGCATCGTAGCCGGTGAGGGCAGCGAAGGGAGCAAACTGCGCTGCACGATCTGACATTGGCATCTGCGGTCGGGTCTTGGAGACGTGGTGAGGAAGTCCCATGATCTCGTCGTATTTTCCGTTCACGCCTTATGCCCTCCAATCTGCGCATTGCGGTCTTTCGCGGTTGCACCTTCTTCAAGATTCATTGCCTTGAGGATGGCGTTCTTTCCATACTTCTTCTTGATGGCAAGCGTGGCGGCTTGTATCTTCCGCTCACGCTCCAAAGCGGCGTCTTCGGCTTTCTGTTTTTCCTCTTCTGCGGCATAGTCGGTGAAGAGGTCAAGCTGGACAGCACCGTTATTTTTCTTCGGCGCGTCCGCTTCCGGCAGGACATGATTTGCCACAACATACATACGGCGGACAAGCAGATTCTTGTCCACGATCCGGTCGAAGAGTTCTGACACAGCACACATTATTTTGCGCGTGGATGATGTGTGACCGTCGAGGTTGATAGAGCCGTGCGCCTGTTTCGGAATCTGCCTTCCATAATGATCTGTCTCAACCGCGCCGTGATACTTTGCCCGTCGTGCCGGATCGGTTAGGTTCTCGATGTCGTAGCCAACTGTGAGAACCATCTGGTCGGTGACAAGCCCCTTGTCCACCAAGTCCAGCACAAGCAAGTCCGTCATTTCCCGGACAACCAGCTTTGCTTTATCCGTCTCGTATGGGCAGTGCAATACCTGACCGGAACTGATGCTGTTGGAGCTGGGACGGTACGCCTTGATCGCTTCAATGGTCGTAGGTTCCCAACCCCACGCATGGTCGATGAGTAGTTCCGCATTCTTGCCGAACAGCTTGTAAAGCAAGTCCTCGTTCCGCTCTGAACAGAGGGCGACATCGCCCATTGTGAACATCCCATTCTGCTCAAGTTTCTTCGCAATGCCCCGACCCACGCGCCAGAAGTCCGTGAGGGGTTGATGCACCCAAAGCTCACGCCGGAATTTCATTTCATCCAGTTCGGCTATTCGGACGCCGTTCTTGTCGGCGGGGATGTGCTTCGCCACAATGTCCATTGCCACTTTGCAGAGGAAAAGATTCGTGCCGATTCCTGCGGTTGCTGTGATGCCGGTTGTTTCAAGCACATCGAGGATGATCTTCATGGCGAGGTCATGTGCCGAGAGCTTGTAAGTATTCAGGTAGTCCGTCACATCCATGAACACTTCGTCGATGGAGTAGACCACAATATCTTCCGGGGCAATATACTTGAGATAAATCTGATAGATGCGGGTGCTGTACTCCATGTAGTACGCCATTCGAGGCGGCGCAATGATGAAGTCAATCGCCAGAGAAGGGTCTGCTTGCAGCTCCGAGAAGAAGTGCGATGAGCCATCTAATCTGTGTCCCGGCGCGTCGTGCTGCCGTCCGGCATTCGCTTCCTTCACACGCTGCTTGACTTCAAACAGCCGTCCACGCCCGGAGATGCCATAGTTCTTGAGGGAGGGCGTGACGGCAAGGCAGATGGTCTTATCCGTCCGGCTTTCGTCTGCGACAACGAGGTTTGTGTCCAGAGGATCTAAGCCACGCTCCCGGCATTCCACGGAGGCATAGAAAGATTTCAGGTCGATTGCAATGTATATGCGCTGCTTCATCTTCTGCGCCTCCGATTTCTTCTCAGATTAGCTCTAATGACATTTCATTGGAGTTTTTGATGTTGAATACGATACGCCATTCAATATCACCCTCCACCGGCTCAAAGTGTAGAGCGGAACAAGCTGCATGGAGTTTTTCTTTCGAGCTGCCTCCACATACGATTGCGGTTGGACCGTCCGCGCCGCCGATAATGCCGATACAAGCCATATCGTTTCGTGCCTCCGGTGCATAGCGGTCAGAGCATGGCGCAATTTCCAAAGGCTTGTCCCCCTCAGCACAATCACAGATCGAAATATCGCTGTCCGGTTCAGGAGAAAGCGTATAGCTCATGGCGGTAAAATGCGTCGGATAAAACCAGCGGTCAGAGCCGAAACGCTTTTCGGAAATTGTCTGCCGCTCCAATTCCTGTGCGGTTAATGTGTATTTTGTGCCGCTGACCGGATGGGTGAAAGAAAACGAATCGCCGGGAGCGTGTGTCTTAAAATGTGGTCCTGGGACACGGCATGACCGCTGCTCCATCGTAAAGGAGAGAGATTTTATTTCAGTACGGCGTTTGCTTGCCCACGGAAAAGCTGCCCGAAAAATCATCCATCCATAGGATATATCCAAGTCATAGTGTTCCAACGCCCACTTTGCTTCCAATTCATTGATCATCCCATCCGGCAAACACGGATTATAAACCACCGAGCAGCCGTGGGAGATTCGCATTGTTTTCCCGTTCAATTCCAAACGAGGAATAAAGTCAAGGCAAAGCGGATTGTCTAAATCAATTTGCATTTGCTGCTCCTGCGTGAAGTATTCGCAGGAGTCGTTTTCGGGGTGCAAATCCCATTTCGTCATGAACTTGCGGATGTCATCCTCTGGGGTGCGCATACAAAAGTCCATGACGAGTCCCTTGCTGCAAGAATACGCCGCAGGAATAACCCAATGATGTCCTGCCCAGTCAAATTGCTTATTCAACCGGAGTTCCGTTCCGGAACGGTCTTTTCCTGAATGTCCCCAGAAGTCTCCATCAAAGTAGACCTTCCATTCAGGTATGGTCGGTTCTGCTTCCGGGTTCATATCAACATCATAATAGTCCTCGGTGTACTTGATCTTGCTATAATCAAAGGATGCTTGCAGCTTTTTGATGTATGCCCACGGTTGTTCCATAGGCGTCAATTTCATTTTCTCGGCAAGCTCTGATAGCGCTTTTTTCTGTTCATGCGTCGGAGGGTTGTCCCGCAAAAAGGCTTCAAATTGGGCTTTATCCCACATCCACGCCTGTTCCAACGCAGCCGAATCACCGCAAGCAAGGAGCAGCCTCAGAAAGTCTGCAAAATTGTTTGCCAGCGGATGAACGAAATCCGGAGCCGAGTTCATGGGGCTGACGGAAAATACCATACTGCCGAAGCCTCGAACAAAGCAGAAGTGAATGCCATCCACGCCAGCCCAGCCAAAAATAGATGCACCTTTGGGCGTGCAAAAGTAAGGGTTGTTATCTTCACGACACTCCACTCCTACGACAGAGAGTTCAATACCACTTCGCAAAAATTTCTGAAATACTTTATCCATAGACCTTATGCTCCTATTAAACTCTGGTCAAATGCAAACAGAGCCTCGTTGATCTCAAAGACGTTATAGTTCCCGCGCTCCACGAAATACTCCACGATGATGTCAAACTTATTGGAATGGGAGAGCGCAAAGCCAGCCTTCATGAGCATATCCTTCATTTCCACAAGCGGCAGCTCAAGGGCGATGGCAAATGCAATGACCGTGGGCTTAGAAGGCTTATAGGACTTGTCCGAGCGGATCTTCGAGAAGAGCTTCCGGTCAATATTCGCCTTCTTATAGCACTGCGCGTCCGTCATGCCGCGCTCATCAATCTTCCGCAGCAGCATCTCCGAAAAGCTCTCATCGATCTGTCCCAGTGCATCGTCGAGTGTTGCTGCCTTTTTAGGAGCAGCCGCCACAGAGACAGGAGGGATGAGCTGTTCGATTGCATCTTCATCGCAGACGGATGACTCGCAGGGCATCGGCTCGTCCATCCGGAAGGCGTTCATCCTGCGCAGACGCTCGGAACGACTATCGGTATGCTCATCCACATAGCGGTCATCTATGTACGCTGCAATGTCGGCAAACAGCTTGCCGCTGATCTGATAGGCTTTGCGGTCGAAAATAACGATGTACACCGTCATTTCGTTTTCAAGAAGGAAACTGCTGATGGTGTCAATCGCAACCTTGAGGGCTTGATCCTTTGGATAGCCGAAAATGCCGGAGGAAATCAGCGGGAACGCAATCGATTCGCATCCGTATTCCTTCGCCAGCATGAGCGAAGTCCGATAGCAGGAGATCAGCAGTTCGCGCTCACCATGCCGCCCGTCATACCAGCGCGGACCGACAGCATGAATGACATATTTGCAGGGCAGCTTATAGCCCTTCGTGATTTTTGCGCTCCCGGTTTTGCAGCCGTGGAGCGTTTCACATTCCACCAGCAGCTCCGGTCCTGCGGCACGATGAATGCAGCCGTCCACACCGCCGCCACCCAGCAGCGACTCGTTGGCAGCATTGACGATGGCGTCCACCTTCATTTTTGTGATGTCATTTCTGACGATTTGAAGCGGCATGATCAAGCCCTCCCATTCGGTTACTTCGCGCCGGTCAGCAGCTTGTCCAGCGGGATTCTTTCCGGGTATTTTCCCTCGGTCAGAATGTCATATAAATACCTGTTATCCAGAATCATATCATCCCGGATAAGCTGCCAGTTTGCCTTTTTCCTGAAAAACACCTTGAAGATCAGGAAGTTCATGATCGTCCCAATTATCGGCGTGGTCATGCCGAAAGCCTCGGTGTGAGAGAAATGGCATCCTGTTTTGGTTCTTTTCCCTTCAAAGGTGATGAACGCCGTTTTCTTGTCGCTCCGGAATACAATGCGGAAGTGGTTTTCATCCTGTTCGCATTCCGTAATTGTGCCGGTCACATCGTAGTCCAGCCCCATGACGATCTCGCGGAAGCGGATCTTGCTTCCTGCGTTATAGTTTCCGTTATAGAGATTGCATTCGATGTGGTAGGGACTCCATTTCACAAACTCTTCCTCAAAGTTAGCAGTCCATGCCTTTAGTTTGTCATAGGAAGCCGGAATCTCTATCTGCTCTGTAAGAACAATCATTGTCAGTTTCTCCTATTCTGTCAAAGCGGCATCGGCGTCCGGGCAATCAGAATGACCGCCAGAATCGCGCCCACAAATGCAGCAGCCCCTATGACTGCCAACACCTTTTTGCCGAGTTTCTTCTTCGCTGCCTTGCAGATCAGAGCGGCGCAAGCCATGCAGACAGCCGCCGCTACAAGTGCAATGCCCAGCGTTTCCCATAGCCAAGATAGTTCATATAGGATTTTCACGCGATCATCATCTCCTGTTCGTTAAACTGGAATTTGTCTATTCGTTTGTTTCTCTATAAACTGTCATTCCGAGTATTTTAATTTCGAACCCATCAATATATGGTTTTACACCATCTACTTCTGGTGCAAGTCGGTGTATTTTTGTAACCTCATACACTAATGCTTTATACCTAACACTTCCGCCGTCTTTTAAGTTCATACGAACAGGGGTTAATAGGATTACTAAAACAACTATAATTGCAATTACCACAAAGAATTTCTTTTTCATACAATCACACTCCTTTGCCAAATCCCGATTTATAGTCTTCTCAAAGTCCAAGCCCATCAACCCACGCCGCAAGCTCCTGATGCCCGACATTGCCCTTGAAAACCTTGCCGTCCATCAGCTTTGCGCCTTTGCAGCTCGGCGCAAGGCGCTCGTTCGTCTTGCCAATGTCGCTTCCGCCGGAGGTTGCAAACGGGATGATCGTCTTGCCGGTCAGATCATAGCTCTCAAGAAACGTATTGATAATCGTCGGCGCGACGTACCACCAGATCGGGAAGCCCACAAAGATGGTATCATAGTCCTTCATGTTGTCCCGCTTGACGGCAATCTCAGGACGGGAGGCAGGATCGTTCATCTCAATCGTGCTGCGGGCTTTCTTGTCCATCCAGTTCAGATCAGCTTCCGTGTAAGGCACCTTCGGCTCAATTTCAAAGATGTCTGCGCCGATTGCCTCTGCCAGCGTCTCGGCAACCTTCGCGGTCACGCCGGACGCAGAAAAATACGCTACAAGTTTCTTGCTCATGGTGTTTTATCCTTTCAATATCTTCGTAAGCTGCTGTGCAGATGCACCCGGCAGGATGGAGGAAAGATGCTGCATCATGCGCTCTTTGGATTCCTGCGGGTCTCGCTGATATGCAGATGTGATAAGGTCGTACCCGAAAAGTTCCTCCGGAGTTGCATACTCTGCGACACCCCAGCCATAAGGTCTTCCGTATCTGTCCTGCATATAGACGAAATCCGCGATGCAGACATAGCTCTGCATTTGCAGCCGCGTGATGCACGTCTCAAAACCGGTGTTGCCGCCCTTGCGGTAGTTCAGAGTCTCTTTCAGCCGTTTGGAAAGCATCCTGCCTTCACCGGCTATGGCTTCATAAAGCTCCTTGTCCTTGTAGGACGCCAAGCCGTCATCCCAACGGGCGTCAAAGTCATAGCCGTCACGCCGGAAGTTCGCAAAGTCCGGAATCCACTCCCGACTCACAAATCCAGCCTTCTTGTTGAAAAGTTTGCCGTAAAGACATTTGCCGCTCCGCGCAGCCGGTCCTTTCCATTCCCACGGACCATCTACATCATCCGCAAACCATAACTCAGGTGGGCAAAGTTCCTCGATGGAGAAGCCGTGAATCTCGTTCCGAAAGAAGGGCAGAAAGCCGTATTGTTCGACGGCGGCAATCAAACCATCTGCACTATGTAGTTGTCTGGCATATCTCTTTGACATTACTCCGCCTCTTCAATCACGCCATAATCAATCAGGATGTTCTTCTCCGCATACTGCGGGTAAACAACACTCATCATCTCATACTGATAACGTCTTACGCGGCGATGCTCCTGAATTGGTTCCGGTGCGTACGCAGCGGTTTCGCAGTGCGCATACTCCGGCATTTCCGCAAGATCATCCCGAACGGCACGGATAAGCGCGTCTGCCACATCATCAATGCTCTTGCCGATTTCCACGGCAACCAGTTCGTGCTTCCGGACTGCCTTGTCCAGATTACCGGGGGAGCGAAACAGCTTATATTTCATATCATTGTCCGTCCTTTCTCTCTATCGGTCTGTCGATTCTTCCTGAAATCTGTTCTTTAGGGACGCAATCATCGCTTGTGCGGCAATGGTCAGATATAACACTCCAATTTCATAGATAAAGTCGCGGTCGATCACGATAAAGTATTCTCTAACGTGTGTAAAAACCAGTTCCAGCAAGTCCCTGTACAGTGGATCATCAAAGGGCTTGAACCGCGTAAACTTGCTTTTGGCAGCGTCCCATGTCATAGACGCTTCGCCCTCAGCACTGGTCATTGCCTCACAGAGAATCATGCTGACGCCCATTTTTCCGTTGCCGGTCAGGAGTTCTCCTTCGTAATAGCTGAGTAGGTCTTTCTTGCGTCGAAGCGGAACTACATCGCAGTTGTCATCCAGCTCAAATGCAATCAGCTCCGCAATCAGTTCCCGCCAGACCGCATAACCGGCGTTAATGGTTCCGTCCTCTTTGCGGCTGATGGTATCGTCCATGCAGTATCGCTCAAAGAAATTATCTCCGTCAATCTCGTTGCGGGTGCAGAAGATATGCGCCAGCTCATGCAGAAGAATGTGCTTCAACTCTGCCGGATGACGCGCTATGTCTGTGCGCAGAAGGATTCCGTCCGCGCCATCTCCTGTGCCGACGAATGCAGAGGCGTGAAAGTCAAAATAGCCGTCCTCTGTATATCGGTCTTCCAGCCGGTCAGGAAAATACTGCTTGCAGAACTGCTCAAAGACTTCCTGCTGGTTTTCCGTCTGAAAGCAGCGCAGTACAAGGTTGTCCTCACTGAACTCTGCCCCCAAGCGTTCGTTAAAGATGGAAGCGGCATAGAAAAGGGCTTCTTTATAGTCGTCGTTGTTCATCTAATTACTATCCTTCATCCTCATTCACCCCTCCGGTCTGACATTTTTCAGGAAGTCAGAGTGCGGTACATAAGGCAAGTTGAGCTGCCAGCCCATGCGGTTCAGTTCGTTGAGCTTTATCAGCATCAGGTTGATGTTTGTTCCCATTGCAGCCGAGAGCTGCACCACATCGTAGTCCTGCTTCATCAGGTCAATCAGCTCATCATCGTCAATGATCAGGTGTGAGGCAAACGCATTCGCCTCATATTCGTGTTTTGTGCGCATATCGAACAGCACGAACTCCGGGAGCGGTTCGTTTCCTTTGGCAAGATCACGGTGAAAGGTATCATGCCCGATCTCGTGACCGCAAACCATTTGCATGATCAGATACTCCATGTTGGAGTTCAGAAGAATATGCCGCTCTTTATGGCGGTAGGTGTACATTCCGAGCAGATCGTTCAGATTGTCAAGAAAATGGAGATGAATGCCCAGCTCACGGGCAATCTTCAAGGTATCTCTTGTTCCACAGCTTTTGACAATGCTGTTCGCCTTTTTGTATATTTCCTCGGAGCGAATTATCACGGGACCTTCACCCCTTTCATGTTGAAAACAGTCAAAGTAAATCCGTCAAGAAACCGAGACGCAGACAGTTATTCCTCTGCGTCCGTACCGGTCTTCTTGTATTTCTTCGGCGTGTATTTCTCAACATTCCGGGCTTTGGATTCCCAATATATATCCTGCAACGCCTTCATCACCGCATCCTTGTCCTGCTCAGACAGCGTACCGCCCGCAAACAAGCCGGACATCCCTTCAATCAGGTCCTTTGCCTGTTTCATGCCACGGGAGCCGTACTGCTCGGATGCCTGAACCACAAACTCTTCGTCCTCGGTCAGCAGATAGTTCACATCCACCTTGAAGTATTCCGCGATTTTTCTGTAAGCGTCCTTGGTACGGGGAAAGGAAATGCCGTTCTCGTACCGGGTAATCATACGCCTGTTGATCCCCAGTGCATCGGCTACTTCCTGCTGGGTCAGCTTCCGCTTCTCCCGTTCAGCCTTGAATTTCTCTCCAAACGTCATTTTGGTAATCACTCCTGTTCACAAAAAGTTTGCGACATCAAATTGCGCAAGTCTATTGACAAAGGCACTTGAAGTGCGTATAATAATGACTGAGCAATCCAACTACTCATAGTATATCCTGAATTGCTCATCCTGTCAAGGGGCATGAGTAGTTGTACACGAAAAAGTTACATCTTTTGAGCAGTTCAAATGGACAGGCATTTATGCTGCCGAAGATCATCCGTACCGGCATACACCGGTATGAGGGAACAGGAGTGAGAAAAACAGAAATGGCTACACAGTACAGAAAAGCATACGTCCCGGTTACGCTGGATGTGGACAAGGAGGGGGCAATCCTCCCTCGCCTTATCTGGTGGGACAACGGTGTAATCTTTCAAATCGACCAGATTCTATACAAATGCCGCGCCACATCCAAAAAGGTTGGGGGCGGGGGCATCCGTTACACAGTTCAGATTCGCGGAAAGGAGTCATTTCTTTTCCACGAAGGAGACAAGTGGTTCGTCGAAGCAAAGGAGGACAACTGCTCATGATTTTATCCCAGCGCCAACTTGAAGAAATTGCAGCCTCAACAACGAAGGACTTCAACCGGTTCTTTTTCGGGGATGAGGCGGACAAGCCCGACCGATCAGCTTTGCCAACACCCATTGATCAGTTTGCAAAGAACTATCTCGGTCTTCGCGTATCATTCGCCCGTCTCTCGCCGGACGGAAGCATCTGCGGTGTCACTGCCTATGCCGACACTGAGTACAAGATCACGGAACTTGGTATTACGCGCACACTGGCTTTGAAGCGTAATCAGGTCATCTTGGACGAGAGCTTCATTCGATCCCGCAACGTGCAGCGGCTCTGCGCCAAGCGCAGATTTACCCTTGCCCACGAGTGCGCCCATCAGATTCTCTTCCAACTGGAATCGGAAGAGGTAAAGGCTTCCTGCGAAATGAAATATTCCGCACGGACAGCCTATACGCCGCGAGAGCTGAAAACCCGCGAGGACTGGAACGAGTGGCAAGCAAATGTCTTGGGCGCGGCGATCCTGCTTCCTCAAAAAGAGGTTGACCTGGCAATGCGTCGGTTTGCAGAAACGCCGCTGATCAATTACGAGGGGAGGTATTCGTATGGTGATCACTTAACGCTGCGCCTTTTCTGCCGGTTGTTCGGTGTCTCCAAGACAACGGCGTCTATCCGCCTTCGTCAGCTCGGCTACATGGTAGATCGTCCATTCAGTGAGTATGTTGACCCATTGGAGGTGTGGTAATGAAGAGAGCATCCATTCGGGTTCAGGAACCGACGCCGGAGCTGATCGAAAAAATCCGCAGGGCAAGAGTTGCCATTTCCCAGCAGAAGCCCCGATACCTGAAATGTCCGTATTGTCAGCATAATGCCATTGCTGTCTACATAATAATTAGAATCAGCCCAGGCATTGGTTGTCATACATCCTTCTCCGTTCAGATAACGCCACTGACCGTCTGCACCCTTTTTCCATTCATTATATACTTTATTTCCATTGCTGTCATAGTAGACCCAGCTGCTGTTTTCCTGTGCCCATCCCTGTGCTGCCATAGCCGGAAATGCTGCCAGCCCTGCTGATAAGAAAGCTGCCAGAAACCAGGCTGCTTTTACGCTCTTTCTCATATGCCCTGTTCCTCTCTTCTTCTGCGTTCACCCCGAAAACTGCTGCAGATCCTTTTTTGCATACAGTTTGTGCTTTATAACTATTGTATCAAGAGTTTTGCCATTGTTCAACCAGATTAATCTTTCAATTCTATTACAAGAATCTGTCGCAAGTCCCCAAATTGCTTGACGTACTATAGGAAAATAGACTATACTCAATTGGAATCCTGTGATTTCAACAGATTACATCATCATGTCCGCCCAGAAGGCGGAAAGTGAAATATTATAGAATTATTATAGAAGAAATGAGGTTAAACAATTTATGTGGCTTGCCGACGGCTGGAAAGATTA
>OGQS01000782.1_pt1 | contig 20863 bp, 19 predicted proteins | sample 1553331 | NCBI WGS metagenome assembly OGQS01 (sample SAMEA2580012, study PRJEB22360) | human gut metagenome | biome: human gut; feature: human-associated habitat; material: faeces | place: Denmark | collected 2008/2010
AGATTCTGCTTGTTATTAATGTGGTGGATATGGTTGTCTTCAATAACAGAGAATACGCCTCCAAGATGTCCTACAATACCTGTCTGACCGCAGTCATGGATCTCACATCTGCGTACAATATGGGAACCGATGTGTTCTTTATCCCATCCTTCATAGGAAGCCTGGCAGATGCAGTCGCGTTCTGTCTGAGTTCCGTCTTTGTATTTCCACTTTAACCATTTGTTATCATTTTCAGGCTGCAGATATTTACCAAGAGAAATACCGCTGCATTTGGATTCATAGATTTCACAGTCTTCGATGATCCATCCTTTGGACCAGTGAGGACCGACCATTCCCTCCTGATAAGCAGTAGGAGGAGCCCACTGAGTAGCAGCCTGACTGATACGGAAACCGGAGAGAGTGATATATCCGATTCCTTCACTTTCTGGATAGAAGCAGTTTCTTCTTACACTGATCTCAACATTTTCTTTATTGGGATCTTTTTCATGGAAGTTTGCATAAATAATGGTCTGATTATTGGCTTCATTCTGTTCTGCGTACCATGTATATACAGAGAAATCAGGATCCCATGAGATAGTACTTTTTTGTGGATTTTTAACTTTATCCAGAGTGGTTACTTCATACATGGATTTTTCATTCAGATATACATCTCCTGTATGAGCAATAAATGTAGCGATAAACCAATCTCCGGATACCAGGGTAGTAAATGGGTTATAATCACCGAAGATTCCGTTCGGAATGACTGCTTTCCATACAGTGCCTTCTACATTTTCCCAGTCTTTGACAGCTTCACTTCCTGTAATGTGCGCCTGTCCTTTTATTGCAGAACGGTAGGTGATACGCTTGTCTGCGGTTCCTGCGTGAATCGGATTAACAGCTTCGCGGTATAATCCCGGTGCAACGATGACTTCATCTCCCGGAAGTGCCTTTGCAGCGGCCTCCTGAATAGTTTTGAATGGATTTTCTTTTGTTCCGTTTCCGGTCTGGATTACGGATGCATCAACGTAAATAATCATTATAAAAACCTCCCGGCCTTCTGGCCTGAATCCTTCTGTTTGCGGGCGAAATGCCTATAAGATATGTAATCTAGAGCGTGTCTGAAAAATGCTTTACGCAAGATGTGCGTCACAATTTGTGGGAGATTTTGTCCGGATGAGGGCGCCGTAGCGGGCTACGGCAACCGAATTCGGGCAAAATATACCGCAAAGTGGGGCGTGCAGATTGCGGGAATGATTTTTCAAATACGCTCTAATCTCTGCATTCCGGATGTCCGCTGCAGAAATATCTTTTGTTATTTGCTCTTCAATGATTATAAAGAATTGTTGCGGAGATTGCAATGATAATTTTTAATTTTCAGTTCCATACAAAAAAGCCGTACCCACGGAGCTTACGCTCCGGGATACGGCTTATAGCTTTACCGGTGGATCATCAATTATTGCGTTTCAGTTTTACTACTACATGTCTGTAAGGTTCTTCTCCCTCACTGACTGTCTCTACATAGCGGTTGCCCTGCAGAGATGCATGGATGATCCTTCTTTCGTACGGATTCATCGGTTCCAGAACTACCGGTTTTCTGGTTTTCTTTACCTTGAAGGCGATTCCTCTTGCAAGGTTCTCCAGAGTTTCCTTACGACGGCGTCTGTAGTCCTCGGTATCGAGTTTTACACGAATGTAGGTAGACTCGCCTTTGTTTACCACAAGGCTTGTCAGATACTGAAGAGAATCCAGTGTCTGGCCTCTTTTTCCGATGAGGATACCCATATCCTCACCTTCAAAATCCACATCCAGAGAACCGTCTGCAGTGTTGTATTTCGATGTGATCTCCACTTCTCCAAGATCCATGGAGCCGAATACATCACGAAGAAATACGACTGCTCTCTCCTCAACCTCTCTGATCTTCTCCGGATCGCTGAGGATCTCTATCGGTCTGCCCTGCTTCGGTGCTCTCTCACGTGTTTCCTTCGGCTGACGCTCCTTTGGAGCTCTTGGCTGTTTCTCACGTGCAGGCTTTGCTTTGCCCTGGAAATCCCTTACAGGTCTTTCCTTTGGCGCTGCTGCCTTTGCAGGTGCTTCTTCGGATGCCTTCTCCACCTGTACAGCTTCTTTCTTCACCGGCTTCTTCTCCTCTGCAGGAGCTGCTTTCGGTGCAGATTCTTTCTTTACATCCGGAGTAAAAGGCTTTTCTAATTTCTTCTCTTCTTTGATAGCGTCCAGTTTCACGGACTCTACCAGTTCATCGATTTCCTGCATATCAGAAACTGGCTCGATTCTGCGAACTTTGATCACGGCAGGGGTGCTGCCCGGTTCGCAGGAACCGGGGGTAGAGCACCGATTCCAAAGAATCCGGAGCTGCCTTCACTGATAACCTGAATATCAAGCTGGTCACTGGAAGTTCCAAGCTCAAGACACGCTTTTGTGATAGCTTCATTCTTTGTTTTTGCTGAAAACTGAATGTAATCCTCCATTACGAACCCCTCCGTTCCTGATTATTTCTTCTTATTTCTCTCATCAAAGTCTCTTACGAGATTTGCTTTAGCTGTGATGCTGCCCGGTTTTGCACTTCTTGCCTTCTCATAAGCAGTATCAACCTTCTGTGCTCTGTCTGAAGCACCATTGTTTCCGCTGTTGCCCTTATTGATCACAGGTTTATTGATATTCTTGGCGGACTGATGAGCCTGATTGGTGATCTTCTGCGGCGGAAGTCCTTCCTTCGCACGCTTCGCTTCGATCTTCTTCATATTCTCATTAACCAGATCATCAATGTTCATCTTATCAAGATGACGATTGATTGCAAACTGCTGGGCACTTCGAACGACAGCACTGGCGATCCAGTAGATACCAAGACCAACCGGGAATGTGAAACAGAAGAATGCAGACATCAGAGGCATGACCATGTTCATGGTTTTCATGGAGTTTGCCATTGCACTGGCCTGATCATTTCCGTCTGCCGGCTGTGTTGCAGCCTGTGGCATAAGCTTCAGGTTCAGCATCTGAGTTGCCCATGCAAGAACCGGGATCAGAAGTGCTACGATCGCAAGTAACAGAGAACCATGATTTTTGAAGAATTCCATGATATAGTACAGCGGCTGGTCTGCGATATTCAGTCCACAGAAGCCCTGCATCTTGGAAATATTGCCGGATGCTTTTGTGATCGCATCAGAAAATCCTGAAAACTGATTCATCTGTGCCAGCTCTTTCCACTGGGAAGGAGAAAGTGCATACAGAAAATCAACAATAGAGTTACTTGTAGCATTTCCGGCACTGTCCATAACGAGACGCACTCGTGTCATGGAATGGTCTGTGATAAACTGCTGCAGGATATCTGTGTATCCGTTTACAGCTAGCAGGTTGTCAACTACACCAGTAAAAATGTTCTTTACACTTCCAACGTAAGCAGGAATCCGGTAGATAACCTGATACAGAGCAAACAGAATAGGCATCTGAATGGCTAACTGTACACAGCTACCGGTTGGAGAAACACCATATTTCTGATAAACAGCCTGGGTTTCTTCGTTCATTTTCATCATGGAAGCCTGATCCTTTTTACCCTGATATTTCTTCTGGATCTTCTGGATCTCAGGCTGCATGATCGCGCTTAACTTGGAGAATTTCTGCTGCTTGATCTGCAGCGGTGTCATAAAGGCAAAGATAAGAATACTGAAGATAATGATACAAAGACCAATGTTCTGGATTCCGAACAGGCCGTCAAGCATCTTATATATGCCATCCATGATCCATCCCATCACAGACGCGATCTGTCCGATAATAGGAGTTCCGGTTTTTGTTGCTAAAAACAGTTCCAAATTCATTTCCTCCTAGACTTCTTATTCAATTGTAAAAGTCCGGTAACTATTCATTCGTCCACTAACTGCGGAGGTACTGAACAGTTACAAATTCCGATAACTGCTCTGCCCGGGAAAAGGCTGAACAGTCACAAAATAATTCATGGCACAGGGTCATAGCCTCCGTGGGAAAAAGGATTGCATCGCAATATCCTCCATGCCGCAAGAAGACTGCCCTTAAATGCGCCATATTTTTCGATTGCTTCCAAACCATATTGAGAACATGTGGGAATATAAGGACATTTCGTTCTCTTCATCGGCGATATATATTTTTGATAGAGCCTTATCATCTTAATCAGAAATTTCTTTATCATGTTCATTCCCTGTTATATGATGCTTTCTTGCAAGATGCAGAAAAGCACTCTCGATCTCGTGAAAGCTCTTGCCCTTGGCTGCGGCTCTCGCTACTACTACAATATCAAGGTTACTGTCAAAATCTGTTTCGTTGAGACGATAGCTTTCTCTGATCAATCTGGTGAGTCTGTGGCGAACCACACTGTTCCCTACTTTTTTGCTTACTGATATTCCCAGACGATTCTTCATGTGCTGATTCTTCAGCACGTACATCACCAGAAGCCGATTTGCGTACGATGTTCCGTTCTGATATACAACTTTAAAATCTTGATTTTTCTTTAAGGACTCTGATCTGATCAAACGAATCCTCCTTAATTAGATTCCGCCTGCGCGGATATTTCTCCGGATAGAAGAAAAGACCACATAAATGCGGTCTTGCAGCTTATGCTGATAACTGTTTTCTTCCTTTTAATCTTCTTGCAGCTAATACTTTACGTCCGCCCTTTGTGCTCATGCGAGCTCTGAAGCCGTGAACTTTAGCTCTGGATCTCTTTTTTGGCTGAAATGTCATCTTCATAGGTAAAGCACCTCCTTTATCTATTTTTAATTGTTATGAAATAACTTATCATTCAGAACATCGTTTCAATTATATAAATAAACCTCCTTTTCGTCAAGTAAAAATTGCAAAAAACCCGATAAAATCAAGGGTTCTATAAAATCCCCCCACCTTACGGTATTTATTTTTTTCTCTTATGTGGAAAGCGCTTATGGTTTACGTAACATTATCCACATTTTGTGGATAACTTGTGGATAACTTGTGGATTGACCGGAAATCTATCCACTTTTTCGGAGGGTTTGTTCACATCGTTTTCAAAAAAACCCTTTATTTGCGGTATTTTTAAGGTGGATTTTTTTATACACATAATTCTTCCACATTTTCCACCAATTCTCGACTTATGGAAACCTCCAGGACTCTTATCCACAATAATCCACCCTAATCCACAGTAATTTCCCCACATTATCCACATTCTTTTCCCCAAAATCTCAAGGATTTTCCATTGCGAAAACCCCATTTTCATTGTAATATATAAAAGGATATCTATCTCCAGTCGCAGACTGGGGTTATTATAATACTCATGGGAGGAAAAAATGGACGCTGTTATTGAAAAATGGGAGGAGATCCTGCAAACTGTCAAATCTGAATATGAGGTGACTGATGTCCCTTTTAATACCTGGCTCAAGCCGCTGAAAGTTTATGAGGTTGACGGAAAGCTGATAACAGTGGTTGTTCCCTCTGAACAGGCAGCGATCGGAGTCAATTACATCAGTAAACGCTACAAAATACCCCTCCAGGTTACTATCTGTGTGCTGACAGGCATGGAAGAATGCGAGGTTCGCTTCGTTCTGGAAAAAGATCTCCCCAAAAAAACAGAAAAAAACACTTCTTATGATAAACAGGTTCAGGATACACGTTACGAAGAGGCGCATTTAAATCCAAAATACACCTTCGACACCTTCGTTGTAGGAAGTAATAACAAATTCGCCCAGGCCGCAGCTCTTGCAGTTGCCGAATCACCGGGAGATACCTACAATCCACTGTTTATCTATGGCGGAGCCGGTCTTGGTAAGACGCATCTTATGCATTCCATCGCTCATTTCATTCTGGAACACGACGAAAACAGCCGTGTTTTGTATGTAACCAGTGAGGAATTTACCAACGAGCTGATCGAAACCATCCGAAACGGAAATAACACGGCAATGAGCAAATTCCGTGAAAAATACAGAAATATCGACGTTCTTCTTGTCGATGATATTCAGTTTATTATAGGAAAAGAATCCACACAGGAGGAATTTTTCCATACATTTAACAGTCTTCACAGTGCCAAAAAGCAGATCATCATATCCTCTGATAAACCACCGAAGGATATGGAAATCCTGGAAGAGCGCTTCCGTTCCCGGTTCGAGTGGGGTCTGATCGCAGATATCACGCTGCCTGATTACGAAACCCGAATGGCGATCCTTCATAAAAATGAAGAAATGAACGGCTACAACATCAGTGAAGATGTTATCAAATATATCGCTACCAATATCAAATCCAATATCCGTGAGCTGGAAGGTGCCTTCAACAAGGTCATGGCCGGAGCCAAGCTTGAGAAAAAGGAAGTAACTCTGGAGCTGGCAGAGCAGGCACTGAAGGATATTATTTCTCCGGATGAGAAAAAAGTGATCACACCGGAATACATCATCTCCGTTGTTGCAGAGCATTACGGAGTCACACCTGCGGACTTAAGCGGAAACAAACGAAACTCCAAGATCGTCATGCCCCGCCAGGTTTCCATGTATCTCTGCCGTGAGATCATATCCACACCTTTGAAAAATATCGGAAAAGCGCTCGGAAACCGTGACCATACCACCGTTATGCACGGTATCGAAAAGATCGAAAACGAATTGCAGAACGACGATAACTTAAAAAATACCATTGATATATTGAAAAAGAAGATTAATCCACAAGGTTAGGGAAGTTTTCCACATTACTGGTGTATAACGTGTTGATTGTATGTGGAGAGATGTGTACAACTTTTTTGCCAAAACGCGGCGGTAATTTTATCCCCGGGTTATTCACATGCGAAAATACCACTTTTACACAAAGTTATCCCAACGGAAAACCCCTGAAAACATCAGGCCTGCGGGAGTTTTTCACAAAATCTGGCCCCCTACGGCGGTTACTGCGGATTTTTTCTATAAATATATTTATAAAAACCACAAATTGTTCAGAAAGGGAGTTATACACACTATGAAAATCATCTGCTCCAAATCAAGTCTGTTAAAAAGTGTAAGTATCGCACTCAAAGCAGTTCCATCAAAAACCACAATGCCAATCCTGGAATGTATTCTCATGGATGCAACCACAAACCAGATCAAATTTACCACCAACGATATGGAGCTGGGAATTGAAACCATCGTTGAGGGTACTATTGAAGAAAAAGGTAAAGTTGCTCTTGATGCAAAAATCTTCTATGAAATCATCAGACGACTTCCGGATAATGATGTTACCATTAAGACCGATGATAAATATGCAGCAACCATTACCTGTGAAAAAGCAAAATTCAATATCCCTGGAAAATCAGGAGAAGATTTTGCTTATTTACCGATGATCGAGAAGGATGAACCGCTGACGATCTCTCAGTACACACTGAAAGAAATGATCCGCCAGACTATTTTTTCGATTGCTGTAAATGAAAACAATAAGCTTATGACCGGTGAACTTTTTGAGATCAAAAATAACTGTCTGAAGGTAGTTTCTCTGGACGGACATCGTATCTCTATCCGAAAAATGCCCCTTAAGAAAGATTATTCTGACCGTAAGGTGGTAGTTCCGGGCAAAACTTTAAGCGAGGTCAGCAAGATCCTTTCCGGAGAAGTGGATGATCAGGTCAGCATTTACTTTACAAAAAACCATATTTTATTTGAATTTGATCAGACTATGGTAGTTTCCAGACTGATCGAGGGAGAATATTTCAGAATTGACCAGATGCTTTCCAGTGATTATGAGACAAAACTGAAGATCAACAAAAAAGAGTTCCTGGATTGTATCGACCGTGCCACACTTCTGGTACGTGAGGTTGATAAAAAACCGATCATCATCAACATCACAGACGATGATATGGAGCTGCGCATTGATTCTGCAATGGGTTCCATGAATGAAGAGATCGATATTGAAAAAGAGGGTAAGGATATCATGATCGGCTTCAACCCGAAATTCCTGATCGATGCGCTTCGTGTTATTGATGATGAAACCGTGACGATCTATCTTGTAAATCCGAAGGCACCATGCTTTATCCGTGACGATGAGGAGAACTATACTTACCTGATCCTTCCTGTAAACATCAACCAGAATCAGGCCAGATAAAACCTGGGAAATATAAGGAATAAGGGACAAGAGATGTACGCAGCAGCTTCGGGAATGTGAGTGTACGTGTGAGACGCACATGCTTGAAGCTGTGAACAGAATTGAGCTCGGCAGTCAGGATATGTAAGTGTCCGTAGGGCACGTACAGCCTGACGGCAGATATCAGGATTGATATAAACGGATACACTAAAAATGTGTGACCGTTTTTGACCGATTGTGCATGGGAATGCGATCGTGTTCTGAAAATTGTTTTATGCGTAAACTGCTGGAAGGGGGTATTTAAATTACCACCTTCCGGTGAAATTTGTATTTTGGGGGATTTTAAATACCGCCAGGAGATCAGAAAAGATCGATCTGACGGAGAAAATACCCCGGAGATAAGAGGAGAAAAAATTGGAGATCAGAATTAAAGACGAATTTATCAAGCTTGGTCAGGCGCTGAAGCTGGCCGGTGTTGTGGAGGACGGCGTTGAGGCGAAATATGCCATCAATGATGGTCTGGTACTGGTAAACGGTGAGGTGGAGAACCGCCGTGGCCGCAAGATCCATCCTGGAGATACCATTTCCTACGATGGAAAAGATATTTATGTGATCGGGTGAAGGAATGTACATTGAATCCATCAGACTGAATAATTTCAGGAATTATGAGTCGCTGGAGATGAATTTTGATCAGGGCACCAATATTCTCTACGGCGACAATGCCCAGGGAAAGACCAATATCCTGGAGGCGGTTTATCTGGCAGGTACCAGCAAATCCCACAAGGGAAGCAAGGACCGGGAGATGATCCGCTTTGAGAATGAGGAATCCCATATCCGAATGATGGTGAAGAAGGGCGATCTTTCATACAAAATAGACATGCACCTCCGGAAAAACAAAGCAAAGGGAGTTGCCATCAACGGGCTGCCGATCCGCAAGGCAAGGGAGCTGCTGGGGGTGGTGAATCTGGTGTTTTTTTCTCCGGAGGATCTTAATATTATCAAGAATGGACCGGGAGAGAGAAGACGTTTTCTGGATTCGGAGCTTTGTCAGCTGGATGGTGTTTATATCACGGAGCTGGCCGGCTACAATCACATCGTGAACCAGAGAAACCGTCTTCTCAAAGACTGTTATATGAACCCCGGGCTGAAAAGTACCCTGGATGTCTGGGATATGCAGATGGTCGATTACGGAAAGAAGATCATCGGGAAGCGGGAAGCCTTTGTGGAGGAGCTTAACGAGATTGCAAGGGGGCTTCATAAAGGCCTTACCGGCGGGATCGAGGAGCTGGAGGTCCTGTACGAGCCAAGTGTGACGGCGGCCGAGTTTGAGGATAAGCTTTCCAGGAACCTGGAGCGGGATCTTCGGATGAAGCTGACCTCCGTGGGACCGCACAGAGATGATTTCTGCGTAAAGGTCAACGGGATCGACATCCGGAGGTATGGTTCCCAGGGGCAGCAGAGGACTGCGGCCCTTTCCCTGAAGCTTTCGGAGATCTATCTGGTGAAGAAAAAGATCCGGGATACACCGGTGCTTCTGCTGGATGATGTTCTTTCGGAGCTGGATAGCAGCAGGCAGACATATCTGCTGGAAAGCATCCACGATATACAGACTCTGATCACCTGTACAGGACTGGATGATTTTGTCAGCCATCAGTTCAAGATCAACAGGGTTTTTCAGGTGGTAAAGGGGCATGTTTATATGCCTAAAGGGTTTTGACAAGCCCGTATGCATATGGTAAACTGATTCTGATTATGGAAAGTTGGTGAATATTTTGGATAAAGAGGAGTTTCGCGTTAAGCTGGGACAGATCAATAAGCTGGTCGAGACCCAGGATTACAAAGGCGCCATGCAGATTGTTGACAGCATTGACTGGCGTCGTGTGAAAAACGTCCGTACCCTTTGTGTAGTGGGCGAGATCTACGCGGCCAACAAGCGCTATGAAGAGAGCAAGGAAATTTTTCTTCTTGCCTACCACAGAGCGCCGATCGGCAAGAACATACTTTACCGTCTGATCGAGGTTTCCCTGAAAATGGGACAGATCAGTGAAGCCACAGAATTCTTTGATGAATACAGAGAAGGGGCAGGTAATGATAACAGCCAGTATATACTGAAATATAAGATCGCCAGAGCGAAGAATGCATCTCTGAATGAACAGATCCGTATTCTTGAGGAATATAAGGAGAAGGAATTTACGGAGCGCTGGTCCTATGAGCTGGCCAAGCTCTATTACAAGGCAGGAGACAAGCAGAAGTGCCTGGATCTCTGCAATGAGATGATCCTTTGGTTCAATGACGGAACTTATGTGATGAAGGCCCTTGACCTGAAACAGCGGATGGGTGTTCTCACTGGCGAAGAGAAAGAGAAATACGAACAGCGTTTTATCCCGAAGCTGATCCCGCCGGAAAAGGCGCAGGAGATCAGGGAGAGCAAGGAAGCATCCGGCGAGTATGAGGAGGCAAAACCGGTCACAGATACTATCCAGGTAGATGATGAGCGGGATCTGAACAGTGCGGAGACATTCCAGGAGAAGCTTTCCAAGGGATTCCGTGATATCTTTGGCGGACATAAGAAATCTGCGGAAGAGGATATGGAGGAAAAAGAAGCTGCGCAGGATGAAGAGCAGGATGAGGTTTCCACAGGCTCTGAGGATGTGACGGAACAGGCGGAAGCGCCGGAGGCTGAGACTGCTGCGGCAGCAGAACCGTCAGAGGAGTTTACAGATTCTGAGGAGATCGAAGCAGCAGAAGGAAGTGAGGAAGCTTCGGATGAGCCTTCTGAAGAGCAGGAAGAGTTTTCCGGACAGGAAGCGGATGAGATCCCGCTGGCATCCGGTGTTGAGAACCTGTCATCCGGAAGTATGAAGCTGCAGGCTCAGGAACAGCAGGATAAAGAGGAAGAAGAGACTTATCAGGAAGCGGAAGAAGCTGAGGCTGAGAAAGCTACAGAGATGTCTTTGTCCCAGAGTGTTGCAGAGATCATGAAGGAGAAGGCTGCCGGAAATGAGGAAAGTGAGGAGAAGCCTGCAGGGGTTCCGCTCAATGAGGAAGGCAAGCCTGATTTTTCCGCAACGATCCGTATGCCGGAGCTGAAGATCCCGAAGTCCATGATCAATGTGGACCCGGAGAATGCAAGCAGTTCCGCGGAGATCCCGGATGCGTCTGGAATTTTCGGAAGTATCGAGGATATTGCGGCATCTGTAGGTGACAGGTCCGGGAAGGATAAAGATAAGGACTTCAACCTGGAGGATACTATTCTGGCAGCAGCTACACAGCAGGGAATCGATATCCCGGAGGAAGAGAAATCTCCGGATGTCCAGCAGTCCGACGTAACGGAAGAACCGGCAGGTATTGAGGATCTGGATATTGCGGCTGATGAATTTGTTCCGGAGGAGCCGGATGCGGCAGATATCGAGGATATCATGGCGCAGATCTCCGCTCAGCAGGAGGAAGAGGTAACGGAGACTTCCGATACCAGACTTCCGGATATCGTATTTGATGAAGATGAGGAGCCGGTTACTGAGGAGGATCTTCAGGCTGCAGAAGCAGAGTTTCTGAATGGTCCGTCAGGAGTACAGAAGCCGGTGGAAGAAGAGGATGTGCTTCCGGAGATTCCTTCACTGGAATCTGAGGAGCAGGTGCAGAAGGCGGCAGCAGAGCCTTCAGCGAAGCTTCATCATGAGGAACCGGTGGCTGCAGCGGAAGAGGAAAATCTTCTTGATGAGGAAGAAGAATACAGTGATGACGCCTTTGACTTCCAGGATGAGGATGACGAGAATGAGGATGATTTTATCAACAGTCTCATCGGTGATGATTCTGATGAAGCCATGGAAGAGGACGATGAGGAAGCGGAGCTCAGCGAGGAAGAGCAGCTTGAGAAATTTATCGCTACGATCCATCCGGAAAAGGATCCTACAAAGATCGTTTCCAGAAAGAAAGAGCTCACAGATGAAGAGAAACAGCTTTTCACCTATTTTGTTACAGTTCCCGGAATGAAGGAACAGCTGCTTGATGTACTCTGCGATGTGCAGATGGGCGCAGCAGACAAGACCTCCCAGACCGGAAATGTGATCGTTATGGGCGGCAGAGAAACAGGTAAGACGAGACTGATCTCAAGTCTGATCCCGGCAATCTGTAAAGAGCTGAATATCGAGGCTTCCAAGGTTGCCTATATATTTGCGGATGATCTCAACGGAAAGGATATTCCGGAGATCGTATCCAAGCTTGCCGGCGGTTTCCTTGTTATCGAGGATGCAAACCAGCTTTCCCAGGAAACAGCAGATGAGCTTGAGGAAGCTATGACCGGAAACACAAAGGGAATGATCGTGATCCTGGAGGATGAAAAGATCGGTATGCGTAAGCTGATCGCAAGATATCCGAAGCTTGCGAAGAAGTTTACATCCATGATCAACATTCCTGTATTTACAAACGATGAACTTGTTAATTTCGCCAAGGTCTATACCATGGAGAATGGATTCCGTATCGACCAGATGGGCATGCTTGCTCTGTATAATCTGATCGGGATCAACCAGAAGGAGGATCAGCCGATGTGCATCGGTACTGTGAAGACCATGCTGGATAAGGCTATGGAGAGAGCTCAGAGCGGATTGTTCAAGCATTCCAAGAAGCGTGTGGACCGTGATGGCTACACGGTACTTTTTGAAAAGGATTTCAGCTGAAAATAAGAAAAAGCAGAGGTAAAAAATATGGCCAGACCTTATCTTGGTAACCCGAAATATACCATTGAAGTCCTTCAAAAGTATCATTTTGTTTTCCAGAAAAGGTTTGGTCAGAATTTTCTGATCGACGAGCATGTTCTGGAAAAGATCATTGAGTCTTCGGGTATCACGAAGGATGATTTTATACTGGAGATCGGTCCGGGTATCGGAACTATGACCCAGTATCTTGCGGAGGCTGCCAGAGAGGTGGCTGCTGTGGAGATCGACAGTTCGCTGATCCCGATCCTTAAGGATACGTTGAAGGACTGGGATAATGTTTCCGTGATCAATAACGATATCCTGAAAACGGATATCAAAAAGATCGCAGATGAGAAAAACGGCGGCAAGCCTGTGAAGGTGGTTGCGAATCTGCCGTATTATATTACGACTCCGATTATCATGGGGCTTTTTGAGAAGAATGTTCCTGTGGATTCGATCACTGTCATGGTGCAGAAGGAGGTTGCAGACCGTATGCAGGTTGGTCCCGGTACCAAGGATTACGGTGCGCTTTCCCTAGCTGTGCAGTATTATGCGAAGCCGGAGATCGTTGCGAATGTACCGCCGAACTGTTTTATGCCGCGGCCGAAGGTTGGAAGTGCGGTGATCAAGCTGACGCGTTATGAGAAGCCGCCGGTGGATGTGAAGGATGAGGGGCTTATGTTCCGTCTGATCCGTGCATCTTTTAACCAGAGGAGAAAGACGCTTGTGAACGGGATCAGAAATTCCGGAGATTTTTCCCTGAGTAAGGAGGAGATCGAGGATGTGTTCAACAGGTGTGATCTTCCGCTGAATATCAGGGGTGAGGCGCTGACACTGGAGCAGTTTGCGATGCTTGCCAACTGTATTTATGATGAGAAAAATTAATATATGATAAATGCAAAAAGAGCCCGGGCAGCTGTTCCGGGTTCTTTTTGCGTTTCCGGACGGGAATGTTGGAGAGGTTTCCTGTCCGGACCTATATATTTGTCATAGAAAGGAGGTTATGTCTGAGGTGTCAGACATAAGTAAGTAATGAAAAATTTACATTTTTTATTTTACTGATGAGATGTTAGGAAAGTTTGTTTAAAATATGAAAATATTGTGAATATATTTTTGGCGATATACATAAAGTCTGAATGGTGTGGGTGGGAATGGGGAAAATTGAGGTTTACAGAGGGGTGTGGGTGTGTGGTATACTGAGGGGCGTCGAAAAGGTAATGATGAGGTAATAAAAAGGCAGTAAAAGATAATTAAAAATAGTAAAAGGCAATTTTTAATAAGGGCTGGTGCCCGTATGGAGGTTGAATATTATGAGAAGATTGAACAAGGTTACAGCTTTGGTTATTGCGGGTGTTATTTCATGTACATCTCCGATGATGGTTATGGCGTCTGATTCCGGTTCTGTTATGAGTCAGGCGGAGGAGATCCTGAAGGATAATGAGGTTGGGTCTCTTGCTTCTGATCCGGATAAGGTTGGGGATATCATTGTTTATGTGAAGGGGCTTTTTGATTCTAACCAGATCACGGATGATGAGATTTCTCAGGGGATCGATGAGGCTGCGGATCATTTTGGGGTGAGTCTTAATGAGGATGATAAGAGTTCGCTGGTTAATATTATCAGTAAGTTCCGTGGGATTGAGATGAGTGATGATCAGATCAAGGGGTATGTGAGTGATGCTTATAGTACTTTGAAGGATATGGGTGTTACGAAGTCTGATGTGAAGAATATTTTTGAGAAGGCGATTGAGTTTATTAAGGGGATGCTTTCACGGCGGTGATGGTTTGTGATGGCTGGTGTTTTTGATGATGTTTTAGATGGAGTTTGAGTTAGAGGGTGAGGGTTGTGGCTCTTTTGTTGGGGTTGTTGTTGGTTTGTTTGGTTGAGATGTACAATATGTACAATGTTTAGGGCTTTGGTTTTGTTTGTGAATGTGGTGTTTTTATAAATTGGGGGAGGGTGTTTTGGAAAAAATTGTGCAAATGCGCTAATTGTTTACGAGATGTTCATTGTTTGTTCATATTTGTCTGGTAGTATAGGGATAGTTCGAAAGAACGTTACGAAAGACGCTGTAATGGTGTGTATCTGTATCATTACACATACAATTTTTTTCATAATAATCGCCCCGGTAAGCCACTACCGGGGCACTCCTCGTTTTTGGGCCTTTTTTGGGCTCTTTTTTTTGTGGGTGGGGATGGATGGAGGGAGGGACGGACGGACTGCCGGAGGGGCGGCTGCATGGTCGTGCCTGGTGCGGTCGTTTCGCCGGCAGTCCGTCCTGTGCGTTGGAGAGAAACAAAAAGGATGCACTACAAAGAAATTCTGGAATCGTACTAAGTCCGTCCTGTGCGTTGGAGAGAAATAAAGAAAGCGTCAAGGTTGTGATAAATGGGCTGATCTGAGTCTGTCCTGTGCGTTGGAGAGAAATAAAGGGGTTAAGAAATTTCCAGTGCAAAAAATATAGCGCGGGTGGGGTGTGCATGCTATAATGATTAGGATTATAGTGCTGTCGTCTGGTTTGGGGCGGCGGTGGTTGGGTTTTTGTTTGAATGGGAGGTCTGGATATGGCGGAGTCTATGAAGGATTTTGAGAGGGAGCTGGAGGCTTCTTTTAAGAGGATCGATGAGGGGGATATTATCTCCGGGACTGTTGTGAGTGTGGATGAGTCGGGGGTTGTTCTTGACCTTAAGTTTTATGCTGAGGGTTTTATTCCGGTGGAGGAGTTTTCCCGGGTGCCGGGGTTTAATATTAAAGAGGCTGTTCAGCCGGGGGATGAGGTTCAGGCGATGGTTCTTCGCAGGGATGATGGTCAGGGGAATATTCTTCTTTCCAGAGCGGATGCTGCGGATGTGCTTGCCTGGGACAGGCTGAAGGAGCTTCAGGATTCGGGTGAGGTGCTGGATGTTGTTGTGAAGGGGATCGTTAACGGGGGTGCCATTGCTTATGTTGAGGGTGTCCGTGGTTTTATTCCGGCGTCGAGGCTTGCTTTGGAGTTTGTTGAGGACACTGAGGTGTTTCTGAATAAGCCGATCCAGGTGCGGGTGATCGAGGCTGATAAGGCGAAGAAGAGGCTGGTGCTTTCGGCGAGGGAGATTCTTCGTGAGAGGGCTGAGGTGGAGAAACGGAATAAGATTTCCAATATCCAGGTTGGCTTTGTGACTGAGGGTACGGTTGAGAGTTTGCAGCCGTATGGTGCTTTTGTGGAACTTGGGAACGGGGTTTCCGGGCTGGTGCATATTTCTCAGATCTGTGAGAAGAGGATCCGGAAGCCTTCTGAGGTTTTGAGTGTTGGGGATAAGGTTAAGGTGAAGGTTATCGCGATCAAGGATGGTAAGCTGAGCCTGAGTATTAAAGAGGCATCGGATCTGATGGCTAAGGAGGTTGAGGAGGAGTCTTTTGAGCTTCCGGAGTCGGGGGAAGAGGCTACTACTTCCCTGGGTGCTTTGTTTGCAAATATTAAATTATGATTATTTTGGATGAAAAAGGATGGATGTGTATGAAAAAACCGGAGAGAATATTTGTAATCGGACATAAGAATCCGGATACGGATTCCATCTGTTCGGCTATTGCTTATGCGGATATTAAGAACAGAACTACGCAGAATAAAAAATATATCCCGAAGAGAGCGGGGCAGATCAATGAGGAGACCAGGTATGTGCTGAACCGTTTTGGCGTACAGCCGCCGGCTTATCTGGGGAATATCGGTACGCAGGTCAAGGATATGGATATCCGGACCAGTCCGCAGGCGGATAAGAATATGTCGCTGAAGAATACCTGGGATCTGATGCAGGAGAACGGGATCGTTTCTCTTCCGATCCGGGATAAGGATGGGTGTCTGGAGGGGCTTGTGACGATTGGTGATATCGCAAAGACCTATATGGATACTACAGACAGTTATCTTCTTTCCAATGCGAGGACGCAGTATCAGAGAATTGCCGAGACTGTTGGCGGTGAAGTGGTGGAAGGTAACGGACACGGATATTTTGTGAAGGGGCGTGTGCTTGTCGGTACTGCCAACCCGAAGATGCTGGAGGGCTACGTTGAGGAGGATGATATGATCATCATGGGTGACCGTGAGGAGGATCATCTTCAGGCGATCAGCCAGAATGTCAGCTGTATCATCGTGGGGCTGAATATCGTGGTTTCCGAGAAGGTTATAAAGCTTGCTCATGAGAAGAATATCGTGATCATCCGGTCTCCGTATGATACGTTTAATATTGCGCGTCTGATCAATCAGAGTATTCCGGTCAGCTTTGTTATGAAGCGGGATAACATGGTTACGTTTAATACCGAGGATTTTACGGATGATATCCAGGATGTTATGATCAAAAACCGTCACAGGGCGTTTCCGGTGATCAATCCTCATGGTAAGTGTATCGGTACGATCTCCAGACGTAATTTTCTGGATATGCATAAAAAGAAAGTGGTTCTTGTGGATCATAATGAGGTGGATCAGGCTGTTGATAATATCGAGAAGGCGGAGATCCTTGAGATCATCGATCATCATAAGCTGGGTACCTTGCAGACTATGACGCCGGTTGCTTTTCGTAATGAGCCGGTGGGATGTACGGGCACGATCCTTTATGAGATCTACGGAGAGCAGAGACTGGAGATCCCGGAAAAGATCGCGGGGCTTCTCTGTGCGGCTATTATTTCGGATACATTGATGTTCCGTTCACCGACCTGTACGCAGACGGATAAGATCGCTGCCAGTGCTCTTGCGCTGATCGCGGGGATCAAGATCGAGGAGTTTGCCCGAGAGATGTTTTCTGCGGGAAGTAATCTGAAGGATAAGTCTCCGGAGGAGATTTTTTATCAGGATTACAAGAAGTTTATCGGTGAGGGTAATGTTTCCTTTGGTGTGGGTCAGATCAGTTCCATGGACAGCGAGGAGCTTAAGGAGATCAAGGAGAAGCTGATGCCGTTTATGGTGAGTGAGTGTGGCCGTCATGATATCACGAGAGTTTATTTTATGCTGACGAATATCCTGGAGGAGTCTACAGAGCTTCTGTTTTACGGGGAGGGCAGCCAGCAGATGGCGGAGATCGCTTTTGAGCGGAAACCGGATGGAGATACCTTCAGTCTGCCGGGTGTGGTTTCCAGAAAGAAGCAGCTGATCCCGGCTATGATGGAGGCTGCTCAGCTGATGAACAGCGATTATGCATAAGAGGTGACGGAAAATGGCGAAACAGTTATGGAAGCCGGGGAACATGATCTATCCACTGCCGGCTGTAATGGTGAGTGTTACCGATGGTGAGGGGCATGATAATATCATAACGGTTGCGTGGACGGGTACGGTGTGTACCAATCCGGCGATGGCTTATATTTCTGTCCGACCTTCCCGTTATTCCTATGATATGATCCGGAAAACGGGTGAATTTGTGATCAATCTGACAACGGAGAAGCTGGCGTTTGCAACGGATTTCTGCGGGGTCCGTTCGGGACGTGATGTGGACAAGTTCCGAAAGCTGAACCTTACGAAAGAGAAAGCGCAGTTTGTTTCTGCACCGATGATCGGGGAGGCTCCGGTTTCAATCGAGTGCAGGGTGCGTGAGGTGAAGGAGCTGGGGTCTCATGACATGTTTCTTGCGGATGTGCTTGCGGTCCATGCGGATGAAGCTTATATGGATAAAAACAACAGGTTTCGTCTCAATGATGCGGGTCTTCTGGTTTATTCCCATGGGGAGTATCTGGCGGGTGGCCGGAAGGTGGGAACCTTCGGCTACAGCGTAAAGAAGAAGCAGATGCAGAAGAAGTTGGATAAGAAATCAGATAGGGAAGCAGACAGGGAATCAAAGAAGGCAGGGATGTCAGGGAAGTTGAAGACGTCAGGAAAGCCAGGGACGTCAGGGAAGTTGAAGATGTCAGGAAAGCCGGGGATGTCAGGAAAGCCAGGGATGTCAGGGAAATTAAAGACGTCGGGGAAGGCAGGGAGAGAGAAACGGTAGGTTCTGCGGAGCCGTAACGTTTGTTGAGGTTTGGCAGCTGTTATGCTAAAATGAAAGGATACAGTATGAATAATATTACACTGATAGGGATGCCTGGTGCGGGGAAGAGCAGCATCGGTGTCGTACTTGCGAAGGTACTTGGGTACCAGTTTATTGACTCAGATCTTCTGATCCAGAAGGCGGAGAAGAGGACTTTGAGTAAGATCATTGCAGATGAGGGTACGGAGGGCTTCAAGGCGATCGAGAATCGTGTGAATGCTTCGATCCAGGTGGAGAATACGGTGATCGCTACCGGTGGAAGTGTGGTTTACTGCGATGAGGCTATGCAGCATCTGAAGTCTGAGGGTGTTGTGGTGTATCTTAAGATCTCGCTGGAGCTTCTTTCCAGGCGTCTTGGTAATCTTAAGGGGCGTGGTGTTGTGCTCAAGGAGGGGCAGACGCTGGCGAGTCTTTATGATGAGCGTGTTCCTTTGTATGAGAAATATGCGGACATTGTGGTGGATGAAGAGGATAAGGATCTGGAGGGGAGTCTCCAGGTTGTGCTTGAGGCACTGAAGAACAGGGGAGATAAGGCGTAACTGTTGGCTTGTGGAAACGGTTTGCTGGAGTGTTTCGGGTCATGGGTTGTGACAGGTTTTCGTCATAAATTGTTTACAAATCTGAAATATGTGTTATAATATACAACTGACCTAAAAAACGGTATTGCGGAACGTTTGTTCCTGCAGTAAATTCAGAGAAAGTTTCTGCTCATAGAGGAGTAAATAATAGAGGTGTGTTATGGAACAGTATGTGATTAAAGGCGGCAATCCTCTGGTTGGAGAAGTGGATATTGCGGGTGCGAAGAATGCGGCGCTTGCGATATTGTCAGCAGCCATTATGACTGATGAAACTATATTGATCGAGAATCTGCCAGATGTTAGGGACATCAATGTTCTGCTTGAGGCGATCTCCGAGATCGGGGCTCAGGTTGAGCGTATTGATAAGTCTACTGTAAAGATCAACGGTTCTACTATCGGCAATCTCAGCGTGGATTATGAGTTTATCAAGAAGATCCGTGCTTCTTATTATCTTCTGGGTGCTTTGCTTGGTAAGTATAAGCATGCGGAGGTTCCGCTTCCGGGTGGATGTAATATCGGCAGCAGGCCGATCGACCAGCATCTGAAGGGTTTCCGTGCTCTTGGTGCGGATGTTGATATCTGTCATGGTGCTATTGTTGCCAAGGCGGAGAATCTGCATGGCAGCCATATTTTCCTGGATGTGGTTTCTGTTGGTGCTACTATTAATATTATGATGGCTGCTTCTATGGCGACTGGTCGTACGATCATTGAGAATGCTGCGAGGGAGCCGCATGTTGTTGATGTGGCGAATTTCCTGAACAGTATGGGGGCGAATATCAAGGGTGCTGGTACGGATGTGATCCGTATCCGTGGTGTTGAGACGCTTCATCGTACGGAGTATTCGATCATTCCGGACCAGATCGAGGCTGGTACGTTTATGTTTGCTGCTGCGGCTACTCGTGGTGATGTTACTGTTCGTAATGTTATTCCTAAGCATCTTGAGGCTACTACTGCTAAGCTTGAGGAGATCGGGTGTGAGGTTGAGGAGTTTGATGATGCGGTTCGTGTCCGTGCGCCGCATGTGCTTCATCGTACGCATGTGAAGACGTTGCCTTATCCTGGTTATCCTACGGATATGCAGCCGCAGATCGCGGTTACTTTGGCTTTGGCTGAGGGTACGAGTATTGTTACTGAGAGTATTTTTGAGAACCGGTTTAAGTATGCGGATGAGCTTTCCCGGATGGGTGCCAATATTAAGGTGGAGGGGAACTCTGCTATTATTGATGGTGTGAGGAAGCTTACGGGGGCGCGTGTGAGTGCGCCGGATCTTCGTGCGGGGGCTGCGCTTGTTATTGCGGGGCTGGCTGCTGAGGGTGTTACGGTTGTTGATGATATTGTTTATATCCAGCGTGGGTATGAGAATTTTGAGGAGAAGCTCAGGAGTCTTGGGGCTGAGATTGAGAGGGTTTCCAGTGAGAAGGAGATTCAGAAGTTTCGGCTGCGTGTTGGGTGATGGTTGGTGACAACTGGTAACGATTGATGATAATTGGAAATTTGAGTTTTGCGTTTTGGGGAGAGTTCCCGGGTGTTTGGGCCTGGGGGCTCTTTTTTTGTGTGGGTGGGAGGGATGAATGGAGGGAG
>OGQS01000793.1_pt1 | contig 20727 bp, 16 predicted proteins | sample 1553331 | NCBI WGS metagenome assembly OGQS01 (sample SAMEA2580012, study PRJEB22360) | human gut metagenome | biome: human gut; feature: human-associated habitat; material: faeces | place: Denmark | collected 2008/2010
ATTTGAACGCCTTAAAAGAAGCTATTAACAGAGCTCCGATTGAAGAGATGACAGACGCTCAGATCGAAGATATTAAGGCAGGCAAAGAGAAGCTGATGAACAGCGCTCAGAAGCTGTTTGCAAAGGTTTATGAGCAGGCACAGCAGGCTGGTGCAGGTGCAGGTCCAAACATGGGTGGCGCAAATGCAGGCAATGCAGGAAGCTCCAAGCCAGATGATGATGTAGTTGACGCTGACTTCAAAGAAGTGTAAGATTATATAACGGTTCAGACATATGCTGTTTTGGACGGGAAAGTGTGTTGCAAGCTAGCATGTCTGAACTAATGGACGGGTCCGAGAGGGGAGATATCCCCTTCCGGGCCTTACCGTCTGTTTAAACAAAGGGCATTTTGGACCCGGCAGAGAAAGAAATAGCAGTGATAAGAGGTAAACAACATGGCAGAGAATAAGAGAGATTACTATGAAGTTCTGGGTGTTTCAAAAGACGCTGATGAAGATACCCTGAAAAAAGCATACAGAAAACTTGCCAAGAAATACCATCCTGATGCAAATCCTGGTGACAAGGAGGCAGAGGCAAAGTTTAAGGAAGCTTCAGAGGCTTACAGCGTACTGAGCGATCCTCAGAAACGTCAGCAGTACGACCAGTTCGGCCATGCTGCATTTGAGCAGGGCGGTGGTGCCGGTTATGGCGGCGGTTTCGGCGGCTTTGATTTCTCCGGCGCAGACATGGGTGATATCTTCGGAGATATTTTCGGAGATCTGTTTGGAGGCGGCGGAAGCCGCAGACGTGCCAATAATGGACCTATGAAGGGTGCAAACCTGCGTGCACGCGTGAATATCACCTTTGAGGATGCTGTATTTGGCTGTGAGAAAGAACTTGAGATTACTCTGAAAGATGAATGTACTTCCTGTCACGGTTCTGGAGCTAAGGCTGGTACCTCACCGGTTACCTGTCCGAAATGTAATGGTGAAGGACAGATCGTTTACACCCAGCAGTCCATGTTTGGCATGGTTCGTAACGTTCAGGTGTGTCCGGATTGTCATGGTACTGGCAAAATTATCAAAGATAAATGTCCGGATTGCCGTGGTACCGGCTACATTTCCAATCGCAAAAAAATTAAGGTATCTATTCCAGCTGGTATTGACAATGGTCAGAGTATCCGTATCCGTGATAAAGGTGAACCTGGCACAAATGGAGGTCCGAGAGGCGATCTGCTGGTAGAAGTAAATGTAGCACGCCATCCGATTTTCCAGAGACAGGATATGAATATTTACTCTACTGCACCGATTACTTATGCACAGGCAGCGCTTGGCGGCGAAGTCAAACTGAATACAGTAGATGGAGAAGTTCTCTATGAAGTGAAACCAGGAACTCAGACAGATACCAGAATCCGTCTGAAGGGAAAAGGTGTTCCGTCCCTTCGCAACAGCAATGTGCGCGGTGATCACTACGTAACACTCGTAGTCCAGACTCCGACGAAACTGAATGAGAAAGCAAAAGAAGCCCTCCGCGCCTTCGACGAAGCCTGCGGAAACCGCCCGGCAGCAGAAGAAAAAGCAGCCAACGGCGAAACTGCAGAGCAGCCGAAGAAGAAAAAAGGCTTTATGGATAAAGTGAAAGAGGCCTTTGAGGACATCGATAAATAAAGAACGGCGGCAAGCCGGAAAAGAAAGAAGAATCTGTGGAAAAAGCAGGTTCTTCTTTCTTTTCTATGAAAGAACCATGAAAATTTGGTGAATTTATACACAGAATGGTCGGATTTTGATATAATGTGGAAAACTTAAGGGGAGAGAAAAGAAAGGAAACGGGGAAAATGAGATTTCGACCATGTATTGATATTCATAACGGAAAAGTAAAACAGATTGTCGGGGGATCGCTGAAAGATCAGGGAAATCAGGCGAGCGAGAATTTTGTCTCGGAGCAGGATGCGTCGTACTATGCGCAGCTGTACGAAGAGCAGGGCATTACGGGCGGCCATGTGATTCTGCTGAACAAGAAAGGTACCGAGTTTTACGAGGAGACGAAGCGCCAGGCATTGCTGGCACTCTCGACGTACCCGGGCGGCCTGCAGGTGGGAGGCGGCATTGATGCGGAGAATGCGTGCGAGTTTCTGACAGCGGGGGCAAGCCATGTGATTGTGACTTCGTATGTGTTCCGCGACGGCCATGTGTTCTATGAAAATCTGGACAAGCTGGTGACGACGGTAGGAAAGCAGCGGCTGACACTGGATTTAAGCTGCCGGAAGCGGGACGGAAAATACTATATCGTGACGGACCGCTGGCAGAAGTTCACGGACGAAGAAGTGACAGAGGAACTGCTGCATCACCTGTCAGAATACTGTGATGAGTTCCTGATCCATGCCGTGGATGTCGAGGGAAAGGCTTCCGGCATTGAGACGGAGCTGGTGGAACTGCTTGCGAAGATGAAAAATTTTCCGGTGACGTACGCCGGCGGCGTGGGAAGTTTTGAAGACCTGGAGCTGCTCAAAAAACTGGGAAACAACCACGTCGATGTGACAATTGGCAGCGCACTGGATCTGTTCGGCGGCAAAATGAAGTTTGAAGACGTACTGGCAGTATGCCGCCGGTAAGCGGAAACGGACGTTCACCCGCGCCATTCGCAAAACCGCGCTTTCAGCGCTCTCCGCTGCTGCGCAGCTCCTTTTGCTCATAACCAGGCGCTCCCTTTGTATCTTATTCTCGACAGATTTTCATGCGAGCATGAAATCTGTCAAAAATAAGATACAAGTGAACTGTAACAGAAAAAACTCTAAAATATTCATGAATTTTCTAAATACTATTGCAAATAGAGACAACTATTGCTATAATTAGAGTTACTTACAGGGGAAGTGAAAAACCTGTAAAATTTGAGAGCAAAGGGGTTGGGCATAATGAAAATTACCATCAGCGGAAAAAATATTGACGTGACAGAGGGATTAAAAGCCGCGGTCAATGAAAAACTTGGCAAACTGGAGAAATATTTTACGCCTGACACAAATGTCATTGTAACATTAAGTGTAGAGAAAGAAAGACAGAAAATTGAGGTTACCATTCCGGTAAAAGGAAACATCATCCGTTCCGAGCAGGTCAGCAATGACATGTATGTTTCCATTGATTTGGTAGAAGAAATTATTGAAAGGCAGTTAAGAAAATACAAAAATAAGATTATTGATAAAAAGCAGAGTGCAGGTTTCCAGCCGGAATTTGTGGAAAAAGACTACGAAGAGGATACGAATGAAATTAAGATTATCCGTACCAAGAAATTCGGCTTCAAGCCTATGTATCCGGAAGATGCCTGTGTACAGATGGAGCTTCTCGGACATAATTTCTTTGTATTCTTTAATGCTGAGACAGAGCAGGTTAACGTAGTTTATAAACGTAAAGGAAATACTTACGGACTGATCGAACCAGAGTTCTGATAGGAAATTTTATTATCACAACTGAATATTGAATGGAAGGCTCCGGGGATCTGTGTGAGAAATTGGCAGGTTTCCGGAGCCTTTTATGTCACAGCAAAATCAGGCTTCTTTTCTGTTGCAAGCAATAGGGGAGAATTATATAATGAAGACATATGCGAGGAGGAAGGTAAATGAAGAAAAAAGTTCTGGCACTTTTTTTAAGTGCCGCGCTTTGTGTGACGTTGCTTCCGGCAACCGGTATGGCTGCAGAGTTTGGCAGCGGTGATGCAGAAATCGTAGAAAATGCTGCTAACAGCCAGGAGATGTTTTCAGCAGAGGAAACTACAGAGCCTATGGGAGAGACCGAGCAGCCTGCAGAAGACAGTATGGAAGAAGAAACCGCAGAAGCTACGTCAACGTCAGATCCGGAGCTGACAGTGACACCGGCAGTGACACCGACAGCGGATCCTGAGCCGACAGTGACACCGACAGTGACACCAACACCGGTGCCCAAAATAAACGTAAAATGGACCGGAGAAAAATGGGTAAGCCGCAGTTCTGTAAATGTGACACTTAAAGTTGATGCAAACGGAGCCTGCTACTACAAAGCTGTAGCGAGAAAAAAGGACGGAACATCTGATGTTCCGAGGGTCGATACGGGAAACTCTCGTGTGGCGGTTACTGCAAACAGAAGCTTTGTGATATATCTTAAGAATCTGGATACAGAGAAAGAATTTGATCTGTATCTTAAGGTATTGGGTTCAGACGGAAGAACCAGCAACCTGAAAAAATTAAAGTTGAATTACAGGGGAACCCGCCCGAAATATGATGTGACGCCGACGCCAGCCTATACACCTTATATACCGGATGTTAAAGATAGTTTTGTAAGAGGTTTGGATTCTCCGCTGAAATTTACTCCGAATAAATATTATAATTTTACCGTGACCGGTGCGGGAACTACAAATTCAAATCCCGGGCCTGGAGATGTGAAGTGGGTGCCAGTTTACTGGAGTACAGCCGCTAACCCGACATATGGTCAGATGCATACAGCATGGAAGATCGGTTCTACCAAGGGAATCAATAAGGCGGCAACCTATAATCTGTATGTCTTTTTCAGAAAATACATTTACACAGGTGGTCAATGGCAGGAAACAGATAGAATCGAATCCGTTGTATACCAGTTCCGGTCCGCGGCCCTTACAACGGTAAAGCTTACCACGCCCGGGTTATCCGGCACTTCCAACAGCCCTGCCGGCATCGTCTTCAAATGGAAAAAAGCTGCAAATGCTTCCGGCTATAAGATTTATCGAAGGACCGGAAACAGCAGCAAGTGGGTCAATATCGCTACCGTAAGCGGAAGCAATACGCTGGTCTATACAGACGGATCAGTAAAATCAGGAACCATGTATACCTATACAGTCCGCGCATACAAGGGCTCTGCTTTAAGTGCTTATAACAAAAACGGCAGGCCGGTCGTCCTGACAGCTCCGGTGCAGTACAAACCGTCCAGCAAGGCTTCCGGGAAGCTGACTGTCCGCTGGAAAAAAGCAGCTGGTGCTTCCGGCTATCAGATCCAGTATGCGGCATCAAGGTCCATGAGAGGGTCCAGGACAGTGTCCGCCAGTGCACTGACCCGAACACTTTCCGGTTTGAAAAAGGGAAGCACTTATTATGTTCGTATCCGTGCATACAAAAAAGTGAGCGGAAAGACATATTACGGTGCCTGGAGCAGTGTGAAAAATGTAAAAGTAAGAAAATAAGATCTGTAATATCCCGCGGGATCCTCGAAAACAGGATCCTATGCGGGATATTTTCTGTTGTTCCTGACATGATTTGTTAAATAATTGTTCATTGTTTTTATAACAGGAAAGTGGTAGAATATATACCATATGTGATCCAGTATAACGGATATCAACAGAGAACTGGAATGATCCAAAATTGGACAGATCAGAGACAGCAGTCTTATTCGAATAAAATGATTGGAGCAGAAACATGAATGTTTTTTCAAAAGTATTTGGAACCCGCAGCCAGCGTGAGGTAAAACGTATCATGCCGCTGGTTGAAAAAACCGAGAGCTATCAGTCTCAGATGCAGCAGCTTACGGATGAGCAGTTACGAGACAAGACAAGAGAATATAAGAAACGTCTTGCAGAAGGTGCAACACTGGATGATCTTCTTCCGGAGGCATTTGCCACCGTACGTGAGGCAGCCAAACGTGTACTTGGAATGGAGCATTACCGTGTACAGATCATCGGTGGTATCATCCTTCACCAGGGCCGTATCGCCGAGATGAAAACAGGTGAAGGTAAAACTCTTGTTTCCACACTTCCTGCATATCTGAATGCCCTTGAGGGAAAAGGTGTCCACATCGTAACCGTCAACGACTACCTGGCAAAACGAGATGCTGAGTGGATGGGTAAGGTTCACGAGTTCCTTGGCCTGACTGTAGGCGTGGTACTTAACGACATGAAGCCGGAAGAGCGTCGTGCGGCATACGGATGTGACATCACATACGTAACAAACAACGAACTTGGATTTGATTATCTTCGTGACAATATGGTCATCTATAAAGAACAGCTTGTTCAGAGAGATCTTCACTACTGTATCATCGATGAGATCGACTCTGTCCTGATCGATGAGGCACGTACACCTCTGATCATTTCCGGACAGAGCGGCAAGTCCACCAAGCTTTATGAGGTGTGCGATATCCTTGCACAGCAGCTGGAGCGTGGTGAGGCCAGCCATGAGATGACCAAGATGGCAGCCATCATGGGTGAGGAGGTTATCGAGACCGGTGACTTCGTTGTAAATGAGAAAGATAAGATCGTCAACCTTACCGAGCAGGGTATCAAGAAGGTTGAGAAATTCTTTAATATCGAGAACCTGGCAGATCCGGAAAACCTGGAGATCCAGCACAACATCATCCTTGCACTTCGTGCACATAATCTGATGCACAAGGATCAGGATTATGTTGTAAAAGATGACGAGATCCTGATCGTTGATGAGTTTACCGGACGTATCATGCCGGGCCGTCGTTACTCCGATGGTCTTCATCAGGCGATCGAGGCGAAAGAGCATGTGAAGGTTAAGAGAGAGAGCAAGACTCTCGCAACCATTACCTTCCAGAACTTTTTCAACAAATATGATAAAAAAGGCGGTATGACAGGTACAGCCCTTACCGAGGAAAAAGAGTTCCGTGATATCTACGGCATGGACGTTGTAGAGATCCCGACCAACCGTGTAGTACAGCGTAAAGACCTTGACGATGCTGTTTACATGACAAAGAAAGAGAAATTCAACGCCGTTGTAGAGGCAGTTAAGGAAGCTCACGCAAAACATCAGCCGGTACTGGTTGGTACGATCACCATCGAGACTTCCGAGCTTCTCAGCAGAATGCTGAAGAGAGAGGGAATCCCCCACAATGTATTGAATGCCAAGTTCCATGAGCTTGAGGCTGAGATCGTAGCTCAGGCAGGACAGGCAGATGCCGTTACCATCGCGACCAACATGGCAGGCCGTGGTACCGATATCAAGCTTGACGATGTGGCAAGAGAGGCCGGCGGTCTGAAGATCATCGGTACCGAGCGTCATGAGTCAAGACGTATCGATAACCAGCTCCGTGGACGTTCCGGACGACAGGGAGATCCGGGTGAATCCCGTTTCTACATTTCCCTTGAGGATGACCTGATGCGTCTGTTCGGTTCCGAGAGACTGATGAAGGTGTTCACATCCCTTGGTGTTGAGGAGAATGAGCAGATCGAGCACAAGATGCTTTCCAATGCTATCGAGAAAGCCCAGGAGAAGATCGAGTTCAACAACTTCGGTATCCGTAAAAACCTTCTCGACTATGACCAGGTTAACAATGAGCAGAGAGAGATCATCTATGAGGAGCGCCGCCAGGTACTTGACGGTGAGAATATGCGTGATGCTATCTATAAGATGATCACAGATATCGTAGACAGCATGACAGACATGTGCTTCTCCGATGACATGGATTCTTCTGAGTGGGATCTTAATGAGTTCAACACTGCGATCACTCCGATCATCCCGATCCACCCGCTGACCGCAGAGAAGGTAAAAGGCCATAAGAAAGACGAGATCAAGCATATTGTGAAGGAAGAGGCTGTGAAGCTTTATGAAGCGAAGGAGGCTGAGTTCCCGGAACCGGAGCAGCTTCGTGAGCTTGAGCGAGTTGTCCTTCTGAAATGCATCGACAGCAAATGGATGGATCACATCGATGATATGGAAATGCTCCGTCAGGGTATCGGTCTGATGGCATACGGCCAGAGAGATCCGGTTGTTGAGTACAAGATGAACGCATTCGAGATGTTTAACAGCATGATCAGCTCCATTCAGGAAGACACTGTACGTATGCTGTATCATGTTCATGTGGAGCAGAAGATCGAGCGTGAGCAGGTTGCTAAGGTAACCGGCACAAATAAAGATGACAGCGCAGGCCCGAAGAAACCGGTTCAGCGAAAAGAAGATAAAGTATACCCGAATGATCCATGCCCATGCGGAAGCGGCAAGAAATACAAACAGTGCTGCGGACGTAAGGCTGCCAGGATCTGAGAAGGAAGATAAAAATAGTCTCACCCGGATGATGTGGTGGGGCTATTTTTTCTGGAATTTCTGTTACACAGGAACAGAGTACAGCGAATATTAAATAACCGTCATATAGACTTGTCTGATTTTTTATATGCTGCGTTGTCGTCAATCGCCGTAGCCACCGCTACGCTTCATTCCCTCGCCCTGCATATGAGAAAGTCATCCTGCGTCAATATAACAGATACTTAATTTTCGCTGTAAGAGAAGGGGCATGATAATATGGCAATTATAAAAACTGCAATTCTTCAGACACATGTATATACTGATAAATTTCGCAATATCACCCAGGCAGCAGAACTTCTTGCCAGCCCGGAGCTTCAGGGGATCGATCTGGCAGTCCTGCCCGAAATGTTCTGCTGCCCCTACGAAAATAAATACTTTCCGGAATATGCCGAAATTGAGGGCGGAGATACCTGGGAAAAATGCTCCAGGCTGGCAGCGGAATACGGAATTTATCTCGTAGCAGGAAGTATGCCGGAGAGAGATGAAGCCGGCAATATTTATAACACTTCCTATGTCTTTGACAGAAATGGTCATCAGATCGGTAAGCACCGGAAGATGCATCTTTTTGACATTGATGTAAAAGGCGGTCAGTATTTTAAAGAATCCGATACCCTGACACCGGGAGACCAGGTGACGGTTTTTAATACGGAATTTGGTAAAATGGGCCTTTGCATCTGCTACGACTTCCGTTTTCCGGAGCTTGCCAGGCTGATGGTGGACGAAGGCGCCCAGGTAATCATCGTGCCGGCTGCTTTTAACATGACAACAGGGCCCCTTCACTGGGAGTTGATGTTCCGCCAGAGAGCCGTGGATAACCAGGTATACACCATCGGAGCTGCACCCGCCAGAGACCTGAACGCCGGGTATCATTCCTGGGGCCACTCCATTGCCGCAGACCCCTGGGGAAAAGTCCTCATGGAGATGGAAGAGAAGCCGGCTGTGAAGGTTGTGGAACTGGATATGGACGAGGTAAAAAAAGTCCGGGAGCAGCTGCCGCTTTTGAAGCACAGGAGAGGGGATATTTACGCCCTGACCACGTTTTCGTTGTAATTTCCATGCCCATATGGTATTGTATAAGACAGGCAGGAAATCCTGTATCAATATATAGAAAGAAGGTGAAGCTGTGGTTGAGTTAGATCAGTTCAAGAGTATTCTTGCAACATACACAGAGCCATTAGTGGAAGTGAGGGATTCACTTTGACCTCGCTAACAAAGAGCAGAAGGTCGAAGAATTAGAGCGCGAGATGGAGGCGCCTGATTTCTGGGATAATGCGGAAGCATCCCAGATGAAGATGAAACAGTTAAAGAGTCTCAAGGACGATATTGAGACATACCATAATCTGGAAACGCAGATGGAAGATATGGAAACCATGATCGAGATGGGATATGAGGAGAATGATCCTGAGATCGTCCCTGAGATCCAGGAAATGCTGGACGAGTTCCAGGCAAGCTTTGACAGCATCCGTGTGAAGACACTTCTTTCCGGAGAGTACGATGGAGAGAACGCCATCATCAAGCTGAACGCAGGAGCCGGCGGAACAGAGGCCTGCGACTGGTGCGGAATGCTTTATCGTATGTACAGCAGATGGGCGGAGAAGAAGGGCTTTGCGCTGGAAGTTCTGGATTACCTTGACGGTGATGAGGCCGGTGTGAAATCCGTAACCTTCCAGGTGAACGGAGAGAACGCCTACGGTTATTTGAAATCCGAGAAGGGCGTTCATCGTCTTGTACGTATTTCTCCGTTTAATGCAGCAGGAAAGAGACAGACCTCTTTTGTATCCTGCGATGTTATGCCGGATATCAAGAAGGATCTGGATGTTGAGATCAATGATGACGATATCCGTATCGATACCTACCGAAGCAGTGGTGCCGGTGGACAGCATATCAACAAGACATCCTCTGCGATCCGTATCACCCATTTCCCGACAGGAATCGTGGTACAGTGCCAGAATGAACGTTCTCAGCACATGAACAAGGACAAGGCCATGCAGATGCTGAAGGCCAAGCTGTATCTGCTGAAACAGCAGGAAGCCGAGGAGAAGCTTTCCGGCATTCGAGGCGAAGTGACAGATATCGGCTGGGGAAACCAGATCCGTTCCTATGTCCTGCAGCCATACACCATGGTAAAAGACCATAGAACCAATGAAGAAACCGGTAATGTTGACGCAGTTCTGGACGGTGGTATTGACATTTTTATCAATGCATACCTGAAATGGATCGCGCTGGCGAAAAAGAAAGAATAACATTACTGTCACGGAACCCCATAAAGACAGAGAAAAGGACTCCGCAGGCAAAAAAGCGCTTGTGGAGTTTCTTTTATTATGATAATATATCTCTTGTACAAAAACAGTTGTCTTTATGAAACGGACAGGAGGCTGCTGGCCACAATGTGAACAGCAGTCAGAGAGGTTGCTATGCAGAAACAGGTTGAAAAGAAAAAATACTATGTAGTAAGAGAACGGGCAGTGCCGGAGGTACTTCTCAAGGTGGTTGAGGCCAAGAGACTGCTGGAATCCAAACGGGTGGCTACTGTTCAGGAAGCTGCTGAAAGGACCGGGATCAGCCGCAGTTCTTTTTACAAATATAAGGACGATATTTTTCCTTTCCACGAGGAGACCAAGGGAAAGACCATCACCTTTATCATTCAGATGGACGATGAGCCGGGGCTTTTATCAATGGTGCTGCAGACGATTGCCCGTTTTCACGGTAATATCCTGACCATACATCAGAGTATTCCCATTAACGGAGTCGCAACGCTGACGCTGAGCGTTGACATCCTTCCGGGAGAAGGCGACGCAGAGGCTATGGTGGAGAATATTGAGCAGAGAGACGGTATACACTATTTGAAAATTTTAGGCAGGGAGTAAGCATATGATAAACATAGCAGTATTAGGCTACGGTACAGTAGGAAGCGGAGTTGTTGAAGTCATCAACACCAATCATGAGAGCATTAACAAGAGAGCTGGAGATGAGATTAACATCAAGTACGTTCTTGATTTAAGAGATTTTCCGGGAGATCCGGTTGAGAAAGTTCTGGTTCATGATTATGAAGTGATCGTAAACGATCCGGAGGTAGATATTGTTGTTGAGGTTATGGGCGGGATCGAGCCGGCTTATACCTTTGTAAAAAGAGCGCTTCAGGCAGGAAAGAGCGTAAGCACATCCAATAAGGCTCTGGTAGCCAAGCATGGTTCCGAGCTCATGGAGATCGCAAAAGAAAAAAATATCAACTTCCTTTTTGAGGCAAGCTGCGGCGGCGGGATCCCAATCATTCGTGCACTGAATTCCTCTCTGACAGCAGATAGAATCGACGAAGTGACGGGAATCCTGAATGGAACAACAAACTATATGTTGACAAAGATGTTCTTTGAGAGTGCTGATTATGATGAGGTGCTCAAAGAGGCGCAGGAGAAAGGATACGCGGAGCGTAATCCGGAAGCAGATGTCGAGGGACATGATGCGTGTAGAAAGATTGCGATTCTGACATCTCTGATCGCAGGACAACATGTGGATTTTGAGACAATCCATACAGAAGGAATCACAAAGATCACAACAGAAGATATGAAGTATGCCAAGACGATGGATATGGCAATCAAGCTGCTTGCATCCAGTAAAAGAGAAGGGGAATCTTTCTCTGCAATCGTTGCACCGATGCTTCTTTCCAAGAATCATCCGCTGTGTAATGTGAATGATGTATTTAATGCAATTTTTGTTCGTGGAAATATGCTTGGTGATGCAATGTTCTACGGAAGTGGAGCGGGTAAGCTTCCGACAGCAAGTGCTGTAGTTGCAGATGTTGTAGATGCTGCAAAGCACCTTCACAGAACTGTTGTAACAAGATGGGAGAGTAACACACTCGAACTTGTTCCGAATGCGGATGCGAAGAGAAGATTCTTCGTCAGAATTCATGGAGAAGAATCTGTACTCAAATCCCGTGTGGACGAAGTGTTCGGACAAGTTGAATTTGTCAAAGCAGATGATGTCGAGGGAGAATTCGCTGTTATCACAGGCGAGATGACCGAGGCGGAGTATGCACAGAAGGCAGAAGAGATGCCGGAAGTTGTGAAGATGATCCGTATGGCAGATTAATTTGTATTTGCTTCATTGGATTCTGAAAGTATAGTAGAAAGAGCCAGAGCAGGTACCACATATGGTAACTGTCCTGGCTCTTGTGTTACATACGGCTCAGTGTATTGTTATGGTACGCAGAACTAAAGGTAACGTCCTCTCCCAGCCATTGCGGTGCGGGATAGGTGTTAGCTGTTTCTTCGTCCGGGAATTCGATTTCGGCGAGAATCAGTGGAGCAAGGTCATCATGGAAGATATCTAATTCAAGAAAAAGCGGAGTGGAACAGAAGTCTGCGTTTTCCGGGCAGACACAACTCATAGGAATGACATAGCGTGTTTTATGAATGATGCGTCCGTCGACTTTTTCTTTTAGATGCTTATAACTTTCTTTGGTAAGAGGAAGGTTATATTCTTCACGGGCCATAAGCCCCTTGGATTTGTAGGTGAGAACATAATCGTCATCCTCTCTGCGTATCCTTACGACAGGAGCAGTGCATAAGTAGCCTTGTTCCAGCTCTTTGTGTGGATAATCGAAAGGAGAAAATGGCAGTTCTTCAAGCTTTTGTATTAAAAATTTGCGTTCTATTTCCATAACTAAATATTCCTCCTGGTGTTGATTAGTTATACTATAATAATATGAAGTGAGTGTCAAAAGTAAATTTTGCCACTCACTGATGTAACCTGATTGCTCCATTGCTATGCAATTCCCACAATCCTCGAATACCTCAAACTTCCATAAAATGGCGTGTTCACACCATTTTATTCCGTTTTCGGTGTTCGGCGTGTCAATAAGTATAAATTGCTTATTTGTGCGAGTACAAACGCAATTTATACTTTTGACACTTACATCATAATACGTGAAATATAAAAAGGCAATGGTGAGATGAGTACTATCTTGACTTGACGAACGACTTATCCACGCAGTAAAATGAAATCATTGTTGAGATATCATCGGAAAGCGAGGAAGTATTGGATGAAGAAAGTAGTTGTATTTTTAGCAGACGGTTTTGAAGAAGTAGAAGGTTTAACTGTAGTGGATCTTTTGAGAAGAGCAGGAGCGGTTGTAGAGACAGTTTCTGTTATGGGAAAACTGCAGATTGACGGAGCACATGGAATACAGGTGGAAGCGGATGAATTGTTTGAGAAAGCATTTTTTGATGACGCAGAACTTCTTGTACTTCCGGGAGGTATGCCGGGAACACTGCATCTAAAAGAGCATAAAGGTTTGGCAGACTTACTTTGCAAGTTCAATGAAAAGGGAAAGAGAATCGCAGCAATCTGTGCAGCTCCGACAGTATTCGGAGCACTTGGATTGTTGAAAGAGAAAGCAGCATGCTGTTATCCGGGGATGGAAGAACAGCTGAATTGTAAAGAAGCAAAGTTCTGTTCCTTTGTCACAGATGGAAATATTACAACAAGTCGTGGTGTGGGAACAGCGATACCATTCGCACTGGAACTTATCCGTCAGCTTTTTGGCAATGAAAAAGCTTCTGAAATAGCAGAATCTATTGTATATAAGGAATAAAATCAGAAAAAGTAGTCAGAAAAATGTAAAAAAACATGTAAAAGATATAGGAAAGTGGAAAAAACACTGGAAATATGAGACTTTATATGCTATACTGTTTCAATGACTGCGAATGTATACTTTTAAGAAATTAATTCGTTCGATAAGTAAAGAATTTGCTTATAAACAAGGAGGAAGAAAATGAGTTTACAGGTAGAAAAATTAGAGCATAATATGGCAAAGCTGACAATCGAAGTTTCAGCTGAAGAAGTAGAGAAGGCACTGCAGGCAGCTTACTTAAAAGAGCGCAGCAAAATCAGCCTTCCGGGATTCCGTAAAGGAAAAGTTCCGCGTCAGATGATCGAGAAGATGTACGGACCGGAAGTATTTTATGATGAGGCAGCAAACCGCATGATCTCTGAGGCATATGCAAAAGCATATGATGAGAGTGAACTTGAGATTGCTTCCCAGCCGACAATTGATATCGTTCAGCTTGAGAAGGGAAAACCATTCATCTTCACAGCAGAAGTTGCAGTTAAACCGGAAGTTAAACTTGGAGAGTACAAAGGACTTAAAGTTGACAAATACTCTACAAGAGTAACACAGAAGGAAGTTGACGAGGAGATCGAGAAGGTTCGTGAGCAGCATGCAAGAATCGTTGAGGTTACAGACAGAGCTGTAGCAGATAAAGATGATGTTACACTTGATTTTGAAGGATTTGTTGATGGTGTTGCATTCGAAGGCGGAAAAGGCGAGAACTATCCACTGACAATCGGATCTGGTTCTTTCATTCCGGGATTCGAGGAGCAGCTGATCGGAGCTGAGATCGACAAAGAAGTAGAAGTTAAGGTTACATTCCCAGAAGATTATCATTCAGAAGATCTGAAAGGAAAAGAAGCTGTATTCAAATGCACAGTACACGCAATCAGAGCAAAAGAGCTTCCGGAAGTAGATGATGAGTTCGCATCTGACGTTTCCGAGAAGGCTGAGACACTTGATGCTTACAGAGCAGAAGTAAAGGCTCAGATCAAAGAGCGTAAAGAGAACGAAGGAAAGGCTAAGAAAGAAGATCAGGCTGTAGAGCAGGCAGTTGCTAATGCAGAGATCGATCTTCCAGAACCAATGGTTGACCTTCAGGCTAAACAGATGGCTGATGATTTTGCACGCCGCATTATGCAGCAGGGACTCAGCGTAGAGCAGTACTTCCAGTTCACAGGTCTCTCAGAAGAGAAGATGATGGAAGAGCTTAAGCCACAGGCTGAGAAGAGAATCAGAACAAGACTTGTTCTTGAAGCAATCGTAGCAGCAGAGAATATTGAAGTATCTGATGAGCGTCTTGATGAAGAGTTAGCTAAGATGGCTGAGTCTTACAAGATGGAAGTTGAGAAGCTGAAAGAGTTCATGGGTGAGAACGAGAAGAAGCAGATGAAAGAGGATATTGCAGTACAGGATGCAGTTACTCTGATCGTTGATGCATCTGTAGAAGGCTAATCATTTATTAGATTTCTTGAGAGGGTGCGCCTGTATATCAGGTGTGCCTTTTCTCTTTCTATAAGAAGTGAGAGGATGAGGACTGATCCGGGAGTAAGGATCAGAACAATAATTATGCGTTGCTGGCAATAACTATTGCAAATAGCGACAATCATATAGAAAAGGAAGGATAGCATATGAGTTTAGTACCTTATGTCATTGAGCAGACAAGCCGCGGAGAGCGTTCCTATGATATTTATTCAAGACTTTTGAAGGAGCGTATCATTTTCCTCGGAGAAGAAGTAAATGATGTGTCAGCAAGCGTGATCGTTGCACAGCTTCTGTTCTTGGAGGCAGACGATCCGGATAAGGATATCCAGCTGTATATTAACAGCCCGGGAGGATCTGTAACAGCAGGTCTGGCAATCTACGATACAATGCAGTACATCAAGTGTGATGTTTCAACAGTATGTATCGGTATGGCAGCCAGCATGGGCGCATTCCTGCTTTCCGGTGGAAAGAAAGGAAAGAGATTTGCCCTTCCGAACGCTGAAATCATGATTCATCAGCCATCCGGTGGTGCACAGGGACAGGCAACAGAGATTCAGATTGCAGCAGAACATATTCTTCGTACAAAGAAGAAATTGAATGAGATCCTGGCAGCAAACACAGGAAAGCCGCTGGAAGTGATCCAGCAGGATACAGAGCGTGACAATTTCATGTCTGCAGAAGAGGCGAAAGAGTACGGTCTGATCGACGAAGTAATAGTAAACCATTAATTGGTTATTGAGGTGACAGAATATGGCAGGAAAAAAGACTGAGGATATCGTAAGATGCTCGTTTTGTAATAAGACACAGTCCCAGGTTCGTAAGATGATCGCAGGACCGAACGGAACCTATATCTGTGATGACTGTGTTGCTATTTGTACCGAGATTATTGAGGAAGAATTAGATTTTAATGACAGAGCTGCACTTGACGATATTAATCTCCTGACACCGGAAGAGATGAAAGCTTTTCTGGACGAATATGTGATTGGACAGGATGAGGCGAAGAAAGTTCTTTCTGTTGCAGTTTACAATCATTATAAGAGAATTCTGGCAGAACAGGATCTTGGAGTAGAACTTCAGAAGAGTAATATCCTGATGCTTGGACCAACAGGATGTGGTAAGACACTTCTGGCACAGACACTTGCGAAAGTGCTGAATGTTCCATTTGCAATCGCAGATGCTACAGCACTGACAGAGGCCGGATATGTAGGAGAGGACGTTGAAAATATTCTCCTTAAGGTGATTCAGGCAGCAGACGGAGACATCGAGCGTGCAGAACACGGAATCATTTACATTGATGAGATTGATAAGATCACAAGAAAATCAGAAAATCCATCCATCACACGAGATGTTTCCGGAGAAGGTGTTCAGCAGGCACTTTTGAAAATCATCGAAGGAACAGTTGCGTCTGTTCCACCGCAGGGCGGAAGAAAGCATCCACATCAGGAATTGATCCAGATTGATACAACGAACATCTTGTTTATTTGTGGTGGTGCTTTTGAAGGAATCGATAAGATCATTGAGACAAGAATTGATAGAAAATCAATCGGATTCAATGCAGAGATCGCATCAAAACATGAGTACGATATGGATGTACTTCTTCAGGAAGCACTTCCACAGGATCTTGTAAAGTTTGGTTTGATCCCTGAGCTGGTCGGAAGACTTCCGGTGACAGTATCATTGGATCTTCTGGATAAGGATGCATTGATACGCATTCTTACAGAGCCAAAAAGTGCGATCGTAAAACAGTATCAGAAGCTTCTGGAGTTGGATGGCGTGAAGCTTGAATTTGATAAAGATGCTCTGTTAGAAATAGCAGAGACAACATTGAAGCGTAAGACAGGTGCGAGAGGTCTCCGTGCAATCATGGAGAATATCATGATGGATACGATGTTTACAGTACCGTCAGATAAGACAATCAAGGAATGCCGCATTACGAAGGAAGCGGTTCTTGGAGTGGAAGAACCGAAGTATACTCGTGATAGTGAGGAAAGAAAATCATTCCTGACATCTGAGAGCAAATAGTAACTGGATACAGGAATCCTGCAAACAGTTGCGGAGTATAAAACGAGGCGGGAGTGATGGGAGTACCATCCTACCCGCCTTTTCTAACGAGGAGGAATTGAATTGGACAACGAGACAAGAAGTCTCCCTATGGTTGCCTTAAGAGGATTAACAATCATGCCGGAGATGATCGTTCATTTTGATGTGAGCAGAGAACGCTCCATCGCTGCAATTCAACAGGCAATGGTTGAAGAGCAGGAGATATTTCTGGTTGCCCAGAAATCAATAGAGACAGAGAACCCCGGACAGGATGATGTCTATGAGACTGGAACAGTTGCATCTGTGAAGCAGCTGATCAAGCTGTCAAAGAAAGTTGTAAGGGTTCTCGTGGAAGGAAAGAATCGTGCGGTTCTTAAGAAAATTGAAGAGACAGATCCTTATCTTCGTGCAGAAGTAGAAGTTCTGGAAGAACAGGAGATCACGATTCCGGATGATCTGAATGCGGAAGCAATGATGCGCGGATTGAAGGAAATTATTACAGAATATGCAGCAAAGAATGGAAAGATTTCCAAAGAATCTGTTGCAGAAATTCTTGATATTACTGATTTAAAACGTCTGGTAAATGAAGTGGCTGCGAATATTCCATTGAAGTACAAGGATCAACAGGAACTTCTGGAAGAGCTGGATTTCTGGAGCAGATATGAGAAATTATCATTGAAGCTTGTGAATGAGATGCAGATCATGGAAATCAAAGAAGAACTTCAGAGAAAAGTAAAGAGCAAAGTAGATAAGCATCAAAAAGAATATCTTTTAAGAGAACAGCTGAAGGTGATTCGCGAGGAATTAGGTGAAGATACTACATTTTCAGATGCAGATGAGTTCGAAGAAGCATGTAGCAAATTAGATGCACCGGAAGAAGTAAAAGAAAAGCTCCATAAGGAAATTGGACGGTTTAAGAACACGATCGGTTCTCAGGCAGAAAATGGAGTAATCCGTACTTATATTGAGACAATCCTGGAGATGCCGTGGAATAAACGTGCCGAAGATAATACAGATATTAACTATGCGAAAGAAGTTTTAGAGGCAGATCATTATGGATTGGAACAGGTGAAAGAAAGAATCCTGGAATTCCTGGCTGTCAGAACACTGACACAGAAGGGAGAAAGCCCGATTCTTTGTCTGGTGGGACCTCCGGGAACAGGTAAAACTTCTATTGCCAAGTCCCTGGCACGTTCTCTTAAGAAACCGTTTGTGCGCATTTCTTTAGGAGGAGTACGTGACGAGGCTGAGATCCGTGGTCATCGTAAGACGTATGTCGGAGCGATGCCAGGAAGAATTGCAAATGGAATTCGCACAGCAGGTGTGAAGAATCCGGTACTCCTTCTGGATGAGATTGACAAAGTAAGTACAGACTATAAAGGGGATACGTTCTCTGCACTTTTGGAAGTACTGGACAGTGAGCAGAACAGTAAGTTCCGCGATCATTATCTGGAAGTGCCACTGGATCTGTCAGAGGTTACATTTATTACAACAGCGAATACCTTACAGACGATTCCAAGACCACTCCTGGACAGAATGGAGATCATCGAGATTACAAGTTATACAGAAAACGAGAAACTTCATATTGCAATAGAACATCTGATTCCAAAGCAGCTGGAAAAGCATGGGATTACAGACGAACAGCTCAGATTTAGCAAGAAAGCAATTTGGAAGATCGCACATAACTATACGAAAGAAGCAGGTGTTCGTCAGTTAGAACGTGAAATCGGAAATATTTGCCGTAAGGCGGCGAAAGAGCTTCTTACAACCGAGAAAGAGAAGATTACTGTGACAGATAGAAATCTTCATAAATTCCTTGGAAAAGAGAAATATTCTTATCAGATGGCAAATGCAGCACCGGAGGTCGGTATCGTACGTGGACTTGCGTGGACAAGTGTCGGAGGAGATACGCTTCAGATTGAGGTGAATGTAATGCCGGGCAAGGGAGAAATCATGCTGACAGGACAGCTTGGAGATGTGATGAAAGAGTCCGCCCGTGCCGGAATCAGTTATATTCGATCTGTAAGCAAAAAATATGCAATCGCAGAAGATTTCTTCGAGAAGCATGATATTCATGTGCACATTCCGGAAGGTGCAGTTCCGAAAGACGGACCATCAGCCGGAATCACAATGGCAACAGCAATGCTTTCTGCTGTGACAGGCAAGAAAGTTCGCGCAGATCTCGCAATGACAGGAGAAATCACCTTGAGAGGTCGTGTGCTTCCGATTGGAGGATTGAAAGAAAAACTTCTTGCTGCTAAAAATGCAAGAATACAGACCGTGCTTATTCCAAAAGAGAATACAGCAGATGTGGAAGAACTTTCTTCTGAAATTACAAAAGGTCTGGAAATCATTCCGGTTGAGACAATGGAAGAAGTCTTAAAGAAAGCACTGACAAGATAAAAAGATTGCTTCTGACAGCAGATTGCAATAAAATAGAATGAAAGGAGGAGTAAACGACATGGTCATTAAAAATATAAATCTGGAAACAGTTTGTGGAATCACAAGCGTTCTTCCGGAAAACGATAAGCCTGAGATCGCATTTGCGGGAAAATCAAATGTAGGAAAATCATCACTGATTAATGCACTGATGAACCGTAAGTCTTATGCAAGAATTTCAGCAACACCGGGAAAGACACAGACAATCAATTTCTATACGATTAATGAGGAAATGTATCTGGTCGATCTCCCAGGGTATGGATACGCAAAGGTTTCTGAGCAGGAAAAGATTCAGTGGGGAAAACTGATCGAGCGTTATCTGCATACATCAAAACAGCTTAAGGCAGTATTCCTTTTGATCGATATCCGTCATGATCCATCTGCGAATGATAAAATGATGTATCAGTGGATCCTGGATCAGGGATATCAGCCAATCATTATCGCAACAAAGCTTGATAAGATTAAACGCAGTCAGGTACAGAAGCATATTAAAATGCTGAAGACAGGTCTGCAGCTTGTTCCTGGAACAAAAGTAATTCCATTCTCATCCCAGACAAAACAGGGAAGAGATGAGATTTGGGAATTGATTGAGACAGAATATCTCGGATATGGAAATGACGAGGGGGCAGAGGATGACAAATAAGCGCCCATACTGGCAAGTTGCCGTAAGCTTGCTTTTCAGCATAGCAGCAACAGTTGGATTTATACTGATCGGATGGAAATTACTTGGATTTCTCATGCCGTTTGTGGTTGGATGGATCATTGCATCCATCGCCACACCGGTTGTTAACTGGTTAGAAAAACGTTTGAAGATCAGAAAAAAATTAGGCTCCGCATTGATTATTATCGGAGTCCTGGCGTTGATGGGGACGCTGGGCTACTTTGCTGTCAGTTGGCTGGTTTCAGAAGTCAGCAGTCTGATCAAAGACTTCCCGGAAATGTATCTGTCAGTTTCAAGGGAGTGGACGGGGCATCTTTGCTGATTCTTTTAGATGAGGATGGGATCTGTGCCTCCGGGGGTTCTGCATGTAATACAGGTGAAAGCAGGATTTCTTATGTGATAAAAGAACTTGGGGTGCCGGAGGATTATGCAGCAGGAACGGTCCGGATGACACTCAGCAGAGATACGGGTCGGTCGGATATCGAT
>OGQS01000805.1_pt1 | contig 20410 bp, 16 predicted proteins | sample 1553331 | NCBI WGS metagenome assembly OGQS01 (sample SAMEA2580012, study PRJEB22360) | human gut metagenome | biome: human gut; feature: human-associated habitat; material: faeces | place: Denmark | collected 2008/2010
AAGAACCGGTTGTATTCGACCACGACTGCCGCGAAGGTATCTGCGGTATGTGTTCTCTTTACATCAACGGACATCCGCACGGTCCTGCAACAGGTGCTACTACTTGCCAGATTTACATGCGTCGTTTCAACGATGGTGACACCATCACTGTTGAGCCTTGGCGTTCGGCCGGTTTCCCTGTCATCAAGGACTTGATGGTAGACCGTACTGCTTATGACAAGATCATGCAGGCCGGTGGTTACGTAAGCGTTCGTACAGGTGCTCCGCAGGATGCCAACGCTATCCTGATCCCGAAGCCCATCGCTGACGAAGCTATGGATGCCGCTTCTTGTATCGGTTGCGGTGCTTGTGTAGCTGCTTGTAAGAATGGTTCTGCCATGTTGTTCGTTTCGGCAAAGGTCAGCCAGTTGAACTTGCTTCCGCAAGGTAAACCGGAAGCTCTGCGCCGTGCGAAAGCTATGTTGTCTAAGATGGATGAACTCGGATTCGGTAACTGTACCAACACCCGCGCTTGCGAGGCTGAATGTCCGAAGAACATCTCTATCAGCAACATCGCCCGCCTGAACCGCGACTTCATCATCGCTAAACTGAAAGACTAAGCGTGAGCTTGATTTGATTAATAGCATAAATCCCCCGTCGGCGTTAGCTGGCGGGGGATTTCTTTTTACTGACCAATTATTTATAGATAGCTTGTTCATTATCCGTTTTTTATTCTTTTCTTTGTGACATAAGGCCAGACAATCAAATAAATTAAATACGATGAATAAATTATTGCTGATATGGATAGTAGTCTTACTAACCTCATGCATCACAAATCAGGAGAATGCCAGGGATACATTATTTGTAAATCTTACGGATGCAACTGATTCCCAAAGCCTAAAGTTATCTGACTTCGGAAATACTGTACGTTATGTACCTTTGGAAACCAACGAAGTATGCCTGATAGGAAACAATCCCCATATAGCGCTGCTGGAAGACAAGATTGTGATTGCTACTAAAGACCAATGTTTCTTATTCCACAAACAGACCGGGAAGTATATATGCAGTATAGGCCATATCGGTGATGATCCAAGTGGATATAGCTCGACAAATTACTGGATAGATGATGCAGGTCTTTTTTACTTCTTTCGCGCACCGGACCAGCTGCTAAAATATAATCAGAAAGGAGAAATGACCGGGAAAATTCAAATTCCACATATACCTGCCGCACCCGACTTTTTCGCGTTTTCCGACTCTACCATTATTGCCCATTGTAATAGTAGTATAGGATTGGAATCCAGCAACTCTTTGCTTTTCCTCAACTCCTTTGGAGAAAAGCTGGATTCAATTCCCAATTTATTAAAATCGCCCTCTATCCCTTCTCCGGATAATATATCCAGCCTTTCTATCATAAAAAGAGGAGCAGGTTTCTTTGGAAATCTGGGAAGAAGAGGGGTAATGATTATCAAAGATAAGGAGCAAGGAGAATTACTGCTGCCTCTCTATAATCCCAGCCTATGGTCGTCCGAGAATGAAGTACGTTTCAGAGAAACCTTCACAGACACGATATACACAATTAAAAACAGGAAACTATATCCATATATGGTTTTTCATACAGATACAGATACAGATCATTCATCCGCCAATCCTTTATGGTATAGTAATCCGCAAAGTATCTACGTAGCTTATGTATTGGAAAACACACATTCTGTATTTTTTCAATACGTAAAAAACAAACAAGTCTATAATGGTTTGTATAATAAAGAAACACAGCAAACTAAGTTTGCAAAGTGCCAGCAATTCATTGTTGACGATCTCACTTCAGAGCAGGAACTGAAAGTTGACCTGTCGGCATTGTGCAGTTATAAAGGAGAATATGGATTTATTCTGGAAGCTGCCAGTATTCCTGATGCTTCTCAAAAACAATCTGACAATAAAAATGAGAATATTCCCCATTGGATGAGCCAATTGGATGAGGATGCCAATCCGGTCATAGCAATTGTATCTGACAAATGATATATAATTCTGTCTGTTTTGCCTAATAGATATGCTTTGGCAAAACAGACAGTTGAAATAGTAGCACCTATTTAAAAGTAAACAAAAGGCTTCAACTCATTTCCTTGTTTATCCACCGGATAAAGAGCTCCTTCCTTTTCTAGCCGGGCGGACATTTCCTGAATCATCTCCCTGCATTGATCCGGATGTGCGGCAGACAGCTCATTCCTTTCTTCCGGATCGTCTTTCAGATTGTAAAGCAAGGCTTTGGGTTGTTTCGGAGTCTCGGGAAGATAATAATAAATCAGTTTCCAGTCGCCCATGCGATAGGTGGTGAAGTAGCTGCCGCGGTGTGCGTGAGGGAAGTGCATCAGGAAAGACTCGGGACGCTTCTTGTCCACCTTACCGCTCAGTTGCTTTTTCAGATCGAATCCGTCTATCACGTAGTTTTGGGGAACTTCGCATCCTGCCACAGACAGAACAGTCGGATAGATATCCATGATTGTGCCCAACTGTGTCTGCATACTTCCTACTTCAATAGGCAAGTTCTTCTGTACTTTGCTCTTCTTCTCAGGCTTTGCCCAAGCTGCGATGAAAGGAACACGCATACCACCTTCAAACTCCGTCCCCTTTTTACCTCTCAGCGGAGCGGAAGAACCATAGCCACGTTCATCTCCCAATGGAGCATCACCACCGTTATCTCCTAAAAAGAGAATCAGCGTATTTTCGGCAATTCCCAGCTTTTCGAGTTGGTCCATGATGTCGCCTAATGATTTATCCATGCCTTCTATCAATGTAGCAAAAGCTCTTGCCTGCTCGTTCTTATCCGGGTCGGTGTAGCGTGACAAGAAACGTTTGTCTGCCTGGAAAGGTGAATGAACTGCGTAATGGGCCATATTCAGATAGAAAGGTCGTTTTTCTTCTACGGCTTTGGTGATCTCCCGATTCGCTTCTATAGTCAGCGCTTCACTCAGGAAGGTATCTGTACCGTGATATTTCTCCAGGTCAGGAACTGCTCTAATCTTCTGTCCCTTGATATGCCCGTATCCCCATTCGCCATAATAGCTGCCGGGATGTCCAATGCCGGAACCTGCGATATTTACATCAAAGCCGATATTCAGCGGATTCTCTCCTTCGCTTCCCATACAGCCGAAATGTGCTTTTCCTACATGAATGGTTTTATATCCGGCTTGTTGCAGGACTCTCGGCATGGTAGGCATATCTTTTCTGAGACCTTTCCAGTTCCATTGGGGCGGTCCGAAAGGATTCCGGTTGTTGCTCTCAGCATTAATCCAGTTAGTGACTCCATGCCTGGTCGCATTCTGTCCGGTCATGATGGAAGCTCTGGAAGGGGAACTCACGCTCTGTGCGTAAAAAGTAGAAAAACAAATACCCTGTTTAGCCAGTCTCTCCATATTCGGAGTATGATACCAGTCATTCAGCGGATGACGCACCGGCTGACCACTCTCATCTGCGATAAAAGGAACCGACGTATCCATAAGTCCCATGTCATCTACAAGGAAGACAATAATATTCGGGCGTTCCTGAGCCACCCCGCAAACGGAAGATGCCAAACCACCCAATACACAAAATTCCTTAAAAGCTCGTTTTGTTCTCATTACATAGTATTTATGATTTATATCCTAGTTATTGTACGTGTCGCAATAGATTTAAATTTACTGAAATAAAAAGTTTAATTCCCGTATCCGCCTTGTCATGGCTTTATTTGAAGTGATCCGACTCTATAATAAAGATGTATTAGACTGATTTTAAGGGAAACAGCAGCAATATACAACAAATGCACTATGCTCACAAAGAAAAAAAGATTATTTGACGTTCTCTCTGAAAAATTATCAGATGGTCTTTTTGTTTGTTCTTAGCATGCGTGGAGAAGCACCAAAGAATTTCTTACAGAAATTGGAGAAGTGTGGCAGAGATTCAAAGCCATATTTATAGCATATTTCAGAGATACTGTTGTTTGTATTAAGCAACTCGTCCAAAATACCTTCCTTACGTCGCGCCTGCATCCATTCGTATACCGGTTCGTGGAATACATTATTGAAGATACGCCGCAGGGTACTGACAGTATAGCCGCCAAGTTGGGCAAGTTCTTCCACTGTTTTTACTTTCTTATAGTTTTGAAGGATGAAGTACTGGAAAGTGGAAGTGTATTTAGAGAGTGGATGTACCAAGCTTGCCAAATCATAGTCTGAATAATAGTACCCCAATACAAATGCCAGTTCCTTGCGCTTTAACGACAGCAAGTCCCGACAAACTTTACTTTCACTCAAATAGGATTTAGAGCCATCCAAAAAATATTTCAATTCAGGGATTATCTTTAATGGTGAATAGATTAATGGTGAAGACACCTCCTTCATAATATGATTGAAACGGAAGTCACAGAATAGTTCCGGCTGAATGAAACGATAATAAATACATTCGCACTCAGTCATGGCAAGCATCTCAAATTTTGAACCGATAGCCTGAAGAATAAATTCACCTGCTCTCAGCATCGTACCTGCATATTCTTGACTATTAACCAATACCTCACCTCTTATCAAAAAAAGGATGAAGTTTTCCTCACATTTCCGGGCTGGTTGGTGATAGCCTCTTGGATGAATAATGTGAGCAATAGCATTGTCTACGGCTTTCGGGCAGTTCTGACAATCCCAAGTACCTTGACAGATAGATGACATATATTTGTGTTGGTGTTTGATTTGTTCCTGTTGGCAACAAAAATATATGAAATCTTTTATATGGCAATAGAAAAGGAGGAGAAAAGTGAAAAGATGTTGCGTATATATAGCTATAAGATAAAGAACTGTATAAATCCTGATGATTTATACAGTTCAAAACTATAGAAGAAAAATATCTAATATTACTTAACTGAAGGAGTTACAGGTGTCACTTCTCCACCATTAACCTCAGGAGTATCCCAAGCTGTAACAGTAGGTTCACCTATTTCTATAGACTTGGCATCACTAGATAACACTAAAGTATAACGAACCTTTTTGTTTGCTTCCCATTTTGTTGATGTACCTAATTCGACTGTTTTTGTTCCTTCAAAAGTTTTATCAAGAGGATCTGTTTTATCCTCTGGAATAGCATAATATGTAATAGAAACTTTAGCCGATACCGTCAATGTTTGAGGAACAAGCATAAACAAAGAAGTTTCAGCTACGTCTAAATTAGTAACAGAAGCAATATCTGTAACAGTTATTTCTTTAGGAGCTTCTGTTATATCATAGGTATATGCTCCATCAGCTGTTCCCCAGTTCCCCCAAGCACCAACAGTACTCGTATTACCATCAAAAGAATAAGTTGCACTAGTACTAACTCCTGATACTTCTAGTTTACTAATTACATATTTAAAATCTTTTGTATCACCTTTTATTGAAAAATTCACTTGAGTCAATAAATGACGGAAACCTAAAGTTACCTTATTATCTGATTTCTGCTGATTTATTAAATTGGCTGCTAACAAATCGACTTGTGTAGTAGTTTCACCAACAGTGTAATTAAATTTAGGGAAACCTGCTTTCGTTATATCTAAAGTTTGTTTTGGAGAGGTTGCAAAGAAGCTTACATAAGCAGTAGCTGGCCAATAAAATGTGCCCACTTGGCTCCATCCTCCTTCGGCTTTACTTACTGCGACATCATCCATAAAGCCTCCAGTAAGTTGCGTCCCACTCGTCATTGCATCGGTAGTTCTATAACCAGAGACAGTAAATGATTCAAACTTATCATTTTCAATAATCGCAGCTCTAGTAGACTTATTTATCACACTATTAAAACTAATTTCCGCTTCTCGTCCCGGATTCTCAAAATCTTCACTCTGTGAGCAGCTTGTAATTGTTGCAACTGCTGCAATAGCCAATAATACTTTTTTCATAATTGTTTTTTTAATCGTTAATATTGTTATATTTCGTTTATGTTTAACCTTACTCAACAGGAAGTATCACTTCATCTTCATCGCCCCAACCATCTACATCACCACCAATACCGCCACCATCACCGCTAGGCGGATTCTCTGGCCTTTCAACCTCAATCTGATCATCAAGTGGCAACTCTATCTCCGTAGGCGGTTCATCAACATCTCCTTCTCCGCCTTCACCACTCTCAAAATCAGCAATCACCTCCGTTATATCAATCTCCGCCTTCTGCACGGTTTTATCTACTTTAATAAACGCCAGCGTAAACTTTATAGCAAGACTTGCCCGACTCATCGCCCCTTCCGGTAGCCCAAAAGCAGTAAAACTACCCGTTACTTCACCCGAACGCCCTTGCGCCTCAAAGTAAATAGGAGCATCGCACATCATCCCGCAACATCTACCCAAACAGTAACAACCCGCCATACCTTCCACACAGCCAACGATTGAAGAAACATATTCCAGCCCTTCCACCTTGATCTTGAAAGAATAGGTCTTTACCACTAATTTCGGTTTCCAATCCAATAGAAGCTCTTCTTCACTGTTCGCTATATGTAAATCATCGATCTGCACTACGTATAATGGATCAGGTCCCCAGACCATTTTCTCCGTTCCCGCTATTCCCAGGCCATTGCAATTGCCTGTGAATGCTTCAATCGTCTCATAGGCTTCCTCTCCTCTGATCTGCACCGTTTCAGTGTCGTAGTTGTAAGCCACTACCGAGTAACGCCCCGGCGGCACCTTTACTTTTCCACCTCTTACTGAAAGGTATGTATCAATCTTTCTGCCTTCCGCACTCTTCGGATAAAAAATCACCCGAACCCCTTCCGGCAACTTATCGGTAACACCGTTCCAATCTAACTTTATATCTACCCCGCTTACGGGATAATCATCCAATAGTTCGCGACGGCTACATCCGGTCAGCATCAGCAGCGAGGACAGAAGCACAAGAAGTATGTATCTTGTATCTTGCATAACGTCCTTATCTCCCTCTTTTTATCAGCCATACCAGAGAGACTTTCGCCTTGGTAGGACCTATAAAGTTATAACGTCCACTAGTTGTCCACACGATATCCCCCTCGTAAGGAGTATATTTCTTATATTCTGTTGTCAGATACCCGATGCCGAAGCTAAATTCGAGCGACAGATGGCGAGCCAGTTGCCGCGCATACCCGTAGGTCACTCCCGCAGCTCCGTAATAATCGCCCCGATAACCGTCTCCCTTCCACTGGAAATCGTAAATTCCACCTTCAGCATAAAGCCCAACAAAATGCCCTGTCAACCGGTTGCGCTTCTGACGATTGCCCAACCAGCAACGTCCTTCCACTCCTCCCGAAAGAAGCTGATAACAGAAATTGTGTTTACTGTTGAGCCACCACGGGCATTTGTATTCAGCATTTAAAGACCACCTTTTGCCTACCGGAATCTCTACTTCCAGATTTGGCGCCAACGCCAAGTCGTACAACAGATTATTCTTCACTGCAAGCACCGTTTTACTTTCAACCGGCCCTTCTGCCTCCGACACTACCACCTCATAAGCCATACTCTCTTTACTTTCTCCCTCCGGCTTATCAGGTTGATCGCTCGGAAGCGCCTCTTCCTGCTTTGAAACAAACAATCCGGAGACAGAAGATACCGGTTCAAAAATATTCTTTTCCATTTCCGGAACTTTGCGGACAACCGTAATCTCAGCGCGTCTCAACTTAGGTAACACGTTGCGGACAATATATCGGTAAGCCATTCCCTGATTCAACTTCTGCAACAGTTCTTTTCGCTTCACGATGTTATCCCGATGATAATCTATCAACATCAAGACTTCTTCCCGGTCCGGCAAGTCTGAATCCGACGCCACCAACTTACGAAGTTCAGACCAGTCTTCTCCTTCAGAAGTAAGTTTAATCTTTTCGACATCAACATACGGATAACGTTGCCTTAAGAACTCTCTCATCGAATTGTTTCTTCGGACAGATAATGCGGCATTGTAAACCGAATCTCCGTCAGGCGATACAAAAGTGACCACATTGAGCGCAGTGATATATCTTGAATTTATTCTTTCCTCAAGCAAAGAATCTAAAACATTAATTTCTTGATTATTAGTTTTATAACAGAGATCAACATCTGTTTCTTCCTGATCGAAATATATCACCACCCGCCTGATAGTGTCACTCGCAACCGTGAAAACCGGAACCACTGCATACACACTTTCTGATAAAGCAAGAAATGCCATGAGAATAACGCATGTATAGATTCCGTTTTTCATAATTGTTCGTTTCTGTGAACAAATATAGAAGTTAATAACTAAATAAAATCATACTACCGGAACAAAAAAACAGGCTTGGAAGGTTCTGTGAAACGATTGGAAGGAATTTGCAAGTTTTAAGAGTATGGATGGATAGAACAAGCGTAAAAAAGCGAAACTCCAGAAGTTGAAAAGCTATTTTTCCACGATACTACACAGAAGTTATAAATGAAAAACATCTGCCATCTGCAACAAAATCGAAATAACTATTTAATCAACATTTGATTACAGCGTTGCAGATACCTGTTGCAGATAAGTGACAGATACCACCATCTGCAACACCGGTATAAACAGGGAAGGCGCCGCTTATATCGGAAATGGAAGATAACCTCCTATTATCGGAGAAATGATTTCCGAAGCAGAAACGACAGTATCCAGGAAGGAAACGATAGTTCCCAAGGCAAGATACTGCAGTTCCCAAGGCGGGACACTGCAGTATCCAAGGCAGGAAACTGATGGCTTACTTATATGATTCAATTAACTTGACCGCACCAACTGTTCGATTAACCTGCTCTTCCAAGAAACAATAAATCATTTATCACTCAAAAACAGCGGAGTTATCAACTATTAAAGGATGATTTATCAATTATTAATGTCTGAAATATCAATCGTTAAGAATTGACACCTCAGACATTAACACACTGTAAATCAAATGACAACATCAAACAAATGACAGATAATGATACATGGAAGAGTGAGAGCAAACACTTGCTCTCATAACTGCTACCACAATTGCTGCCATACCTGAAACTAAGATGAATAAAGGCATACAGACAATCTGTTAGGGCATGAGAGCAAAAGTCGCGTTGAATTACTGTGGAGAAAGCATAAAGCAAAATGTCTGTTCATTTCAAATAGAACCTTTGTTTATCTCAAATATAAGTTCCGCTTTAAGATAAACAAAGAGTCAATGTGCACAAATATATAATAACAAGATATCGAAAAAAAGTCTCAAATACCCAACACTTTTATTATCCTTTCAACTAGTAATAGCAAGCTTAAATACTATACATATTCATACACAATCACAGATATATTGCCACCAAATAAAAAAAACAAGCTTATTATCAAAGCTTTAAGCTTAAAAACAAGAGCTACCACTAAAACAATAAACATCAACAACAAATCACAACTCCCCAAGTTCAAGTTCATCATAAGGGCGATAGAATTTCTAGTAAATCTTCACTACTTTTCAGATCATTTTATCACACACACTGACTTCCTCTTACCAAAGACATACACAATAGCCGATCAATAGAAAGATGATAAGACACGAGAAGCAATTTCGGGATTACTTCTTTTCTTTATTTTATAATCGTTTCCACGCACCCGTTTTTGAAAAAAAGATAGAAAGAGCTGGAATACATCCATTGCACTTCACCATTTGATTCTGAGATTGTTTGTGGTTTGCCAAAAGCCAGCAGGCATTCATCTTCTGTCATCCCCTTTACCGGTTTGCCGATATTTATTTCATTCCAATGGGTGATAGGAGAAAGCTGGTTTGTGCTGACAAAATCAAACAGTTTGTTCAGCATCTGCGATTCTATTTGCACAAAGTCATCCATGGTTTCCTGGTGAGAAGGCTTCTTCTCAGGTTGTAGTTTTTCCATCGGAGTGACTTTCTTCATTATAACCACCGATGATTCTATCTGAATATTGGAAAGATAATAGACCAGCTTCCCATCTTTTACCTGAAATTGGGCCGTACAATAGTACGTATTCTTTTGTTTGGCATCCGCCTGGGAAGTAAGCACCAGGTTACAACTAAAACTCTTGGCAGGAATGCTTACTTCTGTTATTCCGTCACGCTGTGCAGAGCAAACGTTTTTAATAGTCCACAACAGAGCATTAGCATAAATACTTTCATCGATCATCGGACTGAAAGGAATAAATCCGTTGACTACATATTTGCTGCCGTCCGCACTGAGCGGATAAGTATTCTTTTGTTCAGTAAAAGTTTGTGCAATCAAAGAGGGCAGTACTCCACCCAATAAAAATACAATTACCCAAAGTCTCAGTCTTGTTATCATACGCTGCTATGTTTAAGAAAACAGCATTCACGTCTTTTCCATCAAAAGAAAAGAGCGCAAATGCTGAAATTTATATGATTAAACTATGTGTCTCAATTAGAAAGCAATCCCCAGACGGATCATAAAGTTACTAGTCTTGATTCCATCGAGATCGGAAAATACGTCAATGAATCCACGCTGATAAGTGAAATCCAGATTGAAACGGTCATACCACAGTCCTACGCCAATATTCATACCGGCATCGAAATGATTGTAATCCACTTCCAGATAATCTGCAAAATCTCCCCAGCTGATGCTTTCACCACTTTCTTTCATTTTGCTGGTATAGTCATAACTGGCAAAAACACCCAGATGCGGATCGATGCTAAGATTGTCCGCTACTCCAATTTTCCATCCGAAAGTGAACGGTGAATATTGAATATTGTGTGCGATACATTTCATTTCATCGGCTTTAAACCCACGGGAACCGAGGCCGAATTCCATTCCCCAATATGCTCCGGCACCGCCCATAGGCTTTTGATAGCCGAATGTAGCATTGTAGCCAATGTTTGAATCCGCTTCAACTCCGTCACCGTTGAGGTTCATGATGTTCAGGCCTGCACGCAGGAACCATTGTGTGTTACTCGCTTGCTTTTGAGTCTTGACGATTGCACTTCTGGATGATACAATCTGTGCCTGTGTTCCTACGCACAACAAAAGCGCAGCAACAATTGATAATACTTTTTTCATTATTGTCTATGTTTTTTGGTTATTAATTCTTGTTCTTTATGACAGGTGCTATTTTGGTTCTATCATCGGCACCCGAAAGTTTCTGGATACGTATCCATTCGTAATCTTCTGTCGTGGCAGTATGCCAGTTGGTGAACACGCCCGGATAACCTACGACCGTAACCGTATATCCTCCCGACTTTTCATCATCCTCTATCTTAAAAGTGGCTCCCATGATTACATCACAATCGTTCTTGATAGTGGACAAATAAGTTCCCCATGCACGGATGTTATCAAGCTCACCCTTCATGGCAACTTCCACCTCTTCTCTGCTCAGTGTCCATACATCCTTTATTCGTCCTTTCTCTTCAAGAATTTTCACCTCTACAACTGTAGGCTTTACACAAACTTCGGTTACTGCATCTCCGGCACGTGCCTGCGCATCACGAAACTTAAAGACAGTCTTTTGCGCATACGTCCCAATGACACAACCGAAAACCAGCATCATAATTAGAATCAGCTTTTTCATATTCTTTTGTGATTTTATGTTAATATGCCGCAAAGGTATGCGAAAGGAGTATACCAGCAGGAGAAATCATAGTTCCGGATAGGATACAGAAATGTATCTTATTTGGATACACATGAAGAAGTACCGATACGGATGTTATCGGATAAATCGCGGAAGAAATCATGATCGAGTATGCACGAAATGCGCCAAAGAAGATGGATGTCGATATTTTCCTTCTTGAATATCTTGTATATATTGGGACGTGTACAGCATAACTGTCCGGCGAACCAGGTAACTGTGCGTCCCTGTTCGTGAAGCGTACGTTCGATAAGCTGTCCCGCATGAATCATGCCCAATCTTCCTATGAGTGTCCCCCTGACTCCCACCGGGTAAACGGATAAATGTAAGATGAAAGGAATATATAAAAAAGCGTGGGAATCTTACCTTCGTCCGTTCCATGTTCAAGGCCTTCGCAATGCCCACCACCGAGAACGAACAACGCAGAAAGCCCACGCCGATATGTACAACACCCGTAACCTCCCTTTGTTTTCTCAAAAAGAGGCACGGATGTATATAAATACACATCAGGAGGACGTCTTAGTTGCTATTCGTCATTCCGGTGGTCAAAGTTTGCGAAGTTCTGAAACACGAAAGACAAACGCTTGTAAACGTCTTCTCTATATACACGGCTCCCCCACCACCCGGAGGCTTTCTGCGGAAGAGTCCGTTGCAAATGTATAAAAAAATAAGTTTGGTGCGCCAATTATGATTAATAATCTTTTAATCACTCTCAGCAAATGACAGTCCAATTACCCCAATAGAGCCATCAGACTTTACACAAAATTCGTTCTATCCCGTTTAATTCTTCAGCAGTAAATTCCAACTGGTTTAAAGCCTGCAAATTGTCTGCCAGCTGATTCACTGAGCTCGCTCCTACTATGACCGATGTCATCCGTTCGTCTCTCAGCACCCATGCCAAAGCCATTTCTGCAAGCGTCTGTCCACGGTGACGGGCGATTTCATTCAATTGTCGGGCAGCCTCCACCTTTTCAGGCGTCACTTGCGAACGTTGCAGAAAAGTGGAAGGACGTGCCGCGCGTGAGCCTTCGGGGATGCCATTCAGATATTTATCCGTCAGTAATCCTTGCGCCAAAGGAGAAAAGGCGATAAAGCCGGAACCGTATTCGGCAGCCAAAGGAAGGCTTTCAGCCTCAACCGCACGATCGAACATACTATAACGATACTGGCTGATAAGACAAGGGACGCCTGCTTTTGCCATCATTTCATAGGCAATCCTCGCTTGCTGAGGAGGATATTTTGAGATTCCGAGATACAGAGCTTTTCCTTGCTTTACAATATCAATCAACGTTTGAATGGTTTCTTCTACCGGAGTGACTCCGTCATAGCGATGACTATAGAAAATATCAAAATACTCCAGCCCTGTCCGGCGCAGACTCTGATCGATGCTTGCCATCAGGTTCTTGCGGGAGCTGTTGCCGCCATAAGGCCCCATCCACATATCATGGCCGGCTTTGGAGGAGATTATCATCTCATCCCGGTATCCCTGGAAGTTTTCTTTGAGAATCCGTCCGAAATTAGTTTCGGCACTTCCCGGCACAGGACCATAGTTATTAGCAAGATCGAAATGGGTGATGCCATGGTCGAAAGCATATTTAATCATGTCGGTCGCTACACTAAAGTTATCTACGCTACCGAAGTTATGCCACAATCCTAAAGAGATGAGAGGCAGTTGCAAGCCACTCTTGCCACAGTATTTATATTGCATCCGATCGTAGCGATCAGTAGCCGGCTGATTATTCAATGGGTAATCCATAAGGTTCAATGTTTTTTTCGTTATTGCAAAGAAAGAGAAAATATTTTAATAACGTTCCATCTTATTGCTAAATTCAAAGGTTGAAATCAAGGAACAACGTCCTTCAGTCTGCCAGTAAAGAAGACACATTCTGATCAAAAAAGACAGATGATGTCACTATACTGACAGTACGATGGACGGTCCTTGGAAAACCAATCATACAAACCCTAAAAAACTATTTCAACAAGTTCTCCTTGAACTCTATTTCTACAATACGCAATTCATGGCCGGTCTTGTCCCCATCCTTCGCTTTAAACAAATCCAGTTCATTGGCAACGGGGGCGGCAACTTCCACTATTTGTCCAAAGGCATCTCCTTCTTTGCTTGTACCTTTCAGCCGGATGGTAATTTCATTGGTCAGTACCGGTTTTACATCCAAGTGGACGTATCCCAGACTCTTATCCGTATCTCCGCTCCATATCAGTTCTTTGCCTGCATATATCTCCAGCGGATAACTGCGCATACGCCATCCGGTCAGTTTCATGCAGACTTCATCCACCCGTGCGGCACGTTCCAACTTATAGGTAATCCATGCGGTAGCTGCCTTCCCGTCATTCCGCCATTCGCTCAGTTCATTATCATCGAAACTGTTGACTGTATTCTCATTATTGGCTCCGGCAATGGCGGAAACGATACCGACATCCACTTTTGAGACCTTGTATGAAGGAGTCTGCGGAGTCTCGCCACGAGTCAGTCTGCCTTCGAGTTCATCACCGGGGATATAGCTACTCAAGCCGTTTTTCACTTCGACAGGTGAGGAAGTAAGGCTGATTTCTGCTGATTTCAATCCGTCGGCCTTCGCTGTGATACGGACGTTTCCGGCAGTAGTGAGCGAACGGATCAAAGCACGATTGATGCCGCATTCTACCGGCAAGTCTTTTGAAAGGATATAATTATTTTCTCCTTGTGCGATACCGCCACGCCATTCGGCAGGTCCTTCCACTTCAAAGTGTATCAAGTCATTTGCCAGCGGACAACGGTTGCCGTCTTTATCCATGACTTCTACCTGAAGCAGTACCATATCGGCACCATCCGCTTTCCATCCTTCGGGACTCTGGATGAAGCTCAATTGAATCTGTTCCGGCTTGCCGGCAGTCTGCAACTGAGTACGACAACATTCTTTTCCGTTTTCGTCGTATCCTACGGCCTCCAGTTTGCCCGGTACGAAAGCAATATCTTTGAAGGTATACAGGAAATGATAATCCCGTTCACCATTGCCCAAAGACTTACCATTCAGAAATAATTCTACTTTATCGGCGCTCGATACGACATATACCGGTTTCACTACCGTATCACTATAATTCCAATGACCAACGATATAGATGCGGGGACATTCCGTATCTACCCAGCCGTCCCACATCACCTGATGTGCAAAGAAGGGATCTTTAGGAATACGCATGGCGTCAGTTACTCCGCTACGACGATAATTTTCTACTCCGCGATAGTGCGTATTGGTATCGGAGAAGATTATCTTCACGCCACCCGAACTTACGCGGTCTCCCGTTCCCGGACGTTCACGCCAGTAATCGAACCAGCGAATGATATTTTCGATGGTAAAGGAATCCTGATTACGGTTGTAGACACGGGCATCCACTTTCTTCTGTACTTTGTTGGTAACGGTGGACTTATAAGAATTGCTGCCGTCTCCATCCTTGTGATAAGGATAGGAATAATCATCCCAGTATTTGCGCAATCCCTCGTCACGGCAATACTCCATTGCCCACATCGGATGATGCGCACTCTTATTGATATACAGCATTTCGCCGCCATATTCCGCCTCGCGGATGTCCAGCATTTCACGGGAACCGATTGCACGGCCGCCGTGAGGGTCGTACAAATCACGTATCGCTTTCATCTCAATCATGTGTTCACGACTGATGGACTCATTGCCGCATTCATAAAATAAGATACTCGGATTATTGCGGTTATAGATGATGGCGTCGCGCATCAATTCCGTACGCTGTTCCCACTGACGTCCTTCACAATCTTTTTCGGCATCTCCCGCCTGCATAGCCTGAATCAATCCTACACGGTCGCACGACTCAATATCCTGTTTCCACGGGGTGACATGCATCCAGCGCACGAGGTTCGCATTGCCCTCCACCATCAGATGATTGCTATAATCGCTCAGCCAAGCAGGTACGCTCATCCCGACTCCCGGCCATTCATTGCTTGTCCGCTGGGCAAAGCCCTTCATCTGAATGACACGGTCATTCAGCCAGATCATTCCTTTACCGAAGCGCGTTTTACGGAATCCGGTGCGGGTGGCAACTTCGTCCACTTTCCTGCCATCTACCCACAGGCTTGTCTTTACTGTATACAGATAGCCATATCCCCAGCTCCAGAAATGCAGGTTATCCACTTCGGATGCCGCTTTCAGCGTGATTGTTTCACCCGGTTTCACTACCGCCTTTGTTCCTTCGAATGTTTGGATCGATGTACCGTCACGGTCTATCAGTTCTACTTGATAGGAAACCTGCTTATCACGGTTATATTCGTTTCTGATTTCAGATTCCGCATGAATAATGGCCTTGCGCGATTTCACACGGATGTCTTCGGCATAGATGTAGACTCCGGTCGTTTTGAGATTACTATATAAAGGTAAAGTCTGATACAGACGGTCGGTGACGTGCAGCCATACATTTTTGGGGATACCGCCATAATTGGCATTAAAGTTTTTATTGCTCCACTGGTATTTCGTGCCCGTCGCCCGTTCTTTATAATTCCAGTCATTGTCGATGCGGACTGCGATTACATTTTCCTGTCCGTACTTAATATAAGGAGTCAGATCAAAACCGACAGCCATGACACCATTCTCGTGCAGGCCGACATTCTGACCATTTATATAGAAATCCGCCCCTTGACGGACTCCTTCAAACTCTACAAAAACTTTCTTATTCTTGCTGTTGGCAGGCAGACGGAAATGTTTCCGATACCACATAATCGTATCGGTCAGTTCATCAATGCTCAGGCGGAAAGCCTCATCTTCATTGAAGGCATGCGGTAAAGTCACTTTCTTCCACTCCGAATCAGAAAAACGCGGCTGCTTTGCCTCGGGAACATCACCCACATAAAGCAACCAGTCTGAATTGAAATTATATTTATTACGGACATCGGACGATGTCACGAACTGGCTTATTCCAATAAAAGCCAAAAAGAAAAAGAGGATTCTATGTCTCATAGTATGTCTATTTATCTGTTCGTGGCAAAGCTAGCGCAAAATACCACACACGTCCATAGACTAAAATACAGATTACATAGAGATTTGTTCACAACTGTTTAAAAATGAATCAAACAGTAGTATCTCCATTGGGGATGACCCAAAAGTCGGTAGTATCTCCATTCTCCTCCTTCGGGAAGGAGGAGATTTAAGATACTATTGACTTTTTAGTCAGCCCCATTCAAGATACTATTGACTATCATTTAATTCAAAACAGTGTGGAAAGAAAGCTAAAACTGGAAATAAATAAACGGCTGAATCTCCGAACTCTTCATCTGAATGACCAGATAAATCAGAGCCACCATCAGCAGAGCTTTCCCTAAGAACGGCAAGCGAATAACTCCACGGCAAGCAGCATTTTCCCAACTATCCGGAGTGAAATGAAGCAGAAAGCCGAGCAGCATCAAAGCAAACACGCGCCAGTAGCCTTCGATCAACTGCGGGAAAAGCTGCGGACGGAAAGTGGTGAATATCTGTCTCAACATATCCATCGAGTTCTGAAAATCGGCATTACGGAAGAATATCCAGCAGAAACAGACAAAGTGGAAAGTGATAATGACACCGAATACACGACGCCAGCCATGACTTTGTTCTCCTTTCTTACGACCTGTGATGGACATCCACATCTTATGCACCGCCAAAGCGATGCCGTGAAATGTTCCCCAAAGCACAAAGTTCCAGGAAGCTCCGTGCCACAATCCGCCCAAAAACATGGTAATAATCAGATTCAGATACTGGCGGAACTTACCTTTCCGGTTTCCTCCCAAGGATATGTACAGGTAATCGCGCAACCAACTGGACAATGAGATATGCCAACGCCGCCAAAATTCAGTGATGGAGGCGGACTTATAAGGAGAATTAAAGTTGAGATTAAAATGAAAACCCAGCAGCAGAGCGATACCGATAGCCATATCGCTATATCCGGAGAAGTCACAGTAAATCTGCAAAGCATATCCGTATACTCCCATCAGATTCTCGACACCGGAATAAAGAGTCGGATTATCAAAGATACGCTCCACGAAGTTGACACTGATATAATCGGAAATGATTGCTTTCTTGAACAAACCGGAGAGAATAAGGAAAATTCCTCGCCCGAACATCTCCTGAGAAACGAAAAGCGGTTTCCGGATTTGCGGAATAAAGTCACGGGCACGCACAATCGGTCCGGCCACCAGCTGCGGAAAGAAGGATACATAAAACGCATAATCCAGTATGTTGGTCAATGGCTTGATGTCTTTCCGGTAAACGTCAATGGTATAGCTTAATGACTGGAAAGTGAAGAATGAGATACCTACAGGCAGGAATATATCAAGCGCCGTAAATTCTCCTCCCATCAACGAGGCAATCACTCCCCCCAGGAAATTAGTATATTTAAAGTAGGCAAGAAGCCCCAGATTGACTCCCAGACTCAGAGTTACCAGGCCTTTACGCTTCCAGCGTCCTTCGGTACGGTCCATCCATTGCGCCAGCAGGAAGTCGCAAACCGTGACCAGCGCCAGCAGGAAAAAGTAAGTGCCGCTGCTCTTATAATAAAAGTAATAAGAGAAAAGCGTCACAAACAGAATACGGGCCGTATACTTACGCTGCAACAAGGTGTATACGATCATAAAGGCGGCAAACAGCCAAAGGAAGATACCACTGCTGAATATCATCGGTGCCTGCGGATCGTAGGTAAGCACCTCTTTTAACCGGCTGAAATCAATATCAATGGGAAACATAATCGTTATAAGCTTGAATAATGGCTTGGTATAATAAATTTCCTTGCAGGATATATCCCTCAGGTAAATAATGCACATGATCGGGACGCATCAGTTTCGCTTCCGTCCAGTTGGTACAGGCACGGCGCTTGCCCCCTACTACATCGTACATATCCCACACGAGCAGACGATGATCTTTGGCATAACGGCGAATTGTTTCTGCCGCTGTAACCGTCCGGGGATTGATGGCGTACGTACGTTTCCGCCGCCTTTGCCGGAAACTTTCGTAAGAACCCGGAGGCGTGGTGAGAAGAATAGGGACATCGGGAAGGCTGTCGCGCAACAGTTTGACAAGTTCGTCCATCTGATTATAATGCAGGTTGACGTTATACCGCCGGTTATGGCTTTCGTTGGTTCCGAAGGACAGAATCAGCAGTTCCGGCTTCATGGCTGCAATATCGGCAATACGTCCCGGATGGGTAAACGTCAGACAGGTAGCCCCGTTCACCCCCATATCGGTATAAGAGACAGCACCAAAGGTTTCTTTCAGCAGCGTTCCCGTAGTCTGCGGATAGATGTGCCCGCGTACGTGACTGTCTCCGATATGGAGAATACGCACCGTATCTTCGGAAAGTCCGGCACGTACCTGACGGAGACGTTCAAATACGGGTGTCAGCAGGGCAATGCTGTCGATTATCTCATTCCTTCCGGTTTCGCGGAAAGCGGAAGGAAAAGAAGTCTGCACGGCGATGGTATCATTCGCCCAGTTCATTTCCCGCAAAGGTTTTATCATTTTCAAGGTCTTCCCCAGTGGAGGACAGGCAGGGATACGGTCTTGCGCCTTTCCTGCCGAAAGAAGAAAGAATGTTGCCATCAGTCCCAAGATAAAGCCCAGCAACAGGTTATTCTTGCTCATAAGCACGCCTCCTGTCATATTGTTCCTTACCATATATCAATGTTTCATAGAGCAGTCCTGCCAGATGTTTGCCTCCCCGGAAGTTGATATGAGTATAATCGTAGTTCGCCATCGAAGGTTTGGCGTGTACGAGGTTCGCCATACTGCCTTCGCCTCCCATCGCTTCAAACATATTCCAGAAAGCGATACCGCTTTCGGCAGCAATGTTCTGCTGATAGCGAATCAGATTCTTGACTCCCGGCATGGTACGAAGTTCACCATCTTCTGTCTTATAATCACGGTCGCCGACGCTTAACAGCAAAATACTCGCCTGTGGAAAACAATTCTTCAGATGTTCGATAGAAGTGAGCAGTCCCTTCTGATAATTATCATAATTGCGTCCCCGTTCGGTAGCCACATTCAATCCGTATTCAAGAATAATCAGATCATAAGGACGCTGCTCGTTAAACTGACGCAGCATTTGTTGCGGAATCCCCCGCAACGATAAGCCGGAACTGCCTCGCAAGGAGAAATTATCAAGAATGATTCCTTTCTTACCATCCATCGCCAAGCCATAGAACAACGTAGAATCGGCACGATCTACCGTCCACCGGACAGAGCCGATGCGTCCTTCAACGGAAATCTTCTGCAAATCGCCCGAAGGCGCTAAGGAATAATTCTTACTCTCCCCCCGATTCACACGGGCAGTAAGATGAACGAAATCTTTATTATAGAAGAAAATCGAAGCCTGCTGACAGGTATCAAGCAGCGAAGCATATTTGCTTTGCCCCCTCAACTCAACGTATGCTCCTTCACGGGGAATAAAGTAATGTCCGGAAATACCCTGTTTCTTTTTATCGAAATACACACTGTCCGTCACCGCATGACTGGACCACCCGCCGAAAGTATGCCGCACGGTAGGACGATACCCGCTCGTCATCGAAGTTATTGTGACAAATCCGACACCGCAACCGCCAAACCGCTTCTGAAGCATTTCACGTAAATCAGCCGTAAAGATATCCGCCTCTATAAATGAATCACCGAAAACGGCGATACGTACCAGCCCGTCATGATCTGGATGTGAAGAAGAAGTACGGTCGAGCGCTTCATAAAAAGAAGCCATACCGCGACGGGTAGAGTCACCGTAATCTTCAATGCAAGTCATGCCCGCACGACAAGTATCGACAAAAACCGGCTTTACGACAGGAGGTAAAGGAATGGTATCCGAATCGGCTAACACCAACTCCTGCTTCCGGTTAGCGGAGAGCTATCTTTGC
>OGQS01000816.1_pt1 | contig 20127 bp, 18 predicted proteins | sample 1553331 | NCBI WGS metagenome assembly OGQS01 (sample SAMEA2580012, study PRJEB22360) | human gut metagenome | biome: human gut; feature: human-associated habitat; material: faeces | place: Denmark | collected 2008/2010
TTGGGGAGCATCTGCTCGCCCTGCCCCGCCGTGGCGTAGCCGTAACGGACGATGTTGTTGCCTTCGAGGATGGTATAGTGTTCGCCGTCGGCCATCGAGCGGATGCCACGGACGGTTTCGTTCATCGAGCGCAGGCGTGCGATCTCGGCATATTCGCCCCGCGCCTGTACCGTACCTGTGCCGACCGCTGCGGCTGCGAGGAGTGTGAAAAGTTGTGCCTTCACGTGGGAATCGGGTTTAAATGTCCTCTACTTCGAAATCGTAGCCGAGGCGTTTGCCCGTGACGAATTTCGAGTTGTCCATCTTGGTGTTGAACTGGTCGACCGTCACGCGTTTGTTGTCCTCGTAGGGCGGCATCAGCAGGTCGAAGTTCAGGGCGAACCAGATCGCCGGTTCGAGGATGCCGATCAGGGCTTCGCGGTCGATCTCGGCCTTGCCGAAGTTCATCGCCCGCATCGAGGTCTGCTGTTTGCCCTCGACGAAATAGCGGCGCTCGCGGTTGATGAAGATACGCCCGATGAGGTAACCTTCGTCAGCGTTGCGGTTGAACTTGAACGAGTCGGAGAGGAAATTGTAGATGTTGATCAGGCCGCAGTAGGAATTTTCGCGGTCGGACTGTACGTAGGGGTTCTGCCAGATCAGGTGGTTGGCGTCGAATTCGAAGACGTCGGTGTGCATCTGGAAAATGAGAATGTCGTTGGCCACCTGCAGCTGCGCCTCGAATTTTCCGCGGTCGCGGTATTCGAGCCTGACGCGGCGGTCGAGCTTGCCGTCGAGTTCGTCGTCCATCTCCGATGCCATTTCGAACAGCGTTTCCTTCAGTTCGTTGAAGGCTGCGAAGGTGTTGTCGAAGACCCGTTGCTTGAGGGTCGACTTGCGGATGATCGTATCCAGGATCTTGCTCCTGAGCGGTGTCGTTTCCATGCTATGCTGTTTTTATTTTATGCGTATCTGTTGCCCCTTTTCGAGCGTGCTGCCGGGCTTGAGGCGGTTGAGTTTTTCGATCGAACGGGTGCGGATGGCGTAGGACTGGCCTACGGCATAGGCCGTTTCGCCCTGGCGGCAGATGTGGGTGTGGGCATTGCCCTCCCAGCGCTTCTTCTTGCGCTCGATGTAGACCACCTCCCCGGGCAGCGGCTGTCTGTATACCTCTACGATCTCTCCGGAGAGACGGTCCTCTCCGGCCAACTGCTTTTCTTCCTCCATGCACGCCTCACTCTGTGGCCAGTGAGAAGGAGAACGCGGTCACGCCGTCCTCGCTGGTCACACTGATCTTTTCCTTATGCTGCTCTAAAATCGTCTTGACGATGTACAGCCCCAGGCCGTAACCATCCTTGTCCTCGCTGCGGGACTTGTCGCTCTTGTGGAACCGCTCGAACAGCAGCGGCAGCTCCCCTGCCGGGGTGGTGTCCCCCTCGTTCCGCACCGTCACCCGGGCCTTGCCGTCGATGGTGGTGACGCCCAGATAGAGAGTGGAGCCCTCCCGTGCGAACTTGGTGGCATTTTCCAGCAGGTTGTAAATCACCTGCGTAATCATGTCCTTGTCCCCCAGCACCAGAATGGGCTCCTCGGGGATATCCGCCTCCACATCCAGATTCCGGTCTGTGATCTTCCGCTCCATGGAGATCAGCACCCGGCGCATACTCTCGCAGATGTCGAAGTGCTTTCCCTCCCGCAGGGGGTCGATGGCCTGCAGCTGGCTCACGTCCAGCATCCGCCGCACCAGCCGGCTCAGGCGGCGGCTCTCGTCGGAGATGATCTGGAGATACTGCCGCTCGTTCTCCGGCGGGATGGTGCCGTCCAGAATGCCGTCTGTATAGCCGGCGATGGTGGTCATGGGCGTCTTCAGCTCATGGGAGATGTTGGTGATGAACTCCCGCCGCTGGCGCTCCGTCTGCTGCAGGTTCTCCGCCATGTTGTTGAAGGAGGCCGCCAGCTCTCCCAACTCGTCATCCCGGCCGTAGTCGTTCATGCGGATGTCGAAGTCCCCCTCCGCATAGCGGCGGGTGGCCTTGGCCATCTCCCGGATGGGCTGGATCTGCCGCATGGTGGTGATGGAGGACGCCATGAAGGAGATCATCAGCACCACGAACGCCGTCATGAAGAACAGCCCGATGAAGCCGGACCACATGGTGTCCAGCGAGGTGGTGGAGGACACGGCATAGACCATGCCGACGGGGTCGGGGGTATCCTCGCTTATGGCCGGAACGCCCACCACGAACCGCTTGTTGGAGTACAGGCCGTCTACGTCCGTGCGCCTGGAGCTGATGCCCTCCTCCAGCACCTCTGCGGTCATCTCCTCCGGCATAGTCACCACCAGCCCGCTGAGAGACGCATCCGTGGACAGCAGCACGTGGCCCTCCACGTCGCAGATCAGGAAGTCCACCTCGGACACCGTGGCGGCGAAGGAGGCCAGACGCTGGAAGTCCTCCTCGTGCTGCAGCTCCTCCATGTCCAGGTACCGCCCGTTTTCCAGATAGCTGGCGGAGAGCTGCCCCACCACCTGGGCCTGGGCGGCCAGCTCCCCGTTCTCCTGGCCCCGGGCGTAGTTGTAGCTCAGGGAGAAAAACGAAACTCCCAGCAAAAACAGCGTCAGGAGCACCATGCCGACGGTGACGAACATCTGCCGCCAGTACAGGCCCCTGAACTTGTTGTGCATCCGTTTTGCAATACGCGCGATCCGTACCTTCATGAGACCTCCCTGCTCGGTTTTCCGCCTGAAAAGGCAAAGGTCTTTTCAGGCGGTTTTGTCAGCTCTCCTTTGCCCCGGGGGCGCCTGCCAGCTCGAACTTGTACCCCACGCCCCAGACCGTTTTCAGACGCCACTGGTCGCTGACCCCCTCCAGCTTCTCCCGCAGGCGCTTGATATGCACGTCCACAGTGCGGGAGTCTCCGAAGTAGTCAAAGCCCCACACCTCATCCAGCAGCTGGTTCCGGGTGTACACCCGGTTGGGGGTGGAGGCCAAATGATACAGCAGCTCCAGCTCCTTGGGGGGCGTGTCGATTTTCTTCCCATCCACGATCAGCTCGTAGGAGTCCAGGTCAATCACCAGCTTGTCGAACGTCAGCCGTTTGCTGGTGTCGTTGGGGATCTCCGTCCGCCGCAGGACTGCATTGATCCGGGCGATGAGCTCCTTCATCTCAAAGGGCTTCACCACATAGTCGTCCGCCCCCATCTCCAGGCCCTGGATGCGGTCGAACACCTCGCCCTTGGCCGTCAGCATGATGATGGGCACCTTGCTGGTCTCCCGGATTTTGGCGCACACCGACCAGCCGTCCATCACCGGCAGCATGATGTCCAGCAGGATACAGTCGTAGTCGTATCCGGCGATCTTTTCGAGCGCCGATGCGTAATCGGACGCCTGCTCGACCACATACTGTTCGCGGCGCAGCGTCTGCACCATGATCTCCCGCAGGGAGGGTTCGTCTTCCACGATCAGGATTTTCATAAACAGCAAATATTCTTCGGGGCAAAGATACACCACGAATCCGAAAGGAATCTGAAACCGCGGCGGCAATGCCCAAGTCCAAATATACTACAAATCTCTGGAAAAGACGAATAAAAAGGGACAAATGTCTTCGTAATGCCTGTCAATAAGGCGTTTGCGAAGACAAATGAGGACAGGCGAAAAATCGAGGTAACGTAAAGGAAAGCGGATTTATGAAGAAGAACGGTCTCCAAATCATTACCCGCCGAATGGTGATTTTTAACACACCGTGTTGTATTTGGCAGCTTGTGGCACAGGTTGGCATATCAAGGTCTAACTCGTTGAGTAATAACTTTGCAAACAAAAAACGAGTATGGCAAGAAGCACATTCAAGGTTCTGTTCTACGTGAACGGCAGCAAGGAGAAAAACGGTATTGTCCCCATCATGGGACGAGTGACAATCAACGGGACTGTGGCGCAGTTCAGTTGTAAGCAGAACATCCCGAAAACGCTTTGGGACGTGAAAGGAAACAAGGCGAAAGGCAAGAGCCGCGAGGCACGAGACATCAACCTTGCCCTTGACAACATCAAGGCGCAAATCATCAAACATTACCAGCGCATTTCAGACCGCGAGGCATTTGTTACGGCTGAGATGGTGCGCAACGCCTATCAGGGAATCGGCAGCGAGTATGAGACGCTGCTAAAAGCATTCGACCGTGAGAACGAAGTGTTCAAGAAACGGGTAGGCAAAGACAGGGTAATGGCTACCTATCGGGCACGTGTACGGGCAAGAAACCATGTAGCCGCCTTTATCAAGTCGTTTTACAGACGCAGCGATATGTCCATGTTGGAACTTACTCCCGATTTCATCAAGGAGTTCGCCGCATACCTCTCGACTGAAGCCGGATTGCGGAACGGTTCGATATGGGCAAACTGTATGTGGCTGAAAGGCGTGGTCATGAAAGCGCATTATAACGGGTTGATACCGCGCAATCCTTTCATCCAGTTTCATATCAGCCCCAATGTGAAAGAACGGGAATATCTGACGGAGGATGAACTGAAAGCGGTCATGACACATGAGTTTGCAGACAGCAAGCTCGCATACATCCGTGACATTTTCATCTTTGCCAGTTTCACCGCCTTGTCGTTCGTGGACATTCAGGAACTGACGAATGACAACATCGTGGAGGTGAACGGCGAGAAGTGGATATTGTCCAAACGCCACAAGACAAAAGTCGCCTTCCAAGTGAAGCTGCTGGATATACCCTTGCAGATAGTCGAACGCTACCGACCGATGCAGAAAGACAATCGTATATTCCCCGGCTTGAACTATTGGTCTATCTGCAAACCGTTGAAACGGATGATAAGGGAATGTGGCATAACCAAGTCAATATCATTTCATTGCAGTCGTCATGGCTTCGCAACATTAGCTTTGAGCAAGGGGATGCCCATTGAAAGCGTAAGCCGTGTGTTGGGACATACGAATATAGTCACGACCCAACTCTACGCAAAGATAACCACGCAGAAGCTCGACAACGACCTGACCATGTTCGGCGACAAACTGAGTAAGACGTTTAACGGAATAACGATGTCATGAGTATGAGAAGAAACAGCATAACAGTGAATGAATCCGGCAATATCATCATGCCGGAGAATGTCTCAAACATTTGGATGAGCGAGCCGGAATTGGTGGAACTGTTCGGAGTAATTGCTCCGACACTTCGTTCTGCCATCAGAAACATCTATAACAGTGGAGCATTAAAAGAATACGAGGTACAGAAGTATGTTCGGCAGGAGAACGGGTATCATGCCGATGTGTTCAGCTTTCCGATGATAGTCGCACTTGCTTTCCGCATTGACAGCTTCGGTGCGGAACAGGTGCGCAATGCCATATTTAAAAGGCTGTACTTGCGAAAAGAGAAAACAAATATCTTCTTTTCGCTGGGTATAAATGGTTGGGATATGTCTAATTATCAGGCATAAGTTCTAATGATATGACGACATGAAGTAGTGAGACCTATGCGTATTCCCATTGCCAACAATGTATTTATACGAGTATGTGAATAGGTGTATTGCCATTCATACGTACGATTACGACAAACCCGAAGAAAAATCCATTAGAATGGCATTTCTTCGGGCTTTTGTAGTATGTCATAAAGCCAAATCCAAGAAAATCTTACGTGAGGTATGCGTGAGTTGTTAATCCGTTCTGCGCTAATTGCCGAGTTTTGCACTGATTAAACAAAAAAAGAAGTGCTAATGAAACAAGGCAACTTTGAAAATGAGGAGTTTATCCGTGTGGGTACTACCCTCTACAAGTTAGTGAACCAGCCCCGTCTGAACGGAGGCTATGTGAAGAAGCGCATCGTGTGGAACAACGAAACACTGCGGCAGGACTACGGCAAGGACTATCTCGCCACCGTGCCGAAGTACGACGGCTTCTGCACCGTCCCCGACCATGTGGACTACCGTCCCGTGGTGGACAAGTTCCTGAACCTCTACGAGCCGATAGGACACCGTCCGCAACAAGGCGAGTTTCCCTGTATCCGGTCATTGGTGCGCCATATCTTCGGTGAACAGTATGAATTGGGCATGGACTATCTTCAATTGCTCTACCTGCAACCCGTGCAGAAACTGCCTATCCTGCTGTTGGTATCAGAAGAACGCAACACGGGCAAGAGTACATTCCTGAACTTCCTGAAAGCTGTGTTTCAAAACAATGTCACTTTCAATACCAACGAGGACTTCCGCAGCCAGTTCAATTCCGACTGGGCAGGAAAACTGCTCATCGTGGTGGACGAGGTATTGCTCAACCGCAGGGAGGACAGCGAGCGGTTGAAGAACCTCAGCACCACACTTTCCTACAAGGTGGAAGCCAAAGGCAAAGACCGTGACGAGATAGCGTTCTTTGCCAAGTTCGTGCTATGCTCCAACAACGAGTATCTGCCTGTTATCATTGATGCAGGTGAAACACGCTATTGGGTGCGCAAGATAGACCGTCTGCAATCCGATGACACAGACTTCCTGCAAAAGCTGAAAGCTGAGATACCTGCCTTTCTGTATTACCTGCAATACAGACAACTTTCCACCGAAAAGGAAAGCCGTATGTGGTTTGCGCCCTCTTTGCTGCATACCGAAGCCTTGCAGAAGATTATCCGCAGCAACCGCAACCGATTGGAGATAGAGATGTGCGAACTTATCCTTGACATTATGGAAAGTGTCGGCACGGACACATTCTCGTTCTGCCACAACGACATTCTTCTTTTGCTGGTACATTCGCAGGTAAAGGTGGAGAAGCACCAAGTCAGAAAGGTATTGCAGGAATGTTGGAAACTTACTCCTGCCTCTAACGGGCTTACATATACCACTTACCAATTCAATTACAATCGGGAGTGCCGATATGAGCCGATAAAAAGAGTCGGTCGTTTCTACACCGTCACAAGGGAACAACTTGAATCCCTGTAATACTATTCTTTTTTTGTTGAATTGATGAATAATGATATAACCATACTGATAATAAACAGCATACACTCTCAACAAATTCTCAACAATCGAAAAGAAAAGTTGAGAGGGAAACAGCATCAGTTTGTTGGATTCTCTATTTGTGAGTGGTTTGTTGAGAAGATGTTGAGAATATAAAGCATTAACGTATAGGACAATACATATCTCATTCATCAAATCAACGTTTTTACAGTCATCATCAAATCCATAGAAATTATATCATGAACATCCAAGAAGCAAAACAAATCAAAATTGCGGACTATCTGCAAAGTTTGGGTTATTCGCCCGTAAAGCAACAGGGAAACTGCCTGTGGTATAAATCCCCGTTCCGTCAGGAAACGGAAGCCTCGTTCAAGGTGAACACCGACCGCAACCTGTGGTTCGATTATGGACTGGGAAGAGGTGGTAACATCATCGCACTTGCAGGGGTACTGTACGCATCCGACCATGTGCCTTATCTGCTTGGCAAGATAGCGGAACAGGCACCACACATCCGTCCCATATCTTTCTCTTTTCGCCAGCAGGCATCCGAACCGAGTTTCCAACATTTGGAGGTGGGCGAACTCACCCATCCGGCATTGCTCCGATACTTGCAGGAACGGGGCATAAACATCGCTTTGGCAAAGGCGCAATGTAAAGAGCTCCACTTCACCCATAACGGCAAGCCCTATTTCGCCATCGGTTTTCCGAATGTGGCGGGAGGATTTGAAGTGCGTAACCGTTTTTTCAAAGGCTGTGTCGCACCCAAAGACATCAGCCATATTCGGCAACAGGGAGAAGCGAGAGAGAAATGCCTTGTATTCGAGGGCATGATGGACTATCTTTCATTCCTCACGTTGCGGAAGAGGAACTGCTCGAACTTGCCCGACCTTGACAGGCAGGATTACGTCATCCTCAATTCGACCGCCAATGTTTCCAAAGCTATAGATGTGCTGCACGGGTATGGACGTATCCACTGCATGCTCGACAATGACGAGGCGGGAAGAAAGGCGTATCGGGAATTGGAAAGGAAGTTCGCCGGACGCATCCGCGACTTCTCCGACAACTACAAAGGGCATAAAGACCTGAACGATTACCTGCGTGGAATCCGGCAGAAATTAGCCGTTAGTCCACCGCTAAGAACTATCGTAAAACCCAAGAAGAAAGGGTTGGGATTATGACATCCCGAATGAGAAAAACGGGAGATGCCCGAAACTCATTCCTTAAGGATTGGGAGGTAGCAAGTTTGTGTTTCGGGTGTACCGAAACCGCTTGCCACCCACCATCCAAATTGCAGGAGGTGGCATCCCGTCGGTCTATACAGTTGAATCAGTAACCGAATTAAAAGGAATAAAATATGGAACAGACAAAGGAACACAAGGAACGCAACAAGGGAGGTCGCCCCAAGAAGGAAGCAACCGAGAAACTGAAATACCGTATCGCAGTGAAAATGACGGCAGCCGACTACTTCCGCCTGCTGACACGATCGCATGAGGCGGGCGTATCACCAAGCGAGTACATGAGGGAATGTTTCCGTAACGGTCATGTGAAAGAACGGCTGTCGGAGGAACATGCCGGATACATCCGCCAACTCTGCGGCATGGCTAACAATTTCAACCAGCTTGCGCGTAAGGCAAACGCCGGAGGCTTCCACGATGAACGGTGGGACTGCAAGGTGGCAGTGGCAAGGATTCATGAACTTATAACCAAGATAGGGATATGATGGCGAAAATCGTAAAAGGAAGCGACTTCAAGGGTGTGGTGGATTACATCATCGACAAGAAGAAGGATACGCAGATAGTAGCAAGCGAAGGCTTGTTTATGGAAAATCTGGAAACTATCGCCATGAGTTTCAATGCCCAGTCACGGATGAACGATAAGGTGACAAAACCTGTCGGACATATCGCGTTGAGTTTTTCCAAAGAGGATGAGTTACGGCTGACGAACCGTATCATGGCAGGCATCGCGCTCGAATATATGGAACGGATGGGAATCAAGAATACGCAGTTCTTCATCGCCCAGCATTTCGACAAGGAGCATCCGCACGTGCATATTGCTTTCAACCGCATAGACAACAACGGCAATACCATATCGGACAGGCACGAGCGTCTGCGCAGTACCCGCATCTGCAAGGAATTGACCTTGAAATACGGCTTGCATATGGCTGGCGGAAAGGACAATGTCAAACGCAACCGCCTGAAAGAGCCAGACAGGACGAAATATGCGCTTTACGACATCATCAAAATGGAAGTCGGCAGATGCGGCAACTGGAACGTGCTTATCGCCAACCTGAAACGGCAGGGAGTGGAAGTACATTTCAAGCATAAGGGGCAGACCAGCGAGGTGCAGGGTGTTGTATTCTCCATGAATGGCTACCATTTCAACGGCTCCAAAGTGGACAGGCGTTTCAGTTATTCCAAGATTGACGCGGCTTTGCAGCACAACAGATGCAGGGAACGTATGGGAATAACAGCCGGAATATATGAAACGGCTACACCAAGCGCACCGTCCGGCACGGCACAAAGCGAGTTGTTCAACGGCTCTTGGGGATTGCTAAAAAGCAGTGGCTCATCTTATAACGCTGCTGATGCGGAAGCCAATCAGGAAATGGTGGATATACTTCGCAGAAGGAAGAAAGTTAAGCGCAAGAGAGGTGTTGGGTTCTAATATTCTGTACTAATCCAATTCTCACGACACTTGCGCTCTATATTCATTCGGAGTGTAACCTACCTCTTTCTTGAACAGTCGGGTAAAATGTTGCGGGTACTGAAAACCGAGATTATAGGCGATTTCATTAACGGTGTCGTCTGTAGATGCAAGTTCCGTCTTGGCTATTTCAATAGACTTGTCATGAATGAAATGCAGGGCGGTTGAACCTGTTTCTTTTTTCAATAAATCACTGAAATAGTTGGGCGAGAGGCAGAGCTTGTCTGCACAATACTGTACAGTGGGCAAGCCTATCCGTTTAGCAGCCCCATCATGGAAGTATTCGTCAAGCAACCGCTCAAATCTTGCGAGGATGTCTCGGTTTTGGTTGTCGCGTGTGATGAACTGGCGGTCATAGAAACGTGTGCAGTAATCAAGGAACGTCTTGATGCTGTCTGTGATGAGGTTCTTGCTGTGACGATGTATCGGATGGTTCAATTCATATTGAATCTTGTGGAAGCAATCCATGATGATTTGCCGTTCTTCCACACTAAGGTGCAATGCCTCGTTTGTCTCGTAGGAAAAGAACGAATATTCACGCATTATCCGCCCGAGAGGTGTATTCCGCAGCAGGTCGGGATGGAACATAAGCAGGTAGCCATCTGGTTGGAACTGCATGCCGTCATCTTCCGCACCGAACACCTGTCCGGGCGCGATAAATATCAGTGTGCATAATTATTCCTAAGTCTGTGAAACCGGAACGCATGAAGCAGAATCTCGACATATTAGACTTCACCCTGTCGGCCGACGACATGGCACGGATAAAGACGCTGGATACCGACAAGCCTTTCTTACTCGGCTCGCACGAAGATCCAGAAATCGTAAAATGGTTCATGCAGTACAAAAACGCCTGAACATCAACAACCATATTTCGATAGCCGCTATCGACTATATTAAGAAGTTATTCGTATATGCCTTTATTGTAATCCGTCATGTACTGAGTAAATGTTTTGCCTGTTTGCTGTTTGAAGAAGCGCATGAGATGGCTCGGATCAGAGAAATTGAAATCATCCGCCATTTCACTGACAGTGCGGTTGGAGAATAGCAATTCGTTCTTCAGTTCCTCAAGCAGACGTTGTTTTATCAAATGGGTAGCTGATACTCCGAATTGGGCTTTTACTGAGTTATTGAGTGTGATGCGACTGACATGAAGCATGTCTGCATATTCCTGCACCCGCTGGTGGGTGCGGATATTCTGTTCCAACAAGTCCTTGAACCGAAAAGCGAAATTGTTTTTAGCAATTTCAGCGGGCAAGCAATAGGCGGCAGCGTATGTACGATTGATAATCAGCAAAAGATAATATAGTAAGGAAACAATGATATTGTACGTATCGGACACTGGATTCATCAGCTCATACTTAATCTTTCCGAGCAGCCGCATATATTCCTTCATTTCGTCATGTGTGGCATTGATGTAAGGCGGCGTATCTGTCTGGTAACAATACAAAAGGCGAAAAACGAAGAACTTGTCGGCGATAAAAGTACGCATGAAATCTTCGCGGAATATAAGGAACGTGTAATCCAACGCCGTCTCATCTACATGCCACTCTTGTTGCTGATGGGGTGAAAGCAGGAGAACCATGCCGTCGCGCAGTTCAATCTTGCGGAAGTTCAGTAGCAAATATCCGTTTGCCTTACGGAAAAAGTAGAAGCTGAAGAAGTCTGTCTTAAACCGCTTGTTTTCTGTCAGCACAAGTCCGATGTCCTTGTTTATGGCAGTATTGATGTAAAAATCCACGCCGCAGCGTGTCTTGTTGAACGGTACGCTGACCAGTCGATCAGGGTTGATTATCTCGTCCATATCCTTGTCGTTTTTGCAAAGATAATAATTTCATTTATCAAAATGGCATAATTACCGTTTTTTCAGGCATAGATGTTTCGCCGGATTCTTCCGAACTTTGCACCCGTAATCAATAACAAGACATATAGTCATGAAAAAGACATCCACAGTACAATTGGTGCGCAATGCCACCTTGAAAATCAGGTATGCGGGACACACCATGCTAATTGACCCCGTTTTAGCCGACAAAGGCACTTTGATATCGGCCCTCGGTGTGAATAAAACACCGAGGGTACACCTCACCATTCCTATTCAGGATATTATCGGAGGCGTGGACATGGTGCTCCTGACCCACAATCACATCGACCATTACGAGCCGAGTGTCCCCACACATTTGCCCAAAGAAATTCCTTTCTACGTTCAGCCCCAGGACGCGGACGCCATCAGAAACGACGGATTTACAAATGTGATACCCATCGAAGAAATAAAAACAATAGACGGCATATCCATTTACCGCACGACCGGACATCATGGTTTCGGGCAGATCGGGCAGATGATGGGACCTGTATCAGGTTATGTGCTAAAAGCCGAGGGCTTCCCGACCGTTTATATAATGGGTGACTGCCGATGGGAAGCATGTATCCGAGACACCGTGGAACGGTTCAATCCTGACTATATCGTGGTAAACTCCGGAGGTGCAATCTTTCCCGAATTTTCCAAAACGGACGGTCCTATCATCCCCGACGAGAACGAAGTGATGCAGATACTTGACGAATTGCCTTCGCATATCAAGCTGATAGCCGTACACATGGATGCCATCGACCATTGCCAGACCACCCGTGCAATTCTGCGCAATGAGGCAACGCATCACGAAGCCGACATGAGCCGGCTGATTATCCCGGAGGACGGAGAAACAGTTGTGTTATGAGTGTCTGCATTAAATCCCTGATAAAAAACATGAACATAGTGGTAGGGTGCACTATAGGATGCCCTTACTGCTATGCCCGTAACAACTGCCGCCGTTTCCACATTACCGACGACTTTTCCGTGCCTGAATACATGGAACGAAAACTGCGCATCATCGATACGTCCCGTCCTCATGTGTGGCTCATGACAGGAATGAGCGATTTCTCCGATTGGAAGCCTGAATGGAACGCAGAAATTTTCGAGCGGATCAGCAGCAATCCCCAGCACGCCTATATCTTTCTGACGAAGCGCCCTGACAAAATCAGTTTCTCCTCTGACGACGAGAACGTATGGATGGGCGTGACCGTCACGCGCAGTTCCGAGAAAAGGAGGATTGATGATTTGAAAAAGAATATCAAAGCACGACACTACCATGTCACGTTTGAACCTCTCTTCGATGATATCGGCGAGATTGATTTCGATGGAATTGACTGGATTGTCATAGGCACAGAGACCGGAAACCGAAAAGGAAAGTCATATTCGCGCCCCGAATGGGTGCTTAGCATTGCAGAACAGGCAAAGGCTCATGGCATACCGGTGTTCATGAAAGAGGATTTGCTGCCGATTATGGGCGACGAAAGAATGATTCAGGAATTGCCGGAACAATTTACCATACGAATACAATGAATATGGATACAATAAAGGAAATAGATGTAAAGAGTGTAATGACCAAATCCTCTCTGCCGGTGGGAGGATATTCGGTCAACCCTTATGTAGGGTGTCCCCACGCCTGCAGGTATTGCTACGCATCGTTCATGAAACGGTTCACCGGGCACACCGAGCCGTGGGGTACGTTTTTAGATGTAAAAAACTGGAAGCCGATAACGAATCCTCATAAATACGACGGTGAACGTGTTGTAATAGGGTCTGTGACGGACGGTTACAATCCGTATGAAGAAGAATTCCACCGTACCCGAAGGCTGCTCGAAGAGCTGCGAGGAAGCGATGCCGAGATTATGATATGCACAAAGTCCGATCTTGTCCTTCGCGATCTCGACCTGTTGAAGAGTTTTCCCAAAGTGACTGTGTCATGGTCTGTCAATACGCTCGACGAGCAGTTCTGCGCAGATATGGACAACGCCGTAAGCATTGAACGCCGTCTGAAAGCGATGCGTCAGACATACGAGGCAGGTATCCGCACCGTATGCTTCGTCTCGCCCATATTCCCCAGAATAACAGACGTGAAGGCAATAATAGAGGAGGTAAAAGATTATGCTGATTTAATCTGGCTTGAAAACCTGAATTTACGCGGGCAGTTCAAAGGCGGGATAATGACGTATATCCGTGAGAAGTATCCTGACCTCATACCGCTTTACGAGGAAATTTACAATAAAAAAAGGCTTGAATACTGGCAGGCATTGGAGCAGGACATTTCAAATTACGCCAAGGAGCAGGGCTTCCCGTATCGTATAAACGATCTGCCATACGGACGCTCGGAAAAAGGCAAACCTGTCATCGTAAACTACTTCTACCACGAAAAAATACGATTGACAAAATGAGGCTATGCCGGACTGATGCAGAAAAGTTGTAGCGCGGATAAAAGCACCATGTATGTGGATAATATCCGGCAATCTTCCGAGCGTATGCGGGAGATGCTCAACACGCTGCTGGATTCCTTCCGTCTGGACAACGGCAAGGAGCAACCCAACCTTTCCCCTTGCAGGATTTCCGCAATCACGCATATTCTTGAAACGGAGTTCATGCCCATTGCCATGAACAAGGGGCTGACTTTGATAGTGGAGAGCCACACCGATGCGGTGGTTTTGACCGACAAGGAACGTATCCTGCAAATCGGCAACAACTTGTTGTCAAACGCCATCAAGTTCACGGATAACGGTAGTGTATCATTGGCAGCGGATTATGATAACGGTTTGCTGAAACTTATCGTTGAAGATACCGGTACGGGCATGACCGAAGATGAGCAACAACGAGTATTCGGTGCATTTGAACGTCTTTCAAATGCCGCCGCAAAAGACGGCTTCGGATTAGGATTGTCCATCGTGCAGCGTATTGTGGCGATGCTCGGTGGAACTATACGCTTGGAAAGCGAGAAAGGCAAAGGGAGCCGCTTCACGGTGGAAATTCCCATGCAGACAGCCGAGGAACTGCCGGAACAGACAATTCAAGCGCAAATGCGCCATAATCATATCTGCCATGATGTGATTGCCATCGACAATGACGAGGTACTTCTCCTTATGTTGAAAGAAATGTATGCCCATGAAGGGATGCACTGCGATACCTGTACCAATGTTTCGGTACTGATGGAGCTGATACGAAAAAAGGAATACAGCCTGCTTCTGACGGATCTGAATATGCCTGAGATAAGCGGTTTTGAACTGCTGGAACTGTTGCGCTCATCCAATGTAGGCAACTCGAAGAGTATTCCCATAGTCGTGACAACCGCTTCGGGCAGTTGCAGCAAGGAGGAACTTATAGGGCGTGGATTTGCCGGATGCCTGTTCAAGCCGTTCTCCATATCCGAACTGATGGAGATTACGGATAAATGCGCATTAAGCAGCATATTGGATGAAAAGCCGGATTTTTCCACTCTGCTATCTTATGGCAATGAATCCGTCATGCTGGACAAACTGATAGCGGAAACCGAAAAGGAAATGCAGGCGGTCAAGGATGCAGAACAGCGTAAAGACCTCCAAGAACTGGACACACTTACACACCATCTGCGAAGTTCATGGCAGATTCTCCGTGCCGACCAGCCATTGAGGGAACTTTACGCCCAACTTCATGGAAGTGCCACTCCAGATGACGAAGCGATATGCAAAGCGGTGACCGGCTGTGCTGGATAAAGGTGCTGAAATTATCCGGCAGGCAAAAGAAGAAAGGAAAAATACGAAAATGGATAAAACAAGAATCATCGTGGTGGAGGACAATATCGTGTATTGCGAGTTTGTCTGCAACCTGCTGGCACGGGAAGGATTCCGTACCGTGCAGGCTTACCACCTCTCGACCGCGAAGAAACTTCTGCAACAAGCCTCAGACGGGGACATCGTGGTTTCTGACCTACGACTACCCGACGGTGACGGCATCGACCTATTACGATGGATGCGCAAGGAAGGCATGACACAACCGTTAATCATCATGACCAACTATGCCGAAGTGCATACGGCAGTCGAAAGTATGAAACTCGGCTCGCTGGACTATATCCCCAAGCAGCTTGTGGAGGATAAACTTATGCCTCTGCTTCATACCATCCTGAAAGAACGGAGTATCGGACGAAATCGTATGCCCGTTTTTGCCCGTGACAGTTCCGCCTTTCAGAAAATCATGCAACAGATAAGATTAGTTGCCCCTACTGATATGAGCGTGCTGATATTCGGAGAGAACGGCACGGGCAAGGAGCATATCGCCCACCATCTGCATGATAAGAGCAAAAGGGCAGGGAAACCGTTTGTGCCTGTGGACTGCGGTTCACTCTCCAAAGACCTTGCGCCCTCGGCATTCTTCGGACATGTCAAAGGCGCGTTTACGGGTGCGGACAGCACAAAGAAAGGATACTTCAATGAGGCAGAGGGTGGCACATTGTTCTTGGATGAGGTAGGCAATCTCGCATTGGAAACCCAGCAGATGTTACTCCGTGCCATACAGGAACGGAGATACCGCCCTATAGGTGACAAGACGGACAAGAGCTTCAATGTCCGCATCATCGCCGCCACCAACGAGGATCTGGAGAAAGCGGTCATTGAAAAACGTTTCCGACAGGATTTGCTGTACCGTTTGCACGACTTCGAGATAACTGTTCCGCCCTTGCGTGACTGTCAGGAGGACATCATGCCGTTGGCGGAGTTCTTCCGTGAGATTGCCAACAATGAATTGGAATGTAGCGTGACTGGGCTCGATGCGGAAGCCCGTAAGACATTGCTGACCCATCCGTGGCCGGGTAATGTCCGTGAGCTTCGGCAGAAGATAATGGGCGCGGTGTTGCAGGCACAGACGGGAGTTGTCATGAAAGAGCATCTGGAACTTGCCGTAACGAAACCGACCTCACCTGTCAGCTTCGCCTTGCGAAACGATGCGGAGGACAAGGAACGCATCTTACGCGCGTTGAAGCAGGCAAACGGAAACCGCAAGGTTGCCGCCGAATTGCTCGGAATCGGACGTACAACGCTGTATAGCAAGTTGGAAGAGTATGGATTAAAGTATAAATTTCAGCAATCATAGCCCGCAACTTGCCGAAAATAGAAGTAACGGTTAAACCGGATTATTCAGCGAAGATAAAAAACGTCCTGTGATAAAAATCATGGGACATTTTGATGTGTATCCGATTTTTATTGCTACTTTTGTACCAAGACGAGAGACATTGACAGCAACTCACAGCAGAACGTAGAAATAGACAGGGTTGCCAAATCATTACCTCATTTTTACCTTATCCTCAGAACTGCTTGCTAATAAAGTGGTTATAAAAATCTTCCAGAATTACGAAAAAATCTTGTACCCGCCGCTCCGGCACGGACAGCCCAGGCACGGAAAAGGGCGGAAACCGTACAAGTTTCCGCCCTATCCGTGCTTTCGGCCGGGCTCTCGCCCGCACCGGATTATTTCTCGGCAGGATCGACCTGGCAGGCTTTCGAACCGTCATATGCCCACTTCACATAGATGGCACCCCACGTATACCCGCCGCCGAATGCCGACAGGATCAGGTTGTCGCCCGGCTTCAGCTCCTTCTCGTAGTCGTAGAGGCACGAGGGGATCGTCGCCGCCGTGGTATTGCCGTTGCGGTCGATATTGATCATGCACTTGTCATGGTCGAGCCCCATGCGGCGGGCCGTAGCGTCGATGATGCGCAGGTTGGCCTGATGGGGAACCAGATAACGGATGTCGTCCGAGGTAAGGTTGTTGCGCTCCATGATCTCCACCGACACGTCGGCCATCTTCGAAACGGCGGCCTTGAATACGGCGTGTCCGTCCCACATGATCGTGTGCCAGTTATTCTGCACGGTCTCGATCGAAGCCGGATAGCGCGATCCGCCGGCCTTCATGTAAAGCTGCAACTCGCCCGAGCCGTCCGAACGCAGGATTTCGTCCAGCACACCGTAACCCTCCGTATTGGGTTCCAGCAGCACGGCTGCGGCGCCGTCACCGAAGATCGGACAGGTCGAACGGTCGGTATAGTCGACGATGGTCGACATCTTGTCGGCACCGACCACGACCACCTTCTTGCACGATCCCGACTCGATGAACTTGGCACCTGTCGTCAGTGCGAAGAGAAAACCGCTGCAAGCCGCCGAAACATCGTACGCGAAAGCGTTTTTGCAACCCGCCTGGTCGGCGATCAGATTACCCGTCGAAGGGAAGAACATATCGGGGGTCACCGTGGCGCAGATCACCAGATCCACCTCCATCGGGTCTACGCCCGCCTTGTCCAGCAGGTTGATGACCGCGCGGGCACCCATATAGGAAGTGCCGACGCCTTCGCCCTTGAGGATATGGCGCGTCTTGACGCCGATATGCGACATGATCCACTCGTCGGACGTGTCGACCATGGTGCTTAATTCTTCGTTGGTGAGGATATAATCGGGGAGATATAGACCCACACCGGTAATTGCTGCTGTTATCTTGCCCATTAACTTTTCTTTACCTAATGATTATTAATTTTTGAAAGCGCGCTGCAACTTGGCGGTCAGATCCGCCGTAATGCACCGCTCGGCCGAAAGGATCATGCTCCTGATCGCCTTGGGCGATGAGATACCATGGCCGATGACCACAGGCGCATTGACGCCGAGCACGGGCGTACCGCCCACGTTCTCGTAATTCATCGCGTCCCAGAAAGCGTTTCCGCCGCCGAGTTTCTTGTTGATGTGGTAGAGGCCCTCGGCCATCTTCAGTACCGTATTGCCCACGAAACCGTCGCAGACGACCACGTCTGCGACCTTGCCCGTGAAGAGGTACGACGCCTCGACGTTACCCACGAAATCGATGCGGTCGTCGGCCTTCAGCAACTCGTACGTGGCCTTGGACTGCGTATTGCCCTTGGTCTCCTCCTCGCCGATGTTGAGCACGGCTACACGGGGTTTTCGGATCCCGAGCACGGCTTCGGCATAAATCGAGCCTATCAGCCCGTACTGCGCCAGCACCTCGGGTTTGCAGTCTACGTTCAGTCCCACGTCCAGCAACAGCGCGGGATGCCCCGTCACCGTAGGAATGATGGATGAGATCGTGGGACGGATAACCCCCTCGATCGGTTTCACGGCGTACATCGACCCGACCATCATGGCGCCCGTGCTGCCGGCACTGGCAAAACCGTCTATGGCCCCTTTGGCCAGGTAACCGAAGCCCACCGTGATGCTGGAATCGGCCTTGGCCTGGAACGCCTTGGCGGGATGGTCGCCCATTTCGATCACCTCGGTGGTAGCAACGATATCGAACCGGTCGGCAGGACAGCCTTCGCCCGCGAGCACGGCCCTGACCCTCGCCTCGTCGCCGAACAATACGATACGGCTGTCAGGCCCGATCGCATCGAGTGCCATGACAGCCCCTTTGACCGCAGCCTCGGGCGCATAATCACCACCCATGGCATCTACACCAATCTTTAACATAATCGTGCGATTTGGTTAAACTTCACGTCCCGCCCCTCCCTGCCGGCATCCGGTCACAGGCCGGACGGCCGCACACACAAAGACAGGTGCTTGCATAAATTAAAAAGAGGGCAGCCTCGCGGATGCACTCTTTAACCCTGCCGATTTATTCGGCAGCCTTTTTCTCGATCGCCAGCTTTCCGCGATAGAACCCGCATTCGGGGCATACGCGGTGATACAACGTAGCTGCGCCGCAGTTCGAGCAGATGACCACCGTCGGAACGACAGCCTTGTAATGAGTTCTTCTCTTATCGCGTCGCGTCGACGAGACTTTGTGTTTAGGATGTGCCATTTTACAATATAAATTATAAGTTTAACGTATTTCCTGTCCTAAATATTTCCCGGCCCCGGGACAAAAGCGCCTCCCGGCCGGAAATAGCTTATTCCTTTTGTTCTGTTTGCGTCCCGTCGGCCTCCATCTGTTCCTTGAGCGCGGCCAGCTTGGCCCATTCGCCCTCGTTGCGGCCCTCGGCCTCGATCCTGTCTTCGAGACGGCCGAACTCCTCGTCGGAAACGATGCGGAAACGTTCCAGCATGTCGGGATTGCACTCCCCGTCGGGATGCACCCGCTGGTAAGGCAGCGCCAGCACGATACTTTCGTAGATGTACTGCGTCAGGTCGACTTCGTCCTCCATCGGCAGCAGCCATATGACTTCGCCGTCGTACTCATGCACCTCGTCCGAGAATTTCACCAGCAACTGCCCCTCGTAATGGATTGGCACATTGCAGTCTTCCAGGCAGCGGTCGCACTCCACGACGACACTCCCGTCCACGTTAACATCGAGCGTAAGCATCGACTCGCCGCGCTCCAGGGCGACCGAGACATCGCAGTCCCCGTCCTTGATTTCCGTACTGCCGAAAGCCCTGAACAACCCGCCGTCGACCTTGAAATGGAAGTCGTGCAGGCCGCTCCTGAGCCCCCTGTAAGCAATCGTATATCTTTTTGTTTCCTCCATAGGAGCGCATTTAGGGCACAAAGTTACGAAAATATAAGACATTTGCAAAGAAAATGCAGAGTTTTAGCATCCCCGCACTCCCGGATATCCGGTCGCCCACCCGCAGAAGAGGCACGGCACAGGCTCCGGAAATTCCGGCCGCGGATTCCATCTTCGGCAAAAATCGTTATATTTGCACCGTATGGCAACAAAAGAGGGATTCACAATCGAGATTTCGAGCC
>OGQS01000817.1_pt1 | contig 20089 bp, 17 predicted proteins | sample 1553331 | NCBI WGS metagenome assembly OGQS01 (sample SAMEA2580012, study PRJEB22360) | human gut metagenome | biome: human gut; feature: human-associated habitat; material: faeces | place: Denmark | collected 2008/2010
GCCTTTTGGGGATATGCCTTCTGAATCTCCGAAAGCCCTTCCCGGACTTGATGACTTTTTTCTCCTCAAGGAGGCGGTTCATCTTCGTTATCTTCGCCACAGCAATCAGGCTCTTTGCCTAAACCTGAAGAAGTCATTAAGGATGCAACTGTAAAAAAGGCTTTGGAAGAAGCCTGGAGTGATATGCTTAAGCGTTCCACAAAAGATCAGAGGCAAGAGGTCGGTTTCTGGATTTATTATGATCCGGTGAAAAAGCAATATTACATAGGTAAGAAACGATATGGTATAGCAGTGAAAAATGACGGAAAAGCAAGAGGGAATATAAGCCTTGGAGACAAATCCCCTTCTGTAAATGGTGTGCCTGCCACAGCAAAGGTGGTTGCTTCTTTTCATACACACACTCCAATGACTGAAATAAAAGGTAAGAAAAGAAAGGCAGGTCCATCTAAAGAAGATAAAGAAAATGCCGATAAAAATAAAATACCTATTGATATATTAGTTTTCCGTTGCATTTTAGAAATTGTAATTTATTAAGTCAGCTATATTAATGCCGCCAAGATAATATGATAGCATAAAAATGTCTCGTATCCGAATTAGATTTTTTTCAAATCAGTATCTCGTGTTGCTTTAATTTCATCTATTTATATGATGCAAAAGGGTATGTGACGTAGGTGATAAATCGGCATTGTAGAGTAAATCTCATGATTGCTCTTACAAAGGATAGCCTTATTCTTATTGTATCAGAGCGTATTTTCTCGTTTCTTAATTTGCTATTGAGATAAGAAGTGTCTGCTCTTTTAATGATATATCCATTCTTGAACTCTTGTATGGAATTCACTGTTAGATCAGTCACTATATAGCGAGTTTCATAATTGTGCGAAAGAGCTATTCATATTTTATGTGTATTGTCTCTTAATATTTTTCCAGGGACAATTGTCGGAAATAGATTTGCCATAATTTGTTCTACAATAAATTGATAATGTAAATGTGTCTTCGGCAATTAAATAGCCTCAGAAGTAACAGCTCTTTACTGACTATTACTAATTGATAATGAAATAGTTTGCTGAGTATTAGTGCTGTTTTTGTTTAATATAAGATAAATAGGGAAATCCCTATTATTGTTTGGGGAAAATCTATCCGGCAGCGTGAATACCTTGCTTATCTTTGTAACGTGAATAAAAAGATTAAGAAACCAATAAACCACGGAAATATGAAAAAGATTGTGTTATTATCGCTGTTTGCCCTGTGCCTCCCACTACTTGTGATGGCGCAAAGCAATAATGACGACCTTTATTTCGTACCTTCTAAAGACAAAAAGGAGAAGAAAGAAACGACTCCGGAAAAGAAGGAACCGAAAAGACAAGTCACGACCAACATCTATACATCACCGGGCACTACCGTTGTAGTTCAGGACCGCAAGGGAAAAACACGGGATGTGGATGAATATAACCGCCGTTATGACGCTCGTGAGAATGAATTCGTAATGGAAAACGATACCTTATATATAAAAGAGAAAGCTCAGCCAGACTTGGAAGGAGAATGGGTAACCGGTGAATTTGATGGTTCGCAAGAGGACTATGAATATGCCGAACGTATTATCCGTTTCCGTAATCCACGTTTTGCTATCAGCATTAGCAGCCCACTCTATTGGGACGTAGTTTACGGACCTAATTCATGGAACTGGAATGTATATACCGATGGCATGTACGCTTATGCTTTCCCGACATTTAGTAATCCGCTTTGGTGGGATTGGCGTTACAACTCCTACGGTTGGGGATGGAATTATGGCTGGGGATGGAATCGTCCTTACTATGGCTGGGGATATTACCCGGGTTCATGGGGCGGCTGGTATGGTGGCTACTGGGGTGGCTTCTATGGCGGCGGTGGCTATTGGGGACATCATCACCACTGGGGTGGTGGTCCTAGCTGGGGCTGGGGCGGTGGAGGCGGTAGCCATTGGGCTGGTAATTCCTACACAAATCGTCGTTCGTATGCTCCTAATAGGTCAATCTCTACCTCTCGTCGTTCTGATTACAACCGTTCACAGACTCGTAGAGCAACAAGTGTAAGCTCGGGTAGTGGTCGTACCAGTACGACAGGACGGGTAGTTTCAAGAAGAGAGTCTGCTGTACGTTCAGGAGTAAGCACTCGCTCAGACGCTTCTTCTTCAAGAAGGAGTACCTATACACGTCCAAGTAGTACTCGAAGTAGTTCTACCTATAATAGTACACGAGGAAGTAGTAGTACACGTAGTTCGTCTACATATTCTCCTTCTTCTTCATCAAGAAGAACAAGTTCTTCAACTTATAATAGAGGAAGTTCTACATCACCTTCACGTACTTATTCAGGAGGAAGTAGCACACGTAGTAGTTCTTCATCTACTCGTAGCTATACTCCTAGTAGTAGTTCTCGCTCGAGTGGTAGCTATTCATCAGGAAGTTCCTCTTCCCGTTCCAGTGGCAGTAGCTATTCTTCTGGTGGTGGTAGTTCATCTCGCTCTAGTAGTGGAAGTAGTGGCGGTGGCGGATCTTCCAGTAGAAGTAGCAGACGATAAAGTTGAGTAATAATATTCAAATGAATAATTTAAGATTATGAAAAAGATAATAACATTAGCATGTGCCTTGTCTTGTATAATAGGTGCTAGTGCGCAATCTATATATGATGCTGTAAAGTTAGCAGAAAAGGATTTGAATGGTACTGCTCGTTTTGTGGGAATGGGTGGAGCAATGGGAGCCTTAGGGGGTGACATAACTACAATGGGAACGAATCCTGCCGGTATTGGTATATATAGAAGTAACGATGTGATGACTTCGTTTAGTTTCTCCGCTTATGGTGCAGAAAGCAAATATGACAGTGAAACATTTAATAATGATAAGAATCGGTGGTCGTTTGATAATATAGGCTTTGTTTTCTCTACCAAAGTTGGTAACGAAACCCCATTGCGTTATGTGAACTTTGGTTTCAATTATAAACGTTCGAAGTCGTTGTATAAGAATATGTCGATGGCAGGATTTATGGGTGTATATGGTGATAGGCCTGTATCACAGGCTAATTACATGGCTCAACAGGCCACTGACGCTGCAAAGTATGTTTGGGATGCCTATAGAGAACATTTGGACTATAGTAAAAAAGGCATTTATAGTGATAATGAAGCGGGATGGCTTGGAGCAATAGGATTTCAAGGTGGAATGATAGAAAGAGATGGTGCCGATATTGATTTGTATCATCCATTAAATTACGGCGAACCCTATTCAACTTTTAATTCAAGAGAACAAGGTGGAGTTGGAGAATATGATTTCAATATAGCTTTTAATATTAGTGATCGTGTTTATTTAGGTGTGACTGTTGGAGCCTATGACGTTAATTATAAAAAGTTCTCAGGCTATGATGAGTCGTATGATAATAAAGAAGGATATTTATTAGATAGTTATAGTAAGATCAAGGGATCAGGATTTGATGTAAAACTCGGAGCGATTATTCGTCCGTTCGAGAATTCTCCTTTTCGTGTTGGTTTCGCTGTACATACACCGGTTTTTTATAAGTTGACTTATGCAACAAGTGCTCGTATGACTACTGATTACATTACATCAAAAGGTGATTGGGATCGTATAATAGTAGATACTTATGATTATGTAGGAGATATGGAACGAGATTACCGCTTAAATACCCCATGGTTATTTAATGTGAATATGGGATATACAGTTGGAAGTTCTTTAGCTTTGGGCATGGAATATGAATATGAAGATTATTCGACAATGAAGTTTAAGTATCCTGGTAATGAAGGAGGAGGCGATATGGAATTTGAGACAGCTGAGGCTAAGAACTGTTTGAAAGGTACACATACCTTCCGCTTGGGAGCGGAATATAAAGTAATTCCTCAATTTGCATTCAGATTAGGATATAATTATACGTCATCAGCTTTTAATGATGAGGCTGTGAAATACCTTCCTTCTAATTCTATTATGACTGATACTGATTTTTCTAATAAGATGTCACAGAATGTATTTACATTAGGTATTGGGTACAGAGGAAGTATGTTTTATGCGGATCTAGCTTATAAATTCTCTGCATACAAAGAAGACTTTTATCCTTTCTTTAATGAATTTCAGGATACTAAGTCTGGTGAATGGGCTTTAGTTACGCCACAGGCGACAAAAGTAACTAATACACGTAGTCAAGTACTGATGACTTTAGGTTTACGCTTTTAATTAGAAACTGTTTTCAATTTCAATAATAACTTTTGTGTGTTAGAGTCCCTGGAATGCTGAGTGTCTACAGCAGTTCCAGGGATTTCTTTATTATCTTTTCATTTAATGCCAAAGAAGGTTCATTCTGTTTTGAATATTGTAATTTTGTTAGCCGATATAATTATTCTTTTTGTTTAAAGAAAAAAAACTACTTATTTTCTTGTTATTTAAAATAAATTCATATTTTTGTAATCGTAGTCAGAACCAAACTATGAAATATTGACGTCCTCTCTACACACAGACAATTTTTATTAACCTTAAAAGAGCAGTATTATGTTTAAACCACTCAAATCAGTAAGTGTGCTGTTGCTCTTGTTTGCCATGCCGGCAGCAATTTCCTATGCAGCCTCTGAGAATGGAGCAACAAGTGTGAGTGTCACACAGCAAAACGGTACGTGTAAAGGTGTAGTAAAAGACAAGGCAGGTGAAGCGGTTATTGGAGCTTCAGTTGTAGTCAAGGGTACTACAAATGGTGTAATTACCGACTTGGACGGTAATTTTGTTCTTTCCAATGTTCCTGACGGAGCAACGATTCAAATCTCTTATGTAGGTTATACCCCACAGGAAGTGAAGTTCACGGGTAAACCTTTAGACATTACCTTGCAGGAAGATACGCAGACACTCGATGAAGTTGTAGTGACAGCTTTGGGGATTAAGCGTCAGAAAAGGTCCCTCGGCTATTCTACAACGACAGTAGGAGGAAAAGATTTCACGGAAGCTCGTACAACGAACATTGGTAACGCACTTTCCGGTAAGATTGCCGGTGTTTCCGTTTCCGGAAATGCAACAGGTCCGGGTGGTAGTAGCCGTGTTGTAATTCGTGGTAATGCTTCTTTGACGGGAAACAACCAGCCGCTTTATGTTATCGACGGTGTTCCGTTTGATAATACTAATATCGGTAGTGCAGGTCAATGGGGAGGTAAAGATATGGGCGATGGTTTGTCAAGTATCAATCCGGATGATATTGCAGATATTCAAGTGTTGAAAGGTGCTGCTGCATCTGCTCTTTATGGATATCGTGGTGGTAACGGTGCTATCTTGATTACTACTAAATCCGGTCAGAAAGGAAAACCGGTCTCCGTTGAATTTAACAATAACTTGGCTTTTGATGTGATTTATGATTACCGCGATTTCCAGAATGTCTACGGGCAAGGAACTCAGGGTAACCGTCCGCTTTCTGCAGATGTGGCAAAAGCAACGGAAACATCTAGCTGGGGTGAAGTAATGGATGGAAAAAAAGCAGTAAACTTCTTGGGGAACGAATATGCCTATTCTCCTGTAGATAACTGGAAGAACTTCTATCGTACTGGGATTAACAATACGACAACTTTGGCAGTAAGTGGTGCTTCCGATAAGATATCCTATCGTTTTGGTGTTTCCAATATGGCGGTAAAGGGGATACTTCCCAATTCTAGCATCAGTCAGCAAGGTATCAATATGAATACGACTTATGACATTTCTTCAAAAGTTCATTTAATGGTGAATGCCAACTACGTATTCGACAAGAATAAAGGTCGTTCTAACTTGTCCGATGGTAACAGTAACACGAATGCCGCACTTCTTTATCATGCCAATTCATTTGATATCCGTTGGATGGAACGTGAAAATCCGGATTGTGACTGGGGTACTGGTGCTGACGGCAAAGAGTTGTTAGGTGGTACGAACGGTTATTTTAATAATCCGTATTGGTTGCAGTACAGGGTTACCAATGAAACCAACCGTAATCGTCTGACTGGTGGTATGACTTTGAAGTATGATATCTTTGACTGGTTATACATTCAGGGGGCTGTGACACGTGACGGTTATAATCTGGAATATTCTGAAGTGAAGCCAATCGGTTCCGCTTCTCCGGAAGATCCACGCGGTTATATAAAGGAATACACTCAGAACTTCTCTGAAATGAACCTGAACTATTTGATCGGATTCAATAAGACATTCGGAGACTGGAGTGTCGGTGCTACTTTCGGTGGAAACCGTCAGAGAAATATTACAAAGAAATACGGTCTGGATGATAAGGCCTCTTCATTCTTTGTGCCCGATTTTTATTCAAGCAGCAACACTGCGAAGCATGTGTATAAGAAAGAATATACAGAATACCGGGTAAATTCAATCTATGGTACTGCAGACCTTGGTTATAAGAATCAGGTATTCTTAAACTTAACCGGACGTAATGACTGGTTCTCTACATTGGACCCGGATAATAATCATTATTTCTATCCTTCTATCGGTATGTCATGGGTATTTAGTGATACATTCAAGACTCCCGACTGGTTTACTTTCGGAAAGGTGCGTGCATCCTATGCAGCTGCATCTAACGGAACCAAAGCATATCAGAATCTTCTTACCTATAAAGTAGATAATTACCAATCGAACGGACAGCCTGTAGTAACGATCAATAACTCGACCGTACCTAACAAAGGACTGAAACCGGTTCAGATTTCTGAATGGGAAATTGGTTTGAACCTCTCTTTCTTGGATAATCGCCTGTCATTGGATGCTGCATATTATGTAAAAACAACCAAAGATGATATCGTGCAGGTAACCACCAGTGGTGCTTCCGGTTTTGAATCAGCTATCCAGAATGTCGGAGAAATCAGAAATAATGGTGTGGAAGTAATGGTGAATGCCGTTCCTGTTCATACAAAGGACTTTAACTGGAATTCTACATTCAATATCGCTTATAATAGCAGTGATGTGAAATACCTGGGAATAGACGGAACGGGAGAAAAGATAAAGAGATTAACTCTTGACGGAGCCAACTCACGTGTAGGTAGTGTTTCTGTTCAGAATATCTTGGGGCATCCTTATGGTGAATTAGTCGGTTATGAATACAAACGTACTTCGGACGGACAAGTTATTTTTGAAAACGGTCTTCCTGTACACTCAGACGAGGTTCAGGTATTAGGAAACGGCGTTTATAAGGTAACCGGCGGATGGCGCAATGAGTTTACTTACAAAAACATAACCCTTTCTTTTCTGATTGACTTCAAAGCAGGAGCTAAGATGTTCTCCGGAACCAATCTGTCTCTTTACAGCAACGGTCTGCACAAGAATACTTTGCAGGGACGTGGTGCTGACGGTAAAGGAACAATGGTGGGCAATGGTGTAATGTCTGATGGTAAAGGGGGCTATGTGAAGAATACCGTAGCCGTTTCTGCACAAGACTATTGGCAGGCTATTACCAGTCAGAATATTGCTGAAGAGTTTGTTTATAATGCGAGTTTTATAAAACTGCGCGAACTGTCAGTCGGATATACTTTGCCGCAGGCATGGTTGAATAAGCAGACACTTATAAAAGGGGTAACCCTTTCCTTAGTCGGTCGTAACCTTTGGACTATATTGAAGCATACGGATAATATTGATCCGGAATCAGCTTATAATAACGGTAATGCTCAAGGTCTGGAATTGAACGGATATCCTGCCACGAGAAATGTGGGATTCAATGTAAATGTTAAGTTCTAACATCTTAAATACTGTAACAATGAAAAAGTTTACTTTATATATATTGACGGCTTTTGGTCTGATGGGATTAGCGACGAGCTGTAATGACTTTGGGGATGTGAATAACGACCCTATGAACCTGAATCCCGGAGTGGTGGATTATAAAATGGAATTTACTCAGGTTGAAGCACAGATATGTGGCTCCGACTGGGACGTGTGGCGTAATGGCTGTATCTACACAGCCAACATGATACAGCATACGGCTAGTGTAGATTGGGCGTATGGAGTTTTCTATACATGGAACGATCAGTATAGTGGTGCTTATTGGGGAGGATTCTATTCTGGTGGGCGTGCAGCTATTCGTAATATTATAGATGTGATGAATAATTGGGAAGGAAATCCCGCTTATGCGAATGAATATCAGATGTGCCGCATTCTGAAAGCATATATGTTCCAGAATATGACTGACCTTTATGGAGACGTTCCTTATTCTGAAGCAGGGCAGGGGTATTCTACCAATCCGATTCCGTATCCTAAATATGATACACAAGAAGCAATCTATAATGATCTGCTGAAAGAACTCGATGAAGCACAAGCTGCATTAAGCACTTCTGCCGGTAATACGATAGGGGCTGCCGACGTTATCTATAACGGTGATGCTGCGAAATGGAAGAAATTTGCAAACTCACTGATGCTCCGGGTAGCCATGCGCCTGACCAAAGTAGCTCCTGATAAAGCGAAAACATGGGTAGCTAAAGCGGTTTCGAATGGCTTGTTCGTAAGCAACGATGATAATGCGATCGTCAGACATACCAATGGTTCACCAAGCGATGACTCTGCCGAACCTTACGGAAAAGTATTTTCCAGTCTGGATACTCAGGCGTTCTATATCAGCGAAACATTTATAAACATCCTTCAGGACGATCCTCGTCTTCCTCTGATTGCTACAGTTTGTACCAGAGATCCTAAACCGGGATGGGGAGATGCTGATTTTGATTTAGGTGACAACACGGCTGCTAAGCAGAAAGGTATGCCGGTTGGTTATGATGTGTCAGGAGGAGACTGGGATTTGAGTAAAGCTCCAAGCTATCAGGTTGATTGGAGAAAAGCATATTCTGTTCCTAACCGTACAGTTTATGCACGCCCGGATTCACCCTCTATGCTTGTCACTCATGCCGGTAACTTGTTATTATTGGCTGATGCAGTGAAACGTGGACTCTATACAGGAGATGCAGAAAAATTTTATAGAGATGGAGTAACTGCTGCCATGAAACAATTCTCCTATTATGAAAAAGCCTCAGCTACGATTACAGATGATGCGATAACTGCCTATCTGAATGCTAATCCATTGGATGCTGATACGGAAAAAGCGCTGGAACAGATTAATACGGAATATTATATCCATACGTTCTGTAATGAGTATGAAGCTTTTGCAAATTGGCGTCGTACCGGATATCCAAAATTAACCCCGGCTCGAAATGCAGCCAGCTATCCTAACAATGTGACAAATGGAGAGATTCCTCGTCGTTTCATTTATCCGACAAGTGAAATAACAGCTAATCCTGTTAATTACAATGATGCCGTTAAGAGACTTAGCGGAGGCGATAAGATGACATCACGCGTATGGTGGGATAAGTAATAAAGTGTTATAAATAAGTCGGTCGGCTCTTGGGGACTGACCGGCTTATTATATAGTTTTTAGGTCTAAATAAAAGAACGGGATTCATACGAATCCCGTTCTTTATATTTATATAATCTGCAAGATTGTCTTTAAGTGCAATCTTCTTATCTGTACAATGGAACATTACCATCAATAATACCGCCTCCGAATTTTTTTGATAATCTGACAGAAAGTGTGCTTCCGGCTTTTAAATCAAGATCTTCCACTGCACTGATCTTCTGAGTGACTCCTCCGACAGTGATTGTTCCTATTTCCTCTCCAGCATTGATCTTTTGCGGGAGAACATTGGTAGTAACGCCTTCGGATACTTTCTTTACTTCGATATTCTCTGACAGCGCATTTTCGTTGATTTCTATGGTACCGTTCAATAAATCCTGCGTACCTTCGTTTTTCAGGCTGAGCTCAACTTTAGCTTCGCCTTCATACGGACGATCGTTCTCATCAAGTATAATAACCGGCACGGTCATTCGTTTGAATTTCAGCGATACATTCTGGCTGCCCGGAGCTGCTTCCGCTGTTCCGAACAAGTGCTCCTGACCTCCTTTTAAATAGCGTTTGTTACCGCCTGATCTGGTAGCGGCTTCGTCTGTCAATGCCGGATAGTGGGCGTAGAAGGTTACTGTGCCTGTGGCAGTTCCTATTTCGTTCCATGCGCGGCTGTCTTTGCCAACAATAAACGGAGTATAGTCCTGACCGGAGGCAGCCATGGAGATAACTTCTCCTGTAGTGATGCTATTTCTGGCAGGGAACAGATCATTGCTGGTACGGGTGAGCGGGTCAGAGAGAGCGTCGTCGATAGAGATAGAGAAGTTGGTTGCTTCTTTACTTGTTTCTTGCAGTTCATCCTGTTGCTGACAACTGAACAAACATCCTGCGGCTAGAAGAATCAAAAAGTTTTTTCTTTTCATTTTACTAAGTATTAGTGAGTTTAAGTGAGATTAGATGCTAATATTCTACTTTGTCTTCTTTGGACATCCAGGCTTCAAAGGCTGTAATGGCTTCGTTGTGCAATAATACTTCCGAGGGAAGTTTTCTGTCGGCAGGTTTTAGAGCCAGCTCATCATAAATAAAGGAATCGTCAAAACCGATGTTTTTGGCATCTGTCTTGTTGTTCCCATAATACATTTTGTCCAGTCGTGCCCAATAGATGGCACCCAGACACATCGGGCAAGGTTCGCATGAAGTATAGATTTCGTATCCGCTGAGGTTGAATGTTCCCAGTTTCGCGGCTGCGGCACGTATGGCGCTAACTTCGGCATGAGCAGTGGGATCACATGAAGAGGTTACTCTGTTGACTCCTGTAGCTATAATTTCTCCTTCTTTTGTTGCAATGACAGCTCCGAACGGGCCTCCACCATTAGCAACATTTTCCTTCGAAAGCTCTATTGCTTTCCTCATTAGTTCTTCTTTGGTCATAGTTATAAAAAATAAATATCGTTAGTTTTGCTTTTATTGCTACCTTTCGCAAATATAAAGAAAACTAACGATAGAATATAGTGATTAAATTATTTTAAGAAACAAACGAGGGAGCTTTATCTTAGAGCTTCCCTAATATTTTGTCCATTACCCAGTTAGTCAAGGTAGCACTTTCTCCGTCGCATGAGCAGACTGACTTACCGAGCAGATGATCTACTACTGCCTGAATAAGAGGTTGTTGAACATGCTCAGGATTACCGATACAGATTTCCTCCCGGCCGCGTTCGGTGTGCAAACCAATCGGCTCGTACGTAAAGACAGAGAAGCAGATCATACCTTTATCTCCGATAATTTCGATGCGGTCTTCGCGGGCGGAATCATGGGCAACAAAGCACCATGAACCACTGCCGACCAATCCGTTGTCGAACTGGAAGCAGGCGCTCAGCGTATCTTCGGCAGGATAAAGCCCTCCACGATTGCTCTTATATCCGCTGGCTTCGAGGATGCAGCCGAACATATCTTGCAGCAAGTCGATCTGATGCGGGGCGAGGTCATAGAAGTAACCGCCACCGGCAATATCAGCCTGTACACGCCAAGGAAGATTTTCACGGTTGTAATCCAAATCACGTGGCGGCTGTGCAAAGCGGACTTGTACGTTGATGACATTACCGATAGAACCGTTCTCTACCATTTCTTTCACTTTCTGAAAGTAGGGGAGATAGCGGCGGGAATATGCGACGAAACAGGGAACACCCGTTTCCTTAGAAATACGGTTGATACGTGTACACTCCTCATAAGTGACAGCCATTGGTTTTTCAATATAGGCAGGCTTGCCTGCTTTCATAGCCATAATGGCGTATGTAGCGTGTGAAGAAGGAGGAGTGGCGATATAAATGGCATTTACTTCCGGATCGTCTATCAGTTCCTGAGCGTCATCATACCATTTTCTGATCCCTCTTTCTTTTGCATAAGCCTTTGCTTTGGCGCCGTCGCGGCTCATTACAGCTACTACTTCAGAATGTTCTACCTTTTGAAAGGCGGGGCCACTTTTGGTTTTGGTTACTTCTCCGCAGCCGATGAAGCCCCATTTAATCATCTTTTCACTCATAATATACCTATTGTGCTTGTTTTAACAACTCCCAAAGATAAAGCTATTTTTTATTAAGAACAACTTTATTGATTGTTAACTGTCAGAAATAGGCAAGGGTCTGAGTATTTACTTTACCAGTACCAGCATACACCGAAAGAGAACGGATAAAGTTCGGGACCTTTGTTCTTCTCAAAGAGGCCGTAGGTGGAGTAACGCATATACACTCCTAAATCTGCATAACCGGCTTGTGCAAGTAAGTTGATACCTAGCGGGCGCCCGTTCAGTCCCTTGTCAATCGTCTTCTTCGATCCATTGACTTTGGCTTTGGATCTGAATCCGTGACGTATTTCGGCTTCGGGACCTACAGCAAAAAACAAAGGACCTTTGCCGTTGAGCCGTGTTTGCCATTCGATAGAGAGCGGAATGCGGAAGTAGAAATAGCGCAGACGGCTTTTGCTGTACTCTGTAGGCTCTTCTGCCTCCATGCCGGAGTAAATTTCAGTCACTCCGTCTATTTCACGAAAAGCATAATTGCCGTCCAGGCGCATACTGCGGTATCCCCATCCTAGTCCGATGGTGATCCCCCAGTTATAGGTAGGTGCAAAGGCGTGCGAACCGGTAAACAGATTGCCGCCTATCTCCCATGAATGACTGGTGTTGAGGTCGGCACCGTTCGACGGATTGAATGAGAGGAAGTCATTGGACAGTCGGGGGTAGCCGATGTAGAATCCGCCGGCATGTGGCTCGAACCTGTTTCTCTTGTTGTTTTTCTTCGAGAAGGGGAGAGCGCTCAGCACGGTACGGCTTTCCGTACTCTGCCCGTTCAGGTAGACTCCTTCGAAGATTTGCGCGTTTGTTATCGTATCTCCGCCGGATGCGCTTTCGTAGAGTTTCACTTTAATCTTGTCGCCTTGTTCCTTGATTACGATCTTTCGTCCGTTGACGTAAAGTGTTGTATCCTGCGGTGTACTTTCATTTTGTGCCATGCCGCTCATTGGAGCTATCATGAGCCATAGTAATAATAGTTTTTTCATATTCGTATTTCTTTATCTGTTTTTTATTCTTTCTTCATGAATAACATGGTGATCAGGTCGTCGGCATCCAGTTCTCCTTCAATATAGATAAGGGTAGCCGAATCTTTCTTTCCGGTTTTGAAGAGGATAAAGCGGTTCACATCTTCCTTAAGCTGGGGAAGTTGGTAATAGCCGGACTTGATTTGCCCGTTGGAAACCACTTCTTTCACCTTCTTTGCTTTCTTCTTGTCGGCTTCCAAGCAACGGAGAATCGTAGGTAGTGCATCGCTGGCATCCTTGAAAACAAGACTTTTATAAAGAGTCATCTGGTAAGTTTCCAGCATTTCATTGGATAGCTCTACCATAGTTACCCCTTTTTGCTTTCCGTACTTCTGGAAGACGGTGGCAATCTGTAGTCCCTGTTGGGCGGCCGCATGGGCGGCGAATGTAAGTAACAGGGTGATTAGTGTGGTACGAATGATTTTATTCATCATAATTATATGCTGTTTTTATATTATTCATCAAATAAAGTAGCGAATACTTCCTCCTCGCTGAGGCTGACGTCACGAAAGGCGACCATCGCCTGTTCACGGATTAAATGAACGTCCGTATATTCCTTACCGTCAATGATCACATAGTTGGCCGGTGCAGGGGATAGATGACGGTAGATACCGGAGATGCCCACCAGTAGCAGGATGGCGGCAGCGGCAGCACTGAGACTGTAAGTCAGATACTGTCTGACCGTTTTTGTCTTTTTCTCGAATGGAGCGAGTTCTGGCATCTCGGCGGCATTACCTTTATCGGAGATTTCCGCAAGTTCCTTCTGTTCCGCTTCGAAGAAAGCGAACATCGGGCGATATACCTCCAGATGTTTCGGTACGAGCCCTTCGGCAAAGAAACGTCGTAGTCTGCGTTCTTCTTCGCAAGTGGTTGCTCCTTCGAAATATTTGTTTAGCAAGGTTTCTATATCTTTCATGCTTTGTTCCTCCTTTTTCGTTCTTGTATCGTTTGCAAATAGACTTCCCTTACTTTCTTGCGGGCCCTCGACAGATTACTGCGGATAGCTTCTGCGTTGCAGCCGGTGATTTCGGCAATCTCTTCCGTCTCGTACTCTTCGATGTCTTTCATGCGGATAATCGTTCGTTGCAGCGTAGGCAGGGAGTCGATAATTTCCCGCATCAATCTGAACTCATCTTTCTCTTCCAGCAGTCGCTCCGGAGTAGCCGAAGGGGTGGGAGCCTGTACACGGTCGAGTGATAGAGTGTCCGGTCGTTTGGCACGCCACATATCCATGCAGAGATGATGCGTCATGGTCATGGCTACGGCTTCGATACTTCTGTACTCGTCTAGCTTCTGGCGCAGATTCCACAGCTTCAGCATGACTTCCTGTACGGCATCTTCCGCATCCGAAGGATCATCTGTCATCCTTCGGGCGTAGTTCAGCAGCTTGTCTCGAAGGGGTACAACGGTTATTTTAAATTGTTTCAGTTCCATTTACACTGATAAGACGGTGGCGGATTAAAAACGTGACATCGAAAAGGGAATTTTTTTCAAAAGTAGAGCAAATTTTTGTCAAGAGCAACTTTATTGATTGTTAACTCTTGGGAGCTGTCCGGAAACAGAGCTTCTGTTTTGGGAGAACAAAGCATCGGTTTATGGATAACAAAGCATCTGATTAATCATAACAAAGCATCTAATTAGTCATAAGATACTATGTTAAGTATGGTAACAAACGAGGTAAAACGGACTAAGCTCGGGGGTAAAATGAGCAAAAAGCTGGGAAAAAGGCTGATTTTCATTCATTGTAACAAAAAGAAAGGAGGGAACTGTGATTCCCTCCTTTACGTGTAGTTTAACTGAAACTACTTTATGATTACGTTGACAAAGATACGACATTCAAATGCGAAAGTCAAGTCTTCGGCGTATTATTTTTTATCTATTTATCACCATAGTATTTCCGGTAAATCTTTTGATACTCTTTTTCTTTTTGGAATTTATCCAGCCATGTATTCAAACTATCGAGCAATGCGGGTGATTGCTTGCTGACTGCCCATGAGTAGAATTGAGTAAAACTGATTGCGGTATTGATATCTACCTGAGGCAATGAATCTGCCACTGCACGGGCAATGCTTTCATCACAGACGGCATAATCGATATCTCCATGAGCAACTAACGAAATCAACTGCTCTGAACCGTATTTCTCTATTTCCTTTATATAAATAGTATCTCCGATTTCATTTCCCAGATTCTGAATACGTAGAATAGAAGGCGAGCCTTTTACCACATGAAGTGTCTTTTGGGCAAGGTCCAATTGGTTTCGGATATAAAGTGAATCATTCTCCCCGTTCGCTTTTCGTTGCACCAGCACCTGCTTGTTGAGTATGATGGGGGAGGTGAGAAGCAGAGAATCTTTCAGTTCGCTGGTTGCCAGTATTCCGTAAGCAATGACATCGTAGCGTCCGTCGCTTAATCCTCTCAGCCGTTCGTCGAAGCTCATGACAGGAGTGATTTCAGTTTTCAGCCCCTTGTCACGTGCGAACGCTTCTATCAGTTCATAATGGAATCCGGAGACAGTGTCACTGTCTACATAAAAACTGATTGAATTATATTCGGTGGCTACATGCAGGATGCCTTCTTTGGCGATGGCTGCGTAATCACGCGGATGCCCCAGAGGTTTTTCTTGTTTACCGCAATAGCGGACAGAGAAGATAAGTGCCAATACAATGACTACCTGCAACAGATATCTGAATAGTCTCAATTTCGGGCGCGTTTTCATAAGCCATAGAGGTTTTGTTAATCATAGAAGTTCCATGAAAGTCCGAATTTCAGCACACGTGGGTTAATGGGGTAATGAGGTGCCAGGAAGTAATTAGGTTTGCTCATTCCCTGATTGACGTGATACATCATCACATAGAAACGGGTACGTTTCAAGTGTAAGTTAGCATAAACATTCACTATCGGATAACCGCCTATCTCTACTTTACCTTCTTCCGGTTGCAGGTAGAACTGCTGTGTAGCAGGCATATAGGCCGGAGCATCATATTTAGTGAAGTAACGTACATCAGCACCTAATTGTACACTCAATACTTTTTTCGCCAGTTTGAACTGCATATAGAAGTTATGATACAGCGAAAGTTCCGGCAATGGAAGTACAGCCTGATCACTGGATTTCTGCCAGATCACTTCATTGTCCAGATGGAAGATTCCCACTTTGAAATCCTGATTGAAGCAAGCTGATACTACTTGCAAGCTACCACCTTTTTGTTCCGGTAATGCCTGCTGGTTGAAATAAGTATAGTTCTTTATATTTTCAACACCGGCTCTTAAGCGGGTCCCCCAATTAGCTATGCTCAGCTCGCCTTCGATACGGGTGCGGAATTCCTTATCCATATCATCATCCCACCAAAAATGTTTGGAGTGGTAATGACGCATGTAGAATGGAGCAAGTTTATTACTGATTTCTCCGCGTGCAATCACACTGACGGTATCTTTCCATAAAGGGATATTTAAGTCGATATCTCCTTTGACATCAAACTGTCCGATAGCCTTTCCTGCCATTCCCACTTCACCGATTGCATGATAATGAAGAAAGTTTCCCTGTTTTTTAGTCAGTTCGCCACCGATATAGATTTCTGTCTCATTGTATTTATCCTGCTTTAGCGGGTCTAGGCTCATTAATGAATATTTGCTCAGCTTATGTGAGGCAAAGGCTGTCAATCCGGCTTTTGCATATTTGTTGAAGCCTTCGAGCAAAGCAATACCTATGGTATTCTTGACTCCGATATAGACAGTACTGTCTCTGACGAATGTATTCTCTTTGTCAAGGAGAGTTTGCTTGTAATAGTTTTCTACATTATCATCCGAACGGAAATTATGGCGCGAACGTTCTACCTGAATGGTATGTATAAAGCTGGTGACCGGAACAAATTCCTGTTTGGCAGGCATCGTATCATTTTCTGCCTGTGGAATATCCCGGTGGAATCCCAGATTATAGCGTTGTGTCAGAAAGACATAGAAGTCATGGTTACGGTTGGCACTGGCATTGAGTACGGTAGGGATATTGACAGATTCATATTCTTTTCTTCCTTCTGCCATTTCTTCCGGTGCGGTAATGTATCGGTCGTCAGTGATACCACCGTTCTCATTCGTTTTCAGATAGTTGTTGCTATAGATTCCCTGCACCTGATAGCGGTCGCCAATGTAACTACCGAAAAGCGCGGCATTAAAATAAGAAGTGTTTTGATTATTATAGTAGCCTCGGCCATACAGATAATCAATATTAAAGCCGAAAGCCAGCTTCTTGTTTACATTGACTGAAAAATAAGATTTGAAACGTTCTTCTCCATTTTGCTTATTTCCGGCCTTGTGATAGGTCAGGTTAGTATAAGGAACATTACTATTCGTAAAGTTAAATTCTGTCGGGCGAATGAAAAAGCTGGAGAAAGGCTCCATAAAGATGGTTGGCTCCGGATAACGACGCTCAAAGAAGATACGCGACAGACGCGGTGAACCTAGGTTGGCCAGATAATTATAATGTCCGGTGATTCCTTCTGTAAGATTCGTATTCTGAAAGTGATGATAAGTTGTATCTGCCGGAATCATTGTCCGGTCGCCCAATTGATTTTTAATGCGCCACATGTAGAGTGTAGGTGGCAATCCCTGTACTTCAACATTGGCACTATCCAGTTTGTCCGGAATCATGGCAGGGTCTACCTGATTACCATATTGGTCGCGTCCGTTCTCGTCGATTTGTTGGCGGGCAGGGTTGAGCTGTGCATGGATAGCACTCAGTCCTACAACGGAGAATAATATATATAATAGTAAGATTCGTCTCATAATTGGAGGCAAAGATACTTACTTAAATTGAGAATTGAGAATTGAGAATTGAAAATTATGTTGCATCGCGCTATTATCTAGCAAATAATTCTCAATTCTCAATTTTAAACTCTTAATTTATTAAACTTCGTGGATTAATTCCATTCCTTTTTTGATCGCTTCCTCGTTCATAGGAATCAAGTGGTGATGGCGTTCCGGAAGAGTTTTCTTCAATCCTTTGATGACGTTTTCCAGAGTTACGATAGGACGGAGTTGCAGTAAACCGCCAAGTACGATCATATTGAAGGCTTTCGCATTATTCATTTCGTTGGCAGCATCCATTGCGTCGATGCGATATACTTTGATATCCTTGCGGGTAGGAGGGTTGATAATCCCATATCCGTCATAGATCAGGATACCGCCCGGCTTTACTCTGCTTTCAAACTTTTCCAGTGAAGGCTGGTTCAGTATGATCGCCGTATCATATTTACTCAGGATCGGTGAAGAGATTTTGTCATCGCTGACAATCACTGTCACATTGGCTGTTCCGCCTCGTTGTTCAGGACCGTATGCCGGCATCCAGCTCACTTCTTTTCCTTCCATCAGTCCGGAATAAGCCAGAATCTTACCCATGGACAATACGCCTTGTCCACCGAATCCAGCAATAATTATTTCTTCTTTCATTGTTCTGTTGACTTTTGCGTTATTCTTTATCTTTTAAATCACCCAGCGGATAGAATGGGAACATATGTTCTTCCATCCATTTATTTGATTTTTCCGGAGTCATCTTCCAGCCGGAGCTACAAGTTGATACGATTTCTACCAGATTGGAACCTTTGCCGTTCATCGAATTTTCGAATGCCTTGCGTATTGCTTTCTTGGCTTTGCGGATGGCGGGCACTGATTGTACCGACTGACGCGTAACATAAGCAGTTCCTTCCAGTTGGGCGGCAATCTCGGTAATCTTCAATGGATAGCCGTGTAGTTCGACATCACGTCCGTAAGGACAAGTAGAACTCTTCATGCCTACCAGAGTCGTCGGAGCCATTTGTCCACCGGTCATACCGTAGATAGCGTTATTGATAAAGATAATGGTAATGTTTTCGCCACGGTTCAGTGCGTGGATTGTTTCAGCGGTACCGATACAGGCCAAGTCACCGTCACCCTGATAAGTGAAAACGAGACGGTCGGGCCATAAGCGTTTGATAGCCGTAGCTACTGCAGGTGCACGTCCGTGAGCGGCTTCCTGCCAGTCTATATCCAGATAGTTGTAGGCGAAAACTGCGCATCCTACCGGAGAGACTCCCACCGTTTTTTCTTCCATGCCCATTTCCTCAATGACTTCGGCAACGAGCTTGTGTACCACGCCGTGACTGCAACCCGGGCAGTAGTGCATGGCATTATCATTCATCAGAGTCGGTTTTTTATAAACCAGATTCTCAGGTTTGATTATTTCTTCTTTAGTCATAACTTCTTCTCCTTATCTGTTGGTGAACCGTATAAAAAACTCCATCAGCTTGACAAAGATTGCCGCGCCGCATACGTAGATAAACATTTTAAAATCTTCCTTTCCTACTACAAAGTAGACAATGATAGCGGCAAGTGCCAATATCATGAAAAGGATGTTCAATACGTTTCTTATTTTATCGGGATTCATCGTCGTTTCGTTATTTGATTATTTTTTCTTCCAGAGCAGTTACAATTTCATCCGGATCGGGAACAATACCGCCGAGACGTCCGAAATGTTCTACTTTTACTTTACCATTGACAGCCAGGCGGACATCTTCAATCATCTGTCCGGCATTCAATTCTGTAACGAGCATACCTTTCACTTTGTCAGCGTAAGCGGCAATGGCTTTGGTCGGGAACGGCCACAAAGTGATGGGGCGAAGAATACCTACTTTGATTCCTTTTTCGCGGGCGAGTTCCATTGCTTTCTGACCGATACGTGCCATGGAACCGAAAGCTATGATCAGATATTCTGCATCTTCGCAGTTGATTTCTTCGAAGCGTACTTCGTTTTCCTCAATCTGTTTGTATTTAGCCTGGAAACGGATGTTGTTGATTTCCATTGCTTCCGGCTTCAGTTCGAGTGAAGTAATAATATTCGGTTTACGACCTTTCGCTTTTCCGGTAGCAGCCCACGGACATTGTTCGATAACTTCTGCATCGGTGCGGCGTGGCTTCTGTGCAGGAAGAACTACTTTTTCCATCATCTGTCCGATTACACCGTCGGCAAGGATAATAGCCGGATTACGGTATTTGAAAGCAAGTTCGAATCCGAGTGCAACGAAATCCGCCATTTCCTGTACGGATGCCGGAGCAAGGGCAATCAGTCTGTAGTCACCGTGACCGCCTCCTTTCACTGTCTGGAAGTAGTCCGCCT
>OGQS01000830.1_pt1 | contig 19870 bp, 17 predicted proteins | sample 1553331 | NCBI WGS metagenome assembly OGQS01 (sample SAMEA2580012, study PRJEB22360) | human gut metagenome | biome: human gut; feature: human-associated habitat; material: faeces | place: Denmark | collected 2008/2010
TTCATTGTGTAGCATACTATCATCTCCTACACTATATTTTATCACCGCTGTAAAGGAACTGCATTATTTAAGAGGTTTGCTATAGTAGATATTTTCACGTATTCGTGATAAAATAGAAGGCAGTTATTGACGATAGTTTATGGAGGGAAAACATGGCTATTACATATAAGAAGCTATTTCATTTATTGATTGATAGAGAAATGACACCGGCAGAGCTTCAGAAAGAGGCTGGCTACAGTGCCAATATATCCACAAGGCTCCGCCGTGACCACTATGTATCACTGGAGTCTATGGAAAAGATATGTCGTGTGCTAAATTGCAAGGTAGATGATATTATTGAATTTATACCAGACAAGGAGGATGAGAACGATGGCTAATTTATCGCAGGAGAAACGTCAGCGCATGTTGGCATTTCTCGAAACCATCCGTAAAGAACATAAAGACGATGATAAGGTGCTCATTGCCCTCGGAGAAATCGAAAGCGAATTAAACGCAAAGAAATACGGCCTCGTGTGGGAACGCCACGAAGAAGCCGTTGATGTACAGATGAGGGATAACATTCCCGTATTTACTGAATGCGCGGACAAAGAAATCACCACTACCACAGGCGGAGTCAATTTTCTTCTTGAAGGCGATAACCTTCATAGTCTCCGATTGTTGGAAAAGACCCATACTGGCAAGATTGACGTTATCTACATTGATCCCCCTTACAATACCGAAAATAAAGATTTTATCTACGATGACGCTTTTGTAGATAAGAACGATGGATTTCGCCACAGTAAATGGCTGTCTTTTATGAATGAAAGACTTCAAATAGCTAAAAGGCTACTATCTAGCTCTGGAGTGCTTATTATCAGCATAGGTTACCATGAAGTTCACAATTTAATGGTTATGTGCCAAGAGATGTTTGAAAACAAACAGGTAACATGTGTTACAGTGCAAACCTCAGGCGGCAAACCAAATGGTGGTTTTACATTCTTACAGGAATATCTAGTATTCATTACGCCTACAGATTTCAATCCGAAAACAATGAGTTTTACTGGAGGTATTGAGCGTAGTCCATTTGAAGGGTTAACTTTAAGTACATTTGATAAAACAACACGTCCTAATCAAACATATCCTATTTTTATAGATAGAGAAACCATGCACATTATTGGTGTTGGCAAATCCCTTACTGAACGTATTGCAGAAGGTTTGTATACAGGGAAGCCTACCGACTTTGTTTTTGATTATGATGAAGCACCTGATGGGTCAGCTGCATTATGGCCAGTCAGTAGCAAGGGTGCCGACTGTGTTTGGAGACTGATATCACCTCGTTTACTAAGCGACTGGGCAAAAGGCTATATAAAGATTTCCAAGAACAAATCAAAAAATAACCCTAACGAATATAGCGTGCAGTATTTACCAGAAGGAGTTATCAAAAAAATAGAATCAGGAGAACTTCCTGTAATTGGCACTGAAGAAAATATGCCAACACTTAAATTTGGCAAAAACCAAACGGTAGGTAGTGAAATACCCACTATATGGACAGAAAAAGAATTTTTCACAACAAAGGGATCTTCTCATGTGCGTAACATATTTGAAGACAAACGTTTCCCTTATCCCAAGCCGTTAGAATTTATTACTGAAATTCTTCGTGCAACTACCAATGCAAACAGCACAATTTTGGACTTTTTTGCTGGGTCTGGAACTACTGGAGAATCTGTACTCGAATTGAACTTATCAGATGGCGGCAACAGAACATTTATCCTTTGTACTAATAATCAAAACGATATTTGTTCGCATATAACATACCCTCGGCTTAAAACTATAATCTCCGGAATTAGAGAAAATGGAAGCACTTACTCAAATGGCATCCCTGCCAATCTGAAATATTATCGCACCGATTTCGTCTCTAAGGACTCGGATTCTCTTACTGATGAGCTGCTTGACCATATTAAAGAGATGATTCAGCTGGAGCATGGTATCAATCTAGATGGTAGCCAGTATCTCTTGGTTCTCACCGATGAGGAGGCCGATGCACTGGAACAGCACTGGGATGAATATAAGGATGTGAAAGCTCTGTATGTTTCCAGAAATGTGTTATTCACCACAGAGCAAAATATGCTATTCGGCGATGTTGACATCCATATTATCCCGGATGACTACTTCAAATTTGAGTTACAGGAGGTGGGCGAATCATGGTAACTTCCGGATCATCCATAAAGCTATTTGATTTTCAGGAAAAGGCTGTTATCAAGCTGATTGACCTTACTTCCAAGAAAGACAGTAAACAAACAATTATTATGAAAGCGCCGACCGGTTCCGGTAAAACCATCATCCTCATCGATTATGTGGATACCTACCTTACCAACGTGAGTGCTAATACTGCTTTTATCTGGCTCTGCCCCGGCAAGGGTAATCTTGAGGAACAGAGCCGTGAGAAAATGATGAAGTTCGCTCCGGGCAGAACAACACAAAATCTGTTCGATGCACTGCTGGATGGATTTGCACCCGGCAGCACAACATTCATCAACTGGGAACTTGTAACAAAACGTGGTAACACAGCCATTCGTGATAGTGAGCGTAAGAATCTCTTTGATCGTATTGCTGATGCACATCGTGCCGGTGTGGAATTTATCGTCATTATTGATGAGGAGCACTCCAACAACACTGCCAAGGCAAAGACTATCATCGATGCTTTTGCGTCCAAGAACATTGTTCGTGTCAGTGCTACTGCTATTGAAAATAAGAGATACGAGTTCTTTGAAATCGATGAAGTAGATGTTATCGGTGCAGGCCTTATTACCAAGGCTCTTTACGTCAATGAAGGCGTGGCTGACAACACAGAAATTACCGATGATTACGATTATCTGCTCGACCTTGCAGATGCAAAAAGGAAAGCTATCGCTGGCAGATATAAAGAAATCGGTAAAAATATCCGTCCTCTCGTGCTTATACAGTTCCCGAACGGACAGCCAGAGACCATTGCTGCCGTAGAGCAGAAACTGGAGTCTATGGGCTACACCTACGATAATGGCATGGTCAGCAAGTGGATGAGTGAAGATAAAAAGGACTTGCCAGATAATCTGACAGAGAACGATGGGATTCCTGTTTTTCTACTCATGAAACAGGCTATCAGCACCGGCTGGGACGGCCCTCGTGCCAAGATTCTCGTCAAACTGCGAGAAGGCATGAGCCAGAGCTTTGAGATTCAGACCATCGGCCGAATTCGTCGTATGCCAGAGGCAAAGCACTACGAAGATGACCTCTTGGATTTCTGCTATGTCTATACCTTTGATGAGAAATACAAAGCAGGACTTCTTTCCAATATGGATAAGGCCTACGAGACTCGCAGATTGTTCCTCAAGGAAAAGTGCAAGACCTTCACCTTAGAAAAGGAAATCCGTGACCTGGATATCAGCAGTCTGGGCGAGCGTAATGTTATGAATAAAATCTACGATGCTCTGGTGAGAAAATATAATCTGTCCACAAGCACCACAGATAATAAGCTCCGCTTTATGGCAGCAGGCTATCAGTTCGGTGATGAAATTATCGGTCATGCTTTGTATGGTGAATATGTCCGCACCGATATGGTCGCTGAGAGCACTACCTACTACACCACTCGCAAACGCGTGAATACCCACAAGCATGGTATTGAGCTGCTCCACTCCGTAGATGCCATTAAGAGCACCATCGGCATGCAGTCTGCCAAGGTAAAAACAATACTGGAGCGTCTGTTCCGTAGGGGTGGTTCTTCCTATAAAAAGCTGTTGTTACTGGACACCTCAGAATTTTACGCATTTATCATCAATAACGAGCACAGGCTCAAGGAAGAATTCCGTGAAGTGACTGCAGATATGAATACGCAGATGACACTTCCTCTCAATCCGAAGAAGTCAATCTTCCATATTCCGGAGCAAGACTTCTATAAGTACGACCCGGGTGTAAAGAATGAGGTGGAATACCTGACCAATGCATACCATGATTATACTTCCGGATATGCCACAAGCCTTGTTCGTAGTACATCAGAAATGCTATTTGAGCAATTCTGCGAAAGCCGTGATGATATTGAATGGGTCTATAAGAACGGAGACACCGGTCAGCAATACTTCTCCATCGTATATAGGGATGGGCTTCAGAATCAGTGGCTCTTCTATGCTGACTATATCATTATGAAGAAAGACGGCACTGTCTGGGTTATTGAGACCAAGGGTGGCGAGACCAAGGGCAAGGACAAGAATATCGACATTCAGATTGAGAACAAATTCAATGCATTCAAGAACTATGCTGAGGAGCATTCCCTCCACTGGGGATTTGTCCGAGACAAAGATAATCAACTTTATATCAACAATACAGAATTCGCACATGATATGTCAGATGACCATTGGGTGCCACTATCACAGGAATTCTAATTTTCAGGGCAGTAGATTCAGTTTCTACTGTCCTATCTTTTTGGCATATCACAATCAATTTACCTCTCAGGTAAACCAACACTATTGACATTTATGGCAAATAAGGATATAATATATTTACCTCAAAGGTAAATTCACGAAAGAGGTGATGGATTGGAAATAACATATAAGACTCGCAAGATTGAAAAGGTGTGTACAATCGCAAGCGAGGCAGAAAAGAAATATGGTTCAGAAATGGCCGAAAAAATCCATCAGCGTATAGATGAAATAGATGCATCCGATACTGTTGAAGAGATGGTTCAATTCCATATTGGAAGATGTCATCCATTAAAAGGAAATCGCAAAGGTCAATACGCAATGGATTTAGTTCATCCCTATCGACTGGTTTTTGAAAAAATAGGGAATGAAATTCAAATTGCAAACGTAATGGAAATTGTAGATTATCATTAAAGTTCCGTTTCATTTAAGGAGGTATTACGATGGTGAAAAGTCGCAGTTTTATTGCAACACCACCGGGAGCAACTATTAAAGAGCAGTTGCTTGATAGAGGACTTAGCCAGAAAGAATTTGCAGTACGCATGGGTATGTCCGAAAAACATATTAGTAAATTAATCAATGGCGAAGTTCAGTTGACTCCGGATGTTGCTGTTCGTTTAGAAATGGTATTAGGTGTTCCTGCTAATTTTTGGAATAAACTAGAGTCCACTTATCGTGAAAAACTTGTAAAAGCCAACGCTGAGAATGACATGGATGCTGATAAGGAACTTGCCAAAAAAATACCTTATCGTGAAATGTCTAAAAATGGTTGGGTTCCTGAGACCAGAGATACAACCGAAAAGGTTATTTATCTTAGAAAATATTTTGAAGTTGTAAACCTTGAGATTATTGAGGATATGCAATTGTCAAAAATAGCATGTCGTAGATTAGCCGAAACAGAAAAAAGTAATCTTGCTCTATTGGCATGGGCACAGAAAGCCAAACTGGAGGCTCGTACTATTAAAACTTCATTAGTTGATTTAAAATCGCTTAAGAAAAGTTTGCCAGAAATAAGAAGCATGACCACAATGAATCCTTCGGATTTCTGCCCTAAGTTGATTGAGCTATTATCCAACTGCGGTATTGCGCTTGTATTTCTCCCTCACATTGGAGGTTCTTTCCTGCATGGTGCAACTTTCTACGACGGAAACAAAATAGTTGTTGGCTTAACAGTTCGCGGCAAAGATGCAGATAAATTCTGGTTTAGTCTATTCCATGAGCTTGGTCATATTTTACTTGGCCACATCAACCAGCCAAATGGAACAACCGAAAAAGATGAAGATGCCGCTGACAGCTTTGCAAAAGAAACACTAATTCCTACAGAAGAATTCAACACATTTACTACTCAGAATGATTTTTCAAAAGCAGCCATTTGTGCCTTTGCTCAAGAAGAACACATTCTTTGTGGAGTTGTTGTGGGACGTCTGCAAAAGGAAGGCTTCATAAACTATAATCGCTGTAATGATTTAAAGACCAAATATGTATTATCAGCGTAAATATCAAAGGAGAATCATTTTTGGAGAATACAACTGAAGATAAGGAATTGCTATTGAATCAATGGCAAACTCCCTGGGAGTCAGTCTGATCACAAAGGCAAACCTAGGAACATCCCCGATTTCATCAATTCCTTACGTATTAAGTCTTAATTTTCCATTTACACTTGGAAATTTTACCATCTTTTTCAGTATCTTTCTGATCGTACTGCAGTTGATCATCCTGAGAAAGAACTTTAAATTGGAGCACATCCTTCAGATTCCGGTATCCATCATATTTGGATATTTTATTGATCTTACCATGATTCTTTTTTCCTGGGTCAATCCGGAAGCGTACATCATGAAGATTGTATATCTTCTCATCGGATGTCTGATTCTTGGCGTAGGTGTATATATGGAGGTCTTGGCAGACGTTGTCATGCTTCCGGGAGAATCTTTTGTCCGTGCTATTGTTCTTACATGGAAAACAAATTTCGGAATAACCAAGATCTGTTTTGATGTATCCATGTCAGTGATCGCTGCTGTACTTTCTTTCATATTTGCAGGAAGACTGGCTGGTGTAAGAGAAGGTACCGTTATTGCTGCCCTTCTGGTAGGCTTTATCGCCAGACTCATCGGTAAGAAACTTGCATTCCTGAAAGATATGATTTTTATGATGCGGAGATTATCCAGATGACAGCAGGGACCATCGGATACACACCGGAATTCGTTAAGAAAAACGAGGAGATCATGACAAACAGCCTTCTTTATGATCTGGTCAATCAGATGTATCTGAATACAGACAGGATGAAGCGCCGAGGAATAAAATTTTCGAGGCAGAATGCCAGGTTGTACGCAATCTTGCGAAAAAAGGCAATTGCGTGATAGTAGGCCGTTGTGCAGATTACGTTCTCAGAAATTCCGGAAATTGTTTGAAAGTATTTTTTTCAGCACCTCTTGTGAGCAGAATTAGAAGAGTGGCACAGAGACAGAATATCTCTGAGGGAGAAGCCAAAGCTACGGTTAAGAAAAATGAAAAACTGCGTGCAGATAACTATCGCTATTACACCCGACGTATGTGGGGTGTAGCCGGAAACTTTGATCTCAGCCTGAATACAGATTTTGGAGAAGAATTTATTGAGAACCGCATCCGCAGTGCTATGAAACTGTAAAAATACAGAAAGCCTTATAATATTTGTTGTCAATGATATAGACCCTTAAGGAATCGTCAATCTAAAAATTGGTCCTATGGCAATCTAAACCCTCAAAAAGACATCCCCTCAAAAACTTTGATTACCCCCAAATTGGAAGGAAAGATAATATACATAATCATTTTCCACACCAACGATTCCTTTTTCCATTTCCGTGATAGGAATCCCTGACAGCCCGTCTTTTCCATAGATTAGAGCCATTAATCCCTGTTCAGAGTCTGAAGGGATAGCAGTCTTGCCTTCTATTGTCGAAGCTGAATGAATCTGAATCGGAATCTCCCCTTTTATCTGGCTTGCACTTCTGCCATAATATTCTCTGTTTTCTATATTTTCTAAAATAGGAAAATCCGTAGAATATTTTGCATAATCATCTGCTACAATTAATTTTACCTTAAAAGATTCAAAATCCGGCACAACAGCAATGACGCCTCTGGAAGGGGAATCGATTCCGTCATAGTCCAAATCAGCCACTTTACTTTTACTGATCAGTGTCCCAGACTGATATTCAGATACATAAATGGTGAGTGTTTTAAATTCATCTTTTGTAAAATAATGAAAAAGATATGCGCCGTCTGTTCCGGATAATAATTCTGCTGTTTTCATCTCAGTACTTGTCTGATCAACTGCGGTAATATAATTTTTTGGCTGTATCAGTTTGTGAAAGAATAAAGTGCCAAGGATCGCAGAGACAATTACTGCAAAAACAGTTACTACAGCAAGAATTGTTTTTAAATTTTTTTGTTTCTTTTTACTCTCTTTTGTAATTTGAATAAGATTGCTGTCTGATTTTTCAATTACATTTTCAGCACCGATATCTTCACCTGCAAGAAATTCATTAATGCTGATTCTAAGTATGCTGCACAATTCCATATAAATTGACACGTCCGGCAGGCATATGCCAGTTTCCCTTAGTTAAAGATATGACCCCTCATTATCAGTCTACTTTTCCAATAAATCGGTAGTATATCTCTATTTCCTGTATTCTTTCGTTATCCTCATTCGTTGTTGCTTCGTGAATAAGGATTTTTTCTATCATTGCATTTAACAACGGTGCTGTCAGTTCCTTTGGTACGGAATACTCCTTAATTAACTCAATCCACTTTTCAGCACCTATCATATCCTGTTCCATTTTACTTAATTCTTCTCTTAGGTTGGTTATCTGCTGTTCCAGTTCTATCTGTTCTTTTTGATATTTCCCCGACAGCATGATGAAGTTTCGTTCCGTTATCTTCTCACAGGCTCTATCTTCATACATTTTCGTAAACAAGCGGTCAATCTCATTTTGTCGGTTCTCGGCTTTCTTCAAGGCACTTGCCTTTTTCTTCTTTTCCCGTATTCGCTCTGCATTCCCAGCCTTTTGTATCTTATTCAACACCTTTTCTTCGTCTTGCTGTACTGCCTTAGCCCAATACTGCAATCGTTCCAATACGGCTTGATACAACACATCATAACGGATATAGTGCATAGAACAAGTACCTTTGCCAAACTGTCCGTAGTAACTGCAAGCATAATAACTGTATGGCGTTTTATTTGCCTTATTTGTCGCAAACCGCATAGACCAGCCACAATCCGCACACTTGACAAGCCCTGCAAATATCGGCGTTGCTTTTTCCTTTGTCTGTCTACGCCTTGATTTTATCTGTTCCTGCACACGATAGAACACTTCTTTGTCAATAATCGGTTCGTGGGTATTTTCTACTCGAAACCATTCACTTTCGGGCTTACGCACTTTTTTCTTGCTCTTGAATGAAACTGTTGATTGTCGATTATGAACGCTGTTTCCGATATAGACTTCACTTTTTAAAATTGCCTTGACATGAGCAATCGTCCACTCATAACGCTTGCTTTCGGGCTTTCCCTCAAAGATATGTGCAAAAGTACCGTACCTTGTGAAATTCAGCCAAGACGCTGTCGGAACTTTTTCTTCTCGCAGTACCTTTGTGATTTTTGCACTACCGTAACCTTGATAGGCTAGGGAGAAGATTTTTTCAACAATCCATTTTGTTTCCTCATCAACCAGCAGTTTTCCTTTAATGTCGGGGTGTTTCTTATATCCTAACGGAGCATAAGCCCCATAATACGCACCCTCTGCAAATTTTGTCTTAAATGCCGATTTCACTTTACGGCTTGTATCTCTTGCCACCCATTCATTGATGATATTTTTAAATGGTGCAATCTCACTTTCGCCTTTTTCGCTGTCTACCCCGTCGTCAATCGCTATGTAACGGACATTATGGCTGGGAAAATACAATTCTGTATATTGTCCTGTCATAATATAATTTCTGCCAAGTCGGGAAAGGTCTTTCGTTACAACACAGTTGATTTTTCCTGCCTCTATATCTTCAATCATTCTTTGAAAACTCGGTCTTTCAAAATTTGTTCCCGACCAGCCGTCATCAATATACTCATCAATCACATTCAAATGATGTTCTTTTGCATATAGATGCAACATACTTCTTTGTGTGGTAATGCTGGAACTTTCGCCCTGTAATTCATCATCTCGGCTTAACCTAAGATAAAGTGCAGTATTGTAAATCTGTTGTTTCATTGTCAGTTATCCTCCTTTATAACTAACCCATGTTTACAATACCTGCTTGCAAGTAAAGTATAACATGGGTTATTTTTCACATTCAATCTATTTCTTACAACTGCACCGAATTTATGCGATTGTCTGCTTTGCCTTTTCAAGCATAACATCAGTCAGAAGTTCTTCCATTGTCTTTCCATTTTCAGAAAAATGCTCTTTTACAACAATCTTTGTTTTTCCTCTGTTGCCAATGCCACGCTTATTATTTGTCTTTTCTTGCCTTGTTTTTACAATATCAGCAATAACACATACCCCCCTTTCTGTAAAAATCTTTTCTAAACAATTCAATGGCATTTGTCATAGCCCACAGGAGTTCCACCTCTGCATAGTTCTTATGTAGCCGTACCCATTGCGTGCGACGCTCTGAACGCTCAAGCTGTGGCTGTACGGGAGTATCATTATCAGACAGAACAGGTCATGGCGATAAAAGAGGACAAGTCTTTTACATGAACACAAACAATAATCGCTCACTTTTGCAGGGGAAAGGTCATGGCGTATTTGTTTCAACGGCTCGCTGTCTGTCTAAGGTATTGAATTGCTTTATTCAGTTGTCAAAGAACACAAAAGAAGAAAATCGTCTTTCCTATATATCGCGTTGGAAAAGAGCAAAAGCGTAACCAATATTCAAAACTTTTTTCTTTTCCTGTACCATATAGGGAAAGAAAGTGTCATTCTGCTAAGTTGCTGATGAAAAAACTTCTTTTCATACCCTAACTACCCATGCAACACCGTTATTGCCAACTATGGAATGAAAGATTTTCTTTGCTCCATATAGGGAATGGAAACCTCGATTTAATGAGTAGTTTTGAAAAAAAGTTAGATTTCCTTTCCTCGCACCATATCTGTACGCAAGTAGCCGTTTTGTTGCAGATTTTTTGAAGAAATTAAAAAATACCGTCATTCCCTTGTGGAACAGCGGTATCTTTCTCAATCATATCTGCTATGTCTGTTGTCATTTGTTTAATTTTTAATTCCTGCTTTTCTGTTAGTCTTGTATGTCTGTCGATTTCTTCCAGATAATTTGCTCCTGTTTGCTTTTCAATCTCTTTTATCATCAATAAAGAGGGCATGACCTGTCTTTCTAACCAACGTTTTGTTTTATCCATATTGACAGCAACAGGCGTCATAATAAACGGAAGTGAAGTCGTTACATTATCTAAAAATATATCCCATAAAATATAAACGGGAAAATCTATCTGTGTGAGGATAAGGCTTGCTATGATCTGTTCGGGATTTCTTGAAAAAACAAGTTGTTCTATCGTTTGTTCTGCTTTTCCACTTTTTAAACGAATTTCAAATCGGTTCTTAATGTCTGTTTTTATACCTTTGCTTTTTTGTTCCTTTTCTTTTTCATACAAGCAAAAGTAAATAGAACTATTCTTTGAACCGATATAAAAAGTTTTTGCAGTATCTCCATGTGTACCCGATAATTTTCCGCTGTCTACTGCTTCATGGGTTCTTGAACGTTTCCATACCTTGTTGGCATAATAACGTTCTCTTAGAATTTCTATATCCAGCAATCCGCCCATATCATTGACCGCCAAATCTATGCGTTTAAAAACACCTTGATAATCTATACAACTGCTTAAAAAGTAATACCAGTCTATCCCTCTTGCCTGTAAAACATATTCCAAGTTTCGACACCCCATACCTCTTAATTCCAATAAAACACCCATAGAACTATCTTTAGAAGCATTTACACTAATATCCCCATAGATATACTGTTCTTCATAACCAAACATTCCGTAATCTTCATGTATAAAATATTCGCTTTTCATTGCCAGTACATTTTTTATAATTTCCAATGCGTCTGTGGTAGGAAAACGAACACGCAGATAGTCAATCGTTAAAGTGAAAGGCTGTGTACAATTACAATAATCAAGATAATGTAAAAGTATATGTTTCATTTCTTTACTGGCTTTTGTTTTTCCGTTTTCAATTTCATTTAAGTTCTGCCTGCTAATTTGCAATTCCTGTGCCAGTCGTGATTGAGAATAATCACAGGCATTTCTCTTTTGCTTTAATGTTTCAATAAATTCTATATCATTCATGCTTCATTCCTCCAATCAAAAAAGGCATATACTCATAGGAGCATACACCTTGTATCTTATATTTATTTTCTATTGATATGCTGTTTTAGACCTGTCGGGTAAAAAGAATATGGTGTGAAGTGAAATAAGTTCTTATAACCTTATAAATCGTTGCATATCAGCAGTTTTGTATTTATTTTTTCTCTTGTCCTTTGTAATAGTACCCCCCTGTTAGATAACGGGAGCTTTGAACGGCTCGCAGGCTCGCCCAACCGACGAAGTGAACCAGCCCCTCGCCAGCAAGCTGGCGTGCCGAAAAGTCTGAAGACTTCCGCCACCGTGTCCGGTTCACTCCATCGGTATAAAAATTGCTTATGATAACACACAACAGCCTGTTATCTCTTTAGGGGTGTAAATATTCGGAATCGTATTTCCATCAGATGCATTGCCGAAATGAATATGGCCATACATCATAATTTCACTAGGAAGTTCAATGCTGGAATCAAACCATGCTCCTCCAGACTGTTTTCCATTAGTAACTGCATTACATAAATGTTCTCTGTGAGTAAGAACAGAACCCTGGAAAGCTGCATTGACGATTGTCTTTGCGTTCGCCAGATTATTTTTATACATCTCAGAACCAACGTATCCACCAGTTGTAATATTGGTAGTATTCATCTGTGCATTGTAAAGTGCTTCATCCGGCATGATCACAAGATGATGGCTGGTAAATGCAGTGTCACCGCAGTTGTACCAGTAATCCATATCAACGATACGCCAGATGCGGCCTCCGATATTCCAATAATCGCCAAGGAACATTCCTTTAAAGGAAGCATCCTTAATAGCAGCTTTCTGTACAGCTGTCAGAGCTGTTCCGAGATTCTTACCTCTGAAGATAACCCGGCGAAGCTCCACTGGAGCAAAGCTGTCCAGCATAGCAAAGAGTGCATCTTCAGCGGCGATAGCCTTGTTTCCGTCCGTAGTCCCGACGAGTAATTTGTTACCGGTTACCAGCTTGAAGTCGATATCGAACTGAGTGAAGTGAGTAACCTCTCCGCCCTTGGTTGCACCGAGGGAGTAATCAGCCAGATTTGCGATAATGGCAACCAGCTTCTTCTTTTTGCTGTCGGAAGTGGTTCTGGTCTTACCCTCAAACTGCTCCGCAGTATTGATACTGCCAACATTCAGTGCAGTGGCAAGTTCGGTCTTGGAAGAGTAAATACGTCTTCCGTTGATGTCTCTTGCCAGGAGCATCTGATTCAGCATATGAGGAGTAATGAACAGATCCGGGGTACCGGTGCCCTTATAATCCTCTCTTGCATACAGAACGGTATTGATCATGGCCTCTGCGATGATGTAGTTCTCACCAAAGTTAGCCGCGGTATTGGTTCCCTGAAGTTCTTTCTTAGCAGCTGCGACATCGAGATCAACGTGAATGGTGTACAGATTATCATCCAGCCAAATCGGTCTGATGTGATCCGGAGAAATCTTGCCTTCATCTCCGTCGTCTCTGCCATCACCCAGCATGATTGCAGTTGCCAGCTCTTCATTGAGCATCAGGCGGTCGATGTTGTACAGGTATGCCACATAGTCGAAATCGGTGATGTCGATGATATCATCTCTATGCAGCGCACTCTTTACATACACAGTCTGAGGGTCGGTAGTTCTGCGAACCAGCTTGAAGTTGCCAGTCTGCTTCTTCTGTTTTCCCTTAGTATAGCCTTTAGCCTTAAGAGCATCGATGTTACGGATATCTACCTGGCTAGTTCTGATTCTGGAAATCGGACTCTTATGAACTTTATTCATTACAGTTGTGATCCAACTCTGGTCGTTAGTAATCAGCTCCGGTGCACCAGGACGTACATCCTTGTATTCTGGGAACAGAAGTGTAACATTGCCATCTCCTGTCTGAGCAAATCCGCTTGCAAGAGCATCATGCTGAAGTGCATTCTCATTAGCATAGATCTCCAGCGCGGTCTGGAATGTTCCTACCTGGCTTGTCTTTGCCAGCTTAAGGATTTCCTCCTGGTCTGCGTGAGACAGAAAGCTCTTATCATCGCGCTTGTCAGTGTCAAAAACGTTGTGTTTCATATTGTCATCTCCTCCTTTAGATTCATCATCTTCTTCTTTTTCTGCATCTTCCACAGCCTGACCAACTATTGCATATAACACGGTTTTCTGTTCTTCGGTCATGGAATTAACAATATCTTCGATGGTTTTCTCCGAAGTATCTTTTTTAGACTCTTTCGGATCATCGTTGTCTTCTTCCTTCTTTTTATCCGGTTCATCTGCTGAATGTTCCAGCTGCCCCATGATCATTTCATCATAACCCAGGATAATGCCTGTTTCGCCATCTCCGTGCATTACCACGTCGTCGATAAATGCTCCAGGATTGGCACCGGCTAACACCAGACTTACCTCCCTAATAATGCCATGAACAACATCGTGTCCAGCCTGTTTAAGCTGGTTGGCAAAGATGGAAAGAGACTGCACATCGCCATGTTTTACAAGTTCCCGCGCAGTCTTTCCCGATTCTGTATCATTAAATTCGCAGAATGCATAAACTCCTTCATCTCTATTTTCGAGATGAGCTAATCCAAGCACGTTCGCCGGATCGGCATGATTATGCATCCATACTAACGGGACAGTCTGCCCGTTCTGCCCTTTGAAAGCGTCTTTTTTAATAACTCTTCCATCAGCACACTGAAGATCATTTCTAGTGGCCCAGCCACCAAAGTCATACTTCATTTTGATTTTCCTCCTTTATTTTCTGATATAGTACGATAACGGATGCGATGTCTTCTTTGATGAGCTGGAAGATTTTTTCTTTGATTTCTTAACCTTCTTGTACTCAGACTGAATTTTATCGAATTCATCCTGATATGTTTGTTCGTATGAAGAGTCAAGGTCAGCTTTTGCCGCTTTGTAAGCTTCTCTAACTGACTTGACCGCTGCTTTAAGCTCGGAGCTAACTTTTGCTCTTTCACTTTTGGCATTGGCCTGGTTCTCAGCCTTTTCTTCCTTGGTATCGGACGATACTTTCGCTTTTTTGTTTGTCGCATCCGTTCGAACACTGACCTTATCCGTTTTGGCATCGCTACTGATTTTAGCTTTATCCGATTTGGCGTCGTTTCTAAGCTTTGCAATCTTTGCGGTTCTTTCAGCAACCCGCTTAGATCTCTCGGCTTTGGATAATCCTGATGGAATTTCTATCGCCATCAAACGCTCGATTTCAGCATCCTTTTTATTATCGATTCGTTCCTTCTCGCTAGACGATTCCTTTTCAATTTCTTCCAAATCAGAGTCTTTATCGGTATCGATACTTTTCTTCCTATCGGAAGCATTTTGGGTTAAAGTCTCATTCAGTTCTTTCAAACGAGAAGATATTTGTTCTTTCGTTGCCTCTGCTTTTTCACGAAGTTCCGTAATCTTCTGATCTCGCTTTTCCTGCTCTTCTTTGACATTTGCAGCCTTTTCAGATTTGATATTATTTTTTGTATAAGACCAAATCTTCTTTCCCTCATCGTTCAGCGATGTGGTAGAACGGCCTTTTAACTCTCTGGTACGCATATAGTATTCATGCGCTTTCTGAGGATCGTAATAGGGCGATGCATAATGTCTAAGAACCGCAACTTTAGGTTCATTCATTAAGAATCATCTCCCTCCTTATCATCACCAGACGTATAATTGCCGATGATGTCATCGATTTGTGCAGAAATACTGTCAAGAACTTCATTAACCAGAGCATCGTAATCACTGGTATCACTGGATTCTGTTACATCACCGCTCGTAGCATCTGTTACGGAAGCGCTGTAGCTGATGAAGATGTACTTGCAGATCATCCTTACTATTATGACTGCAGTGCAGGGATTCTAAGAATGGCATAACAGTCACAGCATCACATTATTTACAAAGAAAGGGCTTTAATATTATGAACAATACTACAATACAGAAATTGTCAAAGATAAAAGAACTGGTATCTACCTTAAATAAATACCGGCATGCCTACTACAATCTGGATGTCCCTCTGGTATCCGATGCGGAGTATGACCGACTCTTTGATGAGCTGAAGGAACTGGAGCAACAGACTGGTTTCATCCTGTCAAATTCTCCGACACAAACCGTCGGTTATCACCCAGTCAGTGAACTTCCGGAAGTAGTTCATCCAATTCCACTGCTCTCATTGGACAAAACAAAACTGATTGCCGCTTTGATAGACTTTATCAAAGGTCAAGATGTTCTGTTCATGCTGAAACTGGATGGGCTGACCACTAAGCTCATTTATGAAAACGGAAAGCTCATTCAGGCTTCCACCCGTGGGGATGGCGAAATCGGGGAGGAAATTACCCATAATATCCCATCGTTCATGAATGTGCCACTCACGATTCCTTATCAGAAACGTCTGGTCATTACCGGCGAGTCTTTTATTCCAACCAATGATTTTGAACGTCTGAAAGACACTCTGCGTGATAAAAATGGAAAGCCATATAAGAATGGACGCAACTTTGCTTCCGGATCAGCCCGGAGCATTGATCCGAAAAACTGTATCGGTCGCTGTGTACACTTTCTTCCATTCAATGTTCTGGAAGGTATGGATGAAGCAGCCTTTCCTGACAGCCGCTCCTGTAAACTGGACAGCCTCCGGGAACTGGGATTTGGTTTCTGTCCATATATCTCTGTCAAAAATCCTGCTCTCACAAGAGAAAAGGTTGAAGAGTTTATCGAACAGTTAATAACCGTCGCTGCATCACAGCATCTTCCTATCGATGGCATTGTCATGATTTTTGACAGTCTCAGCTACTCCAAAAGCTGCGGAAAGACCGGACACCACTATAAGGACGGCCTCGCCTATAAGTTTGAGGATGATACCTATGAAACTGTGTTACGTGAAATTGAATGGACACCGACCAGATTCGGAGAAATTGCTCCGGTCGGCATCTTCGATACCGTGGAGATTGACGGCTGTGATGTTTCCAGAGCTTCCCTTCATAATCTGACCTTTATCAAAAATCTGGAGCTTGTACCCGGATGCCGGATTCTTGTTTCCAAACGAAACATGATCATCCCACATATAGAGGATAATCTGGATCGTGGAAGGTATACCGACATCACGCCTCCGGTCTGCCCCTGCTGTGGTTCCAAAACCAGAACCTACAGCCGAAAGACCAGTGACGGTCGCACCGTAGAAACTCTGCATTGTGATAATCCGCAGTGCGACAGCCAGATCACAAGAAGGTTTGTCCATTTTGCCAGCAAGAAGGCAATGAACATCGAAGGACTGTCAGAAGCCACTTTGGAAAAATTCCTGAATCTGGGCTATCTGCACTCTTTTCAGGACATCTATCATCTGGAGGAACACCGGGAAGATATTGTGGCACTGGACGGATATGGTGAGAAATCTTTCGACCGCTTATGGGAATCCATCAACGCCAGCCGGAGGACCAGCTTTGTCCGCTATCTGGTTTCCATGGATATTCCTATGATTGGCAGAACCAAAAGCCGGATTCTGGACAACGTATTTTCCGGAGAATTAGCTGCATTTGAACAGGCGGCTGTCGGAGATTTCGACTTCACTCAGTTAGAGGATTTTGGCGAAATCTTAAATCACAACATCCATTCCTGGTTTGCAGATGAAGCAAATCTTGATTTATGGAAAAACTTACAGAACGAATTCACATTTGAACAAAGAAAGGAAGAGACCATTATGACAAAAGAAAACAAATTTACAGGATGTACCATCGTAGCAACAGGGAAACTGGAGCATTTTACCAGAGACGGTATCAACGATAAGATTCTGGAGCTTGGTGCCAAACCTGGCAGCTCTGTAACAAAGAAAACCGATTACCTAATCTGCGGGGAAAAAGCTGGCAGCAAACTGGCAAAAGCCCAGAGCCTTAGTATTCCAATTCTTACAGAAGCTGAATTTTTGGAGATGATTGCATAACCATCTCTGCAATAGATGAGAATTATTTTGAGGTGTGGCTGAAAGGCTGCACCTCTTTTACAAAGGAGAAATTTATAATGAATCAAACAAATACAAGCAAGCGCATCCAGTAACAAAATGTCAATAGTTTTTTAATCACTTCTTTTCAAAAAGGCAAAAAAATAGAACGTATAGATTATTTCCATACGCTCTATCTCACATTTCATATTAAATTTTTGAATTCTACAAACTGGGATTTGTTAATATTTACTTCGAGTTGCTTGAATTAAATTTAATGTATTTTCTTTGACAGATTGTAACTCCGAACCCAATCTCTGTTGTTTTTCGTTTGTAAGTTCTGAAGAAGAAAACTCTTTTAAAGTGGACGTAAATTTATTCCATGAAGCTTCCCAATCATTATATTTACCTGAAATAATATCTAGATCATACCTATTCGTATCATAATATTGAATAATATCAATAACTGCTTCTTTTATTTTTTCTAGTTCAATGGCAAGCATATCAGGGTTACTTCGAATAACTATGTTGGCGTGTATCATAACTTCGTTTAAGTACTGTAATTTTTTCCAAAACAGTATAATAATTTCATCCCTAATATTACTTTTCTTAGTAAGTCGTTCTAGTTTAATAGTAATAAATTTTTGAAATATGAATACAATAATACCATTTGCTAAAATTGGCACTCCAAGTAATATCCAGTCTTTTGTTTCCATTTATTTTTACCTCCACAAATGCCGATTGTTACTTACATGATATCATATTTTTTCTTCAATTACATCCACCTAATTTTAATACACTGCCATTCGGCTTTATTCATCATTTTTTCCTTTTGGTTTCCCCGCAGGGGACTTACCTGATTCGCTTAAAGTGTATTTAAAAGAGCCAACCACCAGCATAGAAAAATAATTTATTTCATGTGCATTTGCAGGATATTTAGATATTCTTAGCTGGTCAAAATCTGCGTTATGAGAAAAATGACACACTGTCTGAGCGAAGCGAGTTTGTGGCATTTTTCTCATGCCTTTAGCAGATTTTTGGCAGCTTAGAATATCTTAGTGTCCGAAACCGCACACAAAACAAACTATTTTTCTGCGCGTCCCTTTTGCCATTCACACGCTACATCTTACGAAACCTCTCATACCGTTCCTGTGCAATCTGCTGTCCACTTTTACCAGCTTGTTTTACTAAAAACTGCTTCATCCTGATCTTCATATATTCTGCGATTTCAGGTAAGTTTTCTTCACTTGCCGGATATTCCTCCGGTATGATCCGTTCAATGATCCCCAGTTCTTTCAGATGAGCCGCTGTTACTTTCATGACCTCCGCAGCTTCCGGTGCTTTCCTGCTGTCTTTCCAGAGAATGGAAGCGAAACCTTCAGGTGAAAGGATGGTGTAGGTTGCATTTTCCATCATCCAGACTTCATTGCCAACTGCAAGTGCAAGTGCACCGCCACTGCCGCCTTCACCAATTACAACCGAAAGAACCGGCACCTTCAAATCGGACATTTCCAGAAGATTCCTTGCAATGGCTTCACCCTGTCCCCGTTCTTCTGCTTCCAGTCCACAGAATGCCCCCGGAGTGTCTACAAATGCAATGACTGCACGTCCGAATTTCTCTGCCTGTTTCATCAGTCGAAGAGCCTTTTTGTACCCTTCCGGTGATGGCATTCCGAAGTTACATCTGATGTTTTCTTTTGTAGTATGCCCTTTACGGATTCCGATTACTGTAACGGGCTGTCCGTCCAGTGTAGCAATGCCGCCGATGATGGCATTGTCGTCTCTGACACCTCTGTCACCATGAAATTCCATGAAATCATCAAAAATGGCATCAATATATTCCGCTGCTGACGGACGGTCACTGCTTCTGGCAATCTGGACTCTGTCCCAGGCTGTGAGATTTTTTTGTTTCTTCTGCTTTTTCTTTTTGCCAAAAGTATCGAAAGATCTGGCAGATGTTTCCTGTGGAAATTCTCCGTAACATTTTCTGGTATCATGCAGTTTCAGGATCAGCGAAAGAACATCCCGCATAGAGCCTCGTTCAATAATTCCGTCGAGAAATCCATGTTCCAGAAGAAATTCCGGTCTCTGGAAGCCCTCCGGCAGTTTCTGACCTATAGTCTGTTCAATGACTCTCGGGCCGGCAAATCCGATCAGTGAGCCTGGCTCTGCAAGGATAATATCTCCAAGCATTGCAAA
>OGQS01000832.1_pt1 | contig 19846 bp, 8 predicted proteins | sample 1553331 | NCBI WGS metagenome assembly OGQS01 (sample SAMEA2580012, study PRJEB22360) | human gut metagenome | biome: human gut; feature: human-associated habitat; material: faeces | place: Denmark | collected 2008/2010
GAAGATCACAGCGAATCCAAACCGCAAGAAAAAGAAGAAAAAGAAAAGAAAATAAGACAAGTAAAAAGAGTATTCAGTAAAGACTGAATGCTCTTTTTCTAGAAGATGGAGAAACATGATGGAACAGTGGTATCTGTATAAGAAAAAAGCCGATTTTACAAAGATTGGTGAGAAATTTCAGATTGATCCCGTGATCGCAAGACTGATCAGAAACAGAGATGTGATCGGGGATGAAGAAATACATAAATATTTATATGGAAATCTTTCGGATATTTCAGATCCATTTCTGATGAAGGGAGTCAGAGAAGGTGTGGATATCATAAGAGAGAAGATCAGAGACAGAAAAACAATCCGCATTATCTCAGATTATGATGTAGACGGAGTTGTTTCTAACTATATTTTATGGAAAGCAATCTATGATCTTGGTGGAATGATTGATTTTCAGATTCCAGACCGTATGAAAGATGGTTACGGGATCAATGAAAATATCATTGAGAAGGCAGTAGAGGATCAGATTGATACGATCCTTACATGTGATAATGGAATTGCAGCTAGTGAAGCAATCAGATTTGGAAAAGAACATGGTCTTACAATGATCATTACAGATCACCACGATGTACCATTTATTTTAAATGAAGATGGAAGTAAAGAAGAAATTCTTCCACCAGCTGATGTTGTCATTAATCCCAAACAAAAAGAATGTAAATATCCATATCCGCTTCTTTGTGGAGCAGGAGTTGCATTTCAGTTTGTGAGAGCATTGTATAAATCTATGGGCGAGGATGAAAACAAACTGGAAGATCTGTTATCTATGCTTGCGATTGCGACTGTATGTGATGTTGTAGATCTTACAGGAGAGAACAGGATTTTTGTGAAAGAAGGATTAAAGAGGATCAAAGAGACAAGAAATGTGGGTCTTAGAGCATTATTGGATGTTCATGATCTTATGGAGAAACAGATACAGTCTTATGCTCTTGGCTTTATTATTGGACCATGCATTAATGCAAGTGGCCGGCTGGAATCTGCAGAAAAAGCATTGAATCTGTTCCTGGAAGAAGATAAAAAGAAAGCAATGCAGACAGCAAAAGAATTAAAAGAGCTGAATGATCTTAGAAAAAGTATGACAGAGAATGGTGTAAAAGCAGCATTAGATCAGGCAATGAAATATGAAGCAAAAGGCGATAAAGTACTTGTTTTATATTTACCAGATTGTCATGAAAGTATTGCTGGGATTATTGCTGGAAGAATTAAGGATCGTCTAAACCATCCAGTCTTTGTACTTACTGATGCAAAAGATGGAATTAAGGGATCAGGACGTTCTATCGAAGAATATTCCATGTTTGAAGAGATGATGAAAGTTAAAGAGGTGTTTACTAAATTTGGCGGGCATCCGATGGCAGCGGGATGTTCTCTTGAGAAGGAGGACCTTAAAGCATTTCGTAAAAAAATCAATGAAAATTGTACATTGGATGAAAAAGATTTCGCAAAGAAGGTGCAGATCGACATCGATATGCCGGTTGATTATATCACAATGGATCTGATTCATCAGTTGTCAGTACTGGAACCTTTCGGGAAAGAAAATAAAAAGCCCCTATTTGCACACCGTAAATTAAAGATTGAACGTGTCAATGTGTTTGGAAAAAATAAAAATGTAATTAAATTAGCATTAAAGAGTAGTCAGGGAACACGGATTGATGGTATGATTTTTGAGGATGAAACAGAATTTAGAGAAAAAATGGGGACAAACAAGTATATTACATGCACTTATTATCCTGTGATCAATGAATATCAGGGATATAAGAGTCTTCAGATCAATATTCAAAATTATTTTTTTGCGGAGGGATAACATGAGTAAGATAAAACTGGTTGCAATGGATCTTGATAATACATTATTAGACAGTAATAAACAAATATCAGAACATACAAAAGAAGTGTTAAAAGAGGCGATCAGACAGGGAGTTTATATTGTACCTGCTACAGGACGTATTTTCAAAGCGATTCCGGAGTTTTTGAGAAATATTGAAGGTGTTCGTTATGCAGTTTGTTGTAATGGAGCAACAGTATATGATCAGTATGAAGAAAAGATTATTTATACGAATCATTTATCCGTGGATGTGACATTGGAGTTATTTAGAATACTTGAAAAATATCATTCCACACATGATATTTATCAAAATGGACAGGGATATATGGAAAAACGTTATTTGGATCACCTTTCAGAATATAATGTATCAGGACATTTACTGAAACTGGTAAATGATACAAGGCTGCCAGTGGATGATCTTAAAAAGCATCTCAAAGAAAATCCATTAGGAATTGAGAAGATCAATGCATTTTTTGATAATATGAAAGAAAGATCAGCAGCAATAAAAGAATTGACTGAAAAAAATATTGCTAGTGTATCAAGTGCACTTGATAATAATATTGAGCTTAATCAGTTTGGCTGTGATAAAGGGGATGGATTAAAACATCTTGCCAAATGTCTTGGCTTAACAATGGATGAAGTTATGGCATGTGGAGATGCTGGAAATGACACCATGATGATCAAGGCAGCAGGAACAGGTGTTGTTATGGGAAATGGACGAGAAGAATTAAAAGCAATTGCTGATTTTGTTACAAAGACAAATGATGAAGACGGAGTGGCATATGCGATTGAGAAATTAGTTCTTAATTCTTGACGATGTTATTTGAAGTGATATAATAAGTATGTTTAAATAGTTAGGGGGGAAATATAAGAATGAGAAAAACGCGAAAAACAGCGGCTGTATTGGCTCTGTATGCGGTTTTGATGCTTAGTTCAGCGTCTGTAGTAAGTGCAGATCAGGTAAATGATAAGACATTTGCAAGAGAACAGACAAATGAGCAGACTGACACTAGCAAAGATAATTCTGCCCAGACGACAGAAGCTTCGACAACTGAGGCAACGACAGAAAAGAAAACAGAAGCTAAGCCAACGACAGAAAAGAAAGATAAGACAAATACAAGTCATAAGAAGAAAGCAACAACTAATAAGACAGAGCGTAATACAATAAAGAAACATAAGAAGAAAAAGAAAGATACCAAAGACAAGAAGAAAGATAAAAAGAAAGACAAAAAAGATAAGAAAGCGATCATTCCAAAAGTCTATAATGACCATAGCATTGAGATGAAAGGAAAGAAAGAATCTATTCAAGGATTTATTTATTTTAATCAGGCAGATGCAGCATGGAATGATAATGGTTACCAGATTCATAGCAGCGGATGCGGACCAACAGCAATGGCTGTCTGCATCAGTTCATTAACTGGTAAATGGGTTACACCAGTAGATACGACAGTTTGGGCATATAAGCATGGATATTATACAAGTGCGGGTGCAAGTCATGAGATGGTACCGGCATTGGCAAAGCAGTATAAACTTTCATGTAATGGACTAGGAACAGATATTAATAAAGTACGCAGTGCCTTGAAGAAGAAACATCCGGTAGTAGCACTGATGGGACCTGGTTATTTTACAAAGAAAGGACATTTTATTGTTCTTGTAGCGATTGATAACAATGATCAGGTAACAGTAGTTGATGTTGGAAGCAGAGAACGTACACAATATAAATATCTATTAAAAGATGTAGTAGCCCAGACAAAAGCTGCTTCAGCAGGAGGACCTTGCTGGGAGATTTACTCTAAAGATAAGAAAGCAAAGAAGACAACCGATACAAAGACTAAGACAATTCAGGCGAAGAAAGAATTTAAAGATACATCTAAGATGTATGCAGAGATCAAAGCAGTCTTACAGAAGAACTATCATCTGAGTGTACCGCTTAAGAAAGGAACTTTGGTCAATAAAGATCAGTTTGTCACAGTTAGCTCTTTAACGATCAATGATAAAGTTACAGTTATGGATGTGTCTAAGAAACTTACAACAGATGTTGATCTTCAGCAAGTAGTATCTGAGATTAAGACAGATGCAGTCAAAGGTTCTTTTTGGAATACAGTAACGATTGAACCTAATAAAACAAGTGTAACAGAATAATTTTAAATTACATAGTAAGAGATAAGAAGCACAGAGAATGTAAAAGTTTTCTGTGCTTTTTTACTTCATAGGAAATTTCAGGAGAAAAACATTATGAATATTAAAAAAATGATAACAAAAATTACAGCGGGAGCATTATGTATGTTAATGTTTGCAGCAACTGTTGGACAGACAATAAGTTCAGTACATGCAGCACAGAGTGATGTGATCGATACATCAAGAACAGCATCCTTAACAATCCACAAATACGACATGACAGCAGCACAGAAAGGCGGAGTTGATTTAAGTCAGTTTACTGCTACTGGAAAACAGGATGCAAAAGCAGAAGAAGCTTTAAAGAAGTATCCGATCAAAGGTGTTGAATTCAGCTATCTGCGTGTCGGTGATGTAGAGCAGCAGAGTGAAGCTGGTAAAGTTCAGATGATCTATGAACTGCCAGATGCATTACAGAAGATCTTAGGATTAGCAGATTCAGATGCGGCAAAGACAGAAGGAAGTAAAGATTACTTTACAAGCCAGATCATCAATGACAAGTTAGCTTCTGCATTAGAAGATAACACTGCATCCAAAGACAAATTGGAAGATTACATGAAGACAAACAACGGAACTGCCATGGATCTTACAGATGCACAGGGTGTGACAAAGAAAGACAAGCTGCCACTTGGTCTTTATCTGATTGTAGAGACAAAAGTTCCAGAAGATGTCACTTATACAACAAACCCTTGGTTCGTGCAGTTACCATCCACTGATTCCGAAGGGGATGACTGGTTCTATGATGTTGTATGCTATCCAAAAAATGAAACTGGTATCCCAACCCTTGATAAAAGAGTTCGAAACAATCCAGATCAGGATAATGTAACAACAGCAGAACAGAGTGCTTTAGCAGATTTCACAAATGCAAGAGAAGAATACAAATACCAGAGCACAGTTACAGCATCCAAAGCAGAAAAGCTTGATTATCAGTTTATCTCAAAATTACCACATATCACATCAGGAACAACATACCTTTCAACATACGCGTTCGATGATAAGATGGCAAAAGGTATGACATACAACAAAAATGCAGTGATCGCGATCTATGACAACAAAGATGCAGCAGATACAACAAACGTTAACAACGTTGACAAAAGTGGTGCGATCGCAGTATGGAAATCATCTGATACAGATCCTAAGTTTGCAGTAATATATGGTAAATCTGGAGATGATTCTACAATGAAAGTAGAAATGACAAAATCCGGATTAAACGAGATCAATAAGAAATACTCTGACAAATATATCGTTGTTTACTATACAGCAGATGTAAACACAGATGATACAGTCGTTCTTGGTGACAAAGGTAACCCTAACGATGTGTCCTTAACATGGAAGAGAACATCTACAGATTACTGGGATATCTTAAAAGATAAATGTATCGTATATAGCTTTGGTTACAACTTCACAAAGAAATTCTCTGATAACAAAGGAGATGCAACAAAAGTTAAATTCGTGATCCAGAACAAATCTGACAATTACTATTTAGTAGCAAAAGCAGACAGTGACGGAATTTATCAGGTAACTGGAAAATCTGCAACAGAAGAGGGCGCAACACAGTTCAGCCCTGCAGCCGATGGAAAACTGATCATCAATGGTATCGAAGGTGATGAGTATGGATTTACAGAAACACATTCCGATGCTGGATATACATTACTGAAAAAAGAGATCATCGTAAAGATCAATTCAACAAAAGCAGATATCACACCAACACAAGCAAACATCACAGGAATCCAGTCTAAGAACGAAAATGATTCCACAGCAAACGATGGTGTAAAAAATGGTACAGAACTCGCTAATGATGTAGCAGTCCAGACAACAGGTGCATCTGCAACGGTTGACAGCAAAAAAGCAACAATGAGTGCAAATGGAGAATCCGTAAACGCATTTGTTGATATGGAAGTTACAAACCAGAAACAGTTCTTACTGCCAATGACAGGTGGTGTAGGAAGCTATGCACTGATCATCGCAGGTGTCGTTATTGCCGGATGCGGATTTATGATCGTTAAAAAGAACCAGAAACGTAAAGAAGTTCAGTAAGAGTTAGAAACTTAAAAATGTTTTGATAAACCCTGTCAGGCAACTGGCAGGGTGATCTTAAAAATATGAGACAAAAAATCATTCCAATACTGATCATATTGTTTGGTTTTGCCTTGTTGTCTTATCCGTTCATCAGTAACTACATGTTTGAAAAAAGTGCTGGTTCAACGATCAAGTCCTATGAAAAACAGGCAAAAACCTATGATCAGAAGCAAAAAGAACAGGCATTTCGGAAAGCGGAAGAATATAACAAAGACCTGATCAAGTCAGTGGTACAATTGATGGACCCGTTCAAAGTCAAAAAAAGCAATGGAGAGACACTGATCTATAATAATATCTTAAATATCGATCATTCAGGAGTGATGGGATATCTGGAAATTCCCTGTATCTCAGTCAATCTCCCAATCTATCACGGTACAGATGCAGAAATACTGGAACGTGGAGTTGGGCATCTTGCAGCATCTTCGATTCCGGTAGGTGGAAAAAGTACCCATAGTGTATTAACTGGACATACCGGACTTAGTTCCGCAAAGTTATTTACAGATCTGACGGAAATGAAAAAAGAGGATTTGTTCTTTATTCATGTACTGGATCGAACCTTAGCTTATAAAGTGGATCAGATCTCTGTGGTAAGACCAGAGGATACAAGAAAACTCCAGATCATCAAAGGAAAAGATTATGTGACACTGGTAACATGTACCCCATATGGAGTCAATGACCATCGTTTACTGGTACGGGGTGTCAGAACCAAATATGTAAAGAAACAACGATCATCGATACGGCCAAGAAATCAGGATTCCCAGTGGATGAGAACTTATAAAAAAGCGATCGCCATCGGGCTTATGATCGTTACAGCCCTGATCTTATTAGGAAAAGTATTTCAAAAGCTTCATCGAAAGAAAACAGAACATAGACAAATCAACAGAAAGAAAGGGAGAGAGGAATGAAAAGGAATCTGATCAATTTATTAGGCATTATCTTAATGGGGATCGGAACCTTTTTGTTTCTTTCTCCCGATTTTTCTGCGTATAGACAACAAAAAAATGCAGATCAGGAGATCAAAGCCTTTCAAAAGGAAAAGAAGATTCCGAAGGAAAAAGATCCTTTCTATCAGGAGGCCGTACAGTATGATCAAAAGATCTATAAAGAAGGCCAGAAAGATCTAAAGGATGTCTGGAGTTATCGCACGTCACCGATCCGGTTGAAAGATGGCAGGAGCAACTTTGGATATATCAGGATCAAAAAGATGCATGTCAAACTTCCACTGTATCTTGGAGCAACCTTAGAAAACATGAGAAAAGGTGCTGCGATCATGGGAGAGACATCATTACCGCTTGGCACGAAGAACAGTAACTGTGTGATCGCTGCACATCGTGGATATCAGGGGATCCCATATTTCAGGGAGATCGAGAAGCTGAAAGCAGGAGACAAAGTCACCATTCAAAACCCATGGGAAAAACTTTCTTATCGGGTCGAAAAGATCAAGATCATAAAACCGGATGATTCAGATCAGATCCGGATTCAGAAAGAAAAAGATATGGTAACACTTCTTACCTGTCATCCATACCGCAGTCATGGAAAATTTCGATATGTGGTTTATTGCATAAGAGATCAGGGACAAAAGCTTCCAGCTCAAAAGATCCGTACAATGAATGATACTTATTTTGAATCTTCCAAATGGGATATTCAAAGAGAGAAGATCGTCCGATATGCAGGGTTAGGGATCTTGCTCTTTTTTGGAATGGAACTTATAAGATCAGACAAAAGGAAAGGAGGAAAAGGACATGAAAAAAAGGGATAAGATGAAAGGCAAAAAAGGATATGCGATATTGGCACTTGTGATTGCCATAAGTTTTATTACCGTCCTTACATGGCACAATTTGGTACAGGCATCCTATAAGACGAAAGAAAATGCGGGAAGTACATCATTCCCAAACAATGATAAATATACCTATGTTGAAGTAAAAGGTCCATCGGGAACTTCCACATTAAAACTACAGGTAACCCATTCTGGATCAGCCTGTAAAAACTATTCATTCGATAATGCAAGCCGGACACTGAATATCAAACAGGTCTCTGCAAGCAATCCAAATCCATATGGTTTGAAACTTTCTACAACGTCAGTCAAAACAACAAAATCCAATTCTGGATCGTATTCATGGATCAGCGTAAAAGTAAAATATACGGTTCCGGCTCATCAAAAATATAACAATGTGACATATGATACACCATCCAGCCAGTCGCATAAACTGACAAAAACACCCGATCACAGCACGAAAGAACAAACGGATTTTGAAACTACGATCGGACTGAGTGCTTATGACACCGGTGTTGCACCGTATAAAAAACCAAGTGACCAGAAATATTACAGATACTATGATTGTAAAGTTACGATCAACCTAAATAAGACACAATACAAAGTGACTTATAAAGGGAACAATGGAACGATCGCATCCGCAGATTCAACAAAAAATTTTGCCTGTGGAAGTAAACTGACATTTCCAGTGGCAAATCGAACAGGATACACCCTTACCGGATGGAAGGATACGGCAAACAGTACAGGGATGTCTTATACGACAAACAGTACGATCTGCGGGAAAGCATTAACTTTATATGCCCAGTGGAAAGCAAATCAGTATAAGATCCATTACAATTCCAATGGTGGAAGCGGAACAATGAATGACAGTACCGTGACATATGATGGTTCGTTCACACTTCCAAAAAATACATTTACAAATAACGGCTATCAGTTCCTTGGATGGAGTAAGACAAAGGATGGAGATGTTGCAGCTTACGAAGATCAGGAAGCGATCAAATATCAGACGGCTTCTGACCTTACCTTATATGCGATATGGGGAAATGGCCAGTATAAGATCAGCTTCATGCCAAATGGAGCACAGGCAGATGCAAAGATCATACCGGTAAAGACAGGAGAATCTTATACCATACCATCCGGTCTGTTTACCAGAAAAGGATATACGTTTGTAGGATGGGCAAAGACTCCGGATGCAGTCAGGGCAGATTATACGAATGGAACAGCTGTCTCTGATCTTACAGATGCCGGAAAGACCATCAAGCTGTATGCGATATGGAAAAAGAATGATGGAAGCATCAATAAAACAAATATCATCCATGATGAAGGCATGTTTACCGGAGACATTGAGATCGAAGGGCAGAATGGAACAGGATATAGTCATGCTCATACAGACTCCGAATATGCAAACATTGATAAGACAGATGCTCCCGGATATTTTACAGATCGGTATTGATAAAGATAACAGCAGGAAGTCCTCTTTCTGCTGTTACGATAAAAATGGATAAGATCAAATGAATCAGGAGGGAACTATGAAATACAAGTTGAAAAGAAAACTGAAAAAGATCGGGACGTTCTTCCTGGCCTTGTTAACACTTTTTTCTTCGTTGTTTGGAGGAATGGCCGGAATGCCAGCACCAGTCGTCAATGTTGCGGCGAAAGAAGGAACAGCGACCGTTGGTATGAGTCAGGTCATGGATCGTAATAAGATCAGTGCGTTAAACCGGCCGGCAAGTGAAGGACTATGGAAGATCACTGCAAATGGAAAAGGAACCTTTTGCCTAAATTCCGGAAAATCCATGTGTAATGGTGACACTGTAAAGTATAAGACACACAACGCTGTGACTTATAAGAATCAGGGAGTTGCAAAAGCTCTGACCTATTATTACTGGAAGAGTTCCAAAAATACAAAGGCATTTGCACTAACACAGGCCTATATCTGGGCATGTGGAGCAGGTGTCAGCAAAAAGACAACGGTTTATCAGGCAGGAAAAAATCTGAATGATAAGTTTTCAAGCAGTGATGCAAAGGCTTTCTGCGATAAGATCAAGAAAACAGATCCAAAAGGTACGATCTATTACTATACAGTGACACACTGTGTAAAAGGAAAGAAGCATGATAAACATCAGATGTTATATCGTATGACGAAAGATGTAACTCCGGCGAAGACCGGTTCATATACATATTCAGACAGTACATCGGAAAGTGATCAAACGGAAGTGAAGATCACAAAACGTGATCAGGCAACAGCTGTTATATTATCCGGCGTCAAGTTCCAGTTTTTCAGGGATGGAAAATCCGTTGGTACAGCAGTGACAGATGAAAAAGGTGTTGCCAGTCTTACATATAATGAGACGATTTCTTCTGGAACAAAAAAGGTAACCAAAAAATACATTAAGAACTGGAAAGAATTATCGAAAGATGATCAGGAATCGTATACGGAAAAAGGATACTATGATTCCAAAGCCAAGGCCAAAGCTGCGGCGGAAGAAGAAGTCGCCAAATTACTGCAGGGGATCATTGAGGATAAGAAATCCAAGACACATACATGGACGGCAAAAGAGATCGAAGCAGATGCAAGGCATAATAAAAACACAACAACAAAAACAAAAAAAGCAACGGGAAAAACGGCAAAGGTCGATCTTGGAAGTATGTATGATACAGAAAAAACGATCGATCTGGAACTGAACAAAAGAAGTATCCTGGAAGACTTTGGGACAGATGCAACCTATGCAAATGCAGAATATGGAGTTTATGCCAGATCTGATATTCTCGCATCCGATAACAAAACTGTCAGATATAAAAAAGACAGTGAAGTCGCAACGATCATTACCGATGCGACGGGTTATGGATGTGCAAAGAAACTGCCGGTCGGAGAGTACTATGTCAAAGAAAAGAATCCACCGAAAGGATTTGAACTGAACAAAGACAGTACAAATATCACACTGAACAATGATCAGCTCATTACTGTATATGAAACACCAGTCAAAGGAAAGCTGCAGATCCACAAAACCTATGATAATGATAAAAAGGCGGAATCCGGAGCGGTATTTGAAATATATGACAGTAAAAATCAGCTGGTCGATACGATCACAACCGGAAGTGCTGGAATGGCAATGAGTAAAGAGCTTCCATATGGTTCTTACCGTTTACATCAGACCGAAGGAACGGATGGATTCTCCAAGATCCCAGATATGATAAAAGTGATCGATGGATCCATAAAAACTTATCAGATCGAAGCGAACAACCCAAGAGAAGCTGCCGCGATCTCCATTTCAAAAACAAAGGTCATCACGGATACACAGACATCCACAAACACAGAGAGACCAGAAGCCGGAGCCAAATTTGAGATCATCAGAAAATCAGATCAGAAAGTCGTTGAGACACTGACAACCGATGAAAATGGATATGCTTCATCCAGACAGTTGGATCCTGGGACTTATACGGTACATCAGATCAAAGGATCTGATAATTATGCATTTGTGGATGATTTCGATGTCACATTAAAAGACGGAGATAAAACCAATCATATGTACAGCCTTGAAAACAAGTGGAATGGAAAGAAACTGATGATCCAGAAAACAACCGAGAAAAATAAGGTGGAAGAAGCAGAAGCAGCCGCGGAATTTGCTGTACTGGATGCATCAAAGGCAAGTGGATATCAGGATGCAGATATGAGCAGTGAAGAAAGCCGTACCGCTTATATCGATTCACTGTCAAAAGATGCCGTGATCGGCACACTGACAACCGATGCCAAAGGAACTGCAAGTCTTTTACTGGAAGATCTGAAAGTAGACCATGATTTTCTTGTGATCCAGACAAAAGGGGCAGAAGGATATGATCTGGCACCTGCTTATGATTCCAGAGATCATAAACCAAAAGAAGTCGATGGCATGAAAGTTTATGAATTTACTGCAAAAGATGTATATTCCGATTCCGCATCAATCCAGATCAAAAAGGAAAAGAAAGTATCCGATACAAAAACGGAAGCTGAAACAGGAGCAGTCTTTGAACTAATCGATCAGGATGGAAAAGTCGTAACAACGCTGACCACAGGATCAGATGGTACTGCAACAGCAAGTGGTATCGCTCTTGGAATGTACACATTACATCAGAAGAGTGGTTCGAACAAACATGCATTCTTAGAAGATCAGGTCATCGTGCTGACCAAGAAAGATAAAGGAAAAACGATCAAATACAGTTATGTTGATCAGGAAAATGAGATCGATTTTGTTCTGGTAAAACGTTCCAAAGAAACAAAGAAGCTGTTAAATGATGCAGAATATGTCATTTACGATGATGATGGAAAAGAAATCGCAAGATTGACCTCCGGAACGATGAAAGACGGATATGCGACATGCAAGCTGCCTTATGGCCATTACAAGATCAAAGAAACAAAATCTCCGGATGGATACAATAAAAATGATACAGCGAAAGAATTTACCTTAGATCTTCAAAGTGTTGATTATGATTCCGATGGAAATGGTACTTACACCTATGAAGATACCGATGAACCAGTGTATGGATCTGTTTTACTAAAAAAGACAGGTGAAACATTAAGCGGATTTGAAGATGCCAGCTTTGTTTATGAAAATGACCAGATCAGCGGAGCTGTATATGGACTGTATGCCAAAGAGGACATCCAAAAAGACGATGGAACTCTTGTCTGGAAAGCCGGAACTCTGATCGATCAGAAAACGACATTGAAAGACAAAGCCGTACAGTTTACCAGAAAAGGAGACGATGGAAAGGACACGACGGACTTTTATCAGGGAACTTATTATGTGAAAGAGATATCCGGTCCAAATGGATATTGTATTGATACAGAAGAACATGAGGTTGTGATCAACTGGGATACGAAACCGGGAACGATGAATGATATCCGAGATACCGAGGATGTTCCGGATGTGGAAGAACCACATGGAAACAATACACCTTCTCCTAGTAGCGGTATTTATGTGCTGGAAACAGGGGAAGCATTGAATCAGGAGATCCAGGATGCAGAAAGTATTACATTTACATGGGAAAATGCTCCGGATGGAACAGATACCAAAGACGTTTCACAGGACAAAGACGGAAGTATCGTCTTATGGAACGATGGAAATGATTATTATATTTCCTCCCAGAAAGCAGATCAGGTCATTTACATGAACACGATCTCCAGTAAGATGTTCTCAGAATGCAAGAGTCTGACAAAGATTAATTTTAAGAACATTGATACATCCAAAGTCGCGGACATGTCAGAGATGTTTGCCAACTGTTCTGCATTAAAAGAGCTGGATCTTTCCAGTTTTAATACTTCAAATGTGGAAGATGTCCGAAAGATGTTCTATGGCTGTACAAACTTAAAGACGACCTATGCACAGGATCAGATGGTAAAGGCAGACGATGATTACAAAGATGCCCAGGTTACAGGTATCAGTGCAGTTGCAAAAACAGATTTTACAAAAGGGGATACCTATCATGCCGATGATTTCACGTTTTCCAGCAATTACGACGATGATGGACAACAGGAGCTTACTGATGTAACGGATGATGATGTGACTTTTTCACCAGAGACAGCGGAAGCTGCAAGAAAGCAGAAAGTAACGATCTCCTTTAAAGATACAGGAAAGTATAAAGGATATGATTCGATCGAAACGACTGTTAATGTGATCGATCCGGAAGATAGAGAGGTATCTCTTGAGACAGACAAACACATCAATATCAATCTGGAGTGTAATGATCTGCTACAGAAATATACAGTCCATTTCATTAAGACGGATGAAAAAGGAAACTTCCTGCCGGGTGCAACATTTGCATTAAAGGCAGCATGTGAGATCGTTGATAAAAATGGAAAGACGATCTTTCACAAAGGAGATACGATCACAACAACGGTTTCACAGGACGACCAGTTTGGTTATGTCGAATTCTTTGGACTGCCAACAGGCATCTATGCAAAAGATGGAGTTGGAAAACAGATGTATACCGTCGAAGAGATTACACCACCTGTTGGATATGAAAAAACAGACAAAGTCTTAACATTCAGTGGCGAAGTTTTAAATGATAAAACGGAAAACCTGATCCATGACGTGGCATCCGAAGGAAACACGAACGATGAGGAAAATACCTATCAGCATGATTCCGATACGTTTGTAAACAGGAAGTCTGATTATGTTCAGGTGAAGAAGTACTGGATCGATGATGATAATTCCATGAATACCAGACCGGTATCCGTAACGATCAAAGCCGAACATAAGACAACACATGAAGTAAAGACTTATGTTCTGAACAAGGATAATAACTGGGCAATGCAGACAGATATCAAGCGTGGCGAGGAAGGAAACTATACGTTTAGCGAGATTTGCAATGTAGCAGGTTACGAAAGAGTTGATAAGTATTCTACGGGAACATGGGATGGAAAAACCTATACTTTATCTTATACAAATCAGTATAAAGTAAATGATAAAGTACGAATTGTTGTCAAGAAAAACTGGAATGACAGCAATAACAGTGATGGTATCCGCCCAGATTCTGTTGTTGTGAGAATTTATCAAAATGGTACAGATACAAAATTAAAAGCAACTTTAGATGCAAGCAATAACTGGACTGCAGAATTCAATGATCTTCCGAAACAGGATGATGTTGGAGAAGACTACGAATATGAAGTGAAGGAAGAATCAACTTCTGTGATCAATGGAAATGCAAAGACAGGTTATGAAGTTGCATATGAGGTCAAAGAATCCACGGATACATCCAGTGATATCACGACCATTACAACGAATATTACCAATATCCATACTCCAAAGACGGTACAGAAAACGATTCGAAAGACATGGGATGATGAAAATAACAAAGATAAGATCCGTCCGGATTCTGTAAGGTTCAATCTGTTAGCAAACGGTAAGGATGTGGTAGATACAGTAACGTTAAATTCCGAAAATGGATGGAAAGCAAAATCCAAAGTCCTTCCAAAATGCGAGAATGGAAATGAGATCGAGTATACATGGGAAGAAGTAAAAGAAGGTGTTGTGACAGGCGATGAGCAGATCGGATACAAAGTTTCTTATGATGGAAACAGTGATGATCCGGATACAACAGTTGCAACCAACTCTCATACACCGGGAAGAGGAAGTATTACCATCACAAAGGAACTTGATCCATCCAATCTGAACATGGATGTTGGAGATGCTGTATTTACATTCAGCCTGACAGGAACGGATGTGTATGGAAAGAAACATGCTTATAGAAAAGATGTGAAATTTACGAAAAATGAAGTGGAAAACTTCACAAAAGAAAACCCTGGAAGGATGATCAGCCTTTCAACAACGTTTGATGATCTGTACTATGGAACTTATACATGCAGTGAAAGCGGCATGAAAGAATACTTTAAGCTGAATCATCTCTCAACGACAAGTACCAATGGAAGAGTGGATCAGAAAGCAGGAACGGTTACGTTTGACATCGGACCGGAAGAAAGCAGTGCATCTGCAAAAATCACAGGAGAAGCAACCTTCCGAAACCAGATGATCAAAGGAAGCATTAAGCTAAAGAAGAAAGACTCCAAAGGAAAAGCCTTAAAAGGTGTTCGGTTTACGATCAAGGATTCTGATGGAAAAGAAGTTGCAACCAAGGAAACGGATGAAAAAGGAGAACTTCTGTTTGATGATTTGCTGCCAGATACTTACACAATCACGGAAACCAAAACAGCCAGCGGCAAGAATCTGCTAAAAGAACCTCTGGTCGTAACTCTTCCGTTATCTGTAACACAGGCAGAAGTAGACAAGGGAAATGTAGATACCTCCAATGCCATCAAGCAGGGAGATACTTATTATTTCTATCATCCAACGTATGAGATCACAAATGATGCAAACTTAAAACTGCCAACAACTGGTGGATTTAAGACATATCTTCCTTTGATCGGTGGATTTGCATTGATCTTAGCAGCGGTATTTTACTACTTCAAAAAGAAAAAGGGAATCCTGATCTTTAAGAAGAAAAAATGATAACTAAGGATGATCTCACAGTCTTCGGACTGTGAGATTTTTTAAATTCATATTTGAAAAAATGACATTAACTTGTGGCTTCATTTTCTTTATGAAATTTGCTAAAATATTTTATAAGGAAGTAAATTAATTTCAGATAATAATAATCACGAACTTTCTGTTTTGAAAACTCATTTTTTATATGTGAAAAATGAAAATTTAAAAATCTTTCATATTTAAAGAAAAATATAAAAGGAGGAAAGATTATGAGTAAAGTAAGAAAAGGAAAACAGATAGCAGCGGTTGTGATGGCGGTTGCGTTATCTGCTGCTATGGTAACAACGGGTGTGTTACCGAACACGGAAGTTCATGTTCATGCAGAAGAAGATGGAAGTGTATATAAAAAGATTGCTGATTCAAGCGTAGATGGATTCTATTACGAGCAAAATGTATGGGGATATATACAATGTACAACAGACAAAACATTGGAATATTCTTCATATGATGAAATGATAAAAAAACTTTCAGCAATTACAAAAAAAATCGTTCAGGAAAATGCTTATGATCGGTATAGTTTTAGTTTTCCTATAAAGATCAGTTCTGCTGCAAAGGATGAAAGATTTGAAAATGATCAAGTTAATAAAGATTTGGAGAATGAAGTATATAAAGAAGAAACGGGTGATCCGAAAGGCGGACATACAATGGCTTCTATGGGTGGTGGATTAACTAATATTTATGATATAACCTATTCAGAGTCTGAAAAAGCATATATAGGTGAAGTCACTGGAAGTGGCGGATATGGTTCCAAAAAAGATCGATATGATCAAACCGTTAAGAAGCTGAATGAAGTTATTAAAAATCTGAATTTAGACGGAAAATCTGATTATGAAAAATTTAAAGCAGTTACAAACTGGATTGTTTCAAATGTGACGTATGATTCACATTATAATGGAAAACCTAATATCCCAGCTGGTACAGAATATCCACATGACATGACAGGAGCGGTGCTTGATGGTTATGCTGTTTGTGATGGGTATGCAGGGACTTTTTATTATATGGCCAATGCAGTAGGAATCAAAGCATTATATGAAGATGGTATATCAATCGCAGAAAGAAAAGGACATGCATGGAATCTGGTTCAGATTGATGGAACATACTACTATGTAGATCCTACAAATGCTTATTTTAAAGAGGATGGAGAACCGGGAAGAGAACTGTTACTTGGTCAAAAATATCTATTCAGTCTTTATACTCCAGATAATACTACAATAGAGGATACCTATAAAAATATATCACAGGATGATTGGTTGAAAGAACATTCTATATGTAAAGGAAAACATAAACTTGGCACTGCTGAAAAAAGCAAGGGAGCAACATGCACAACAGCAGGATATACAAGTCATAAATGTACTGTACCAGGATGTAACTATGAAGAATATGAATGGATTGAACCGTTAGGACATGAATGGAGTAAGGAAGGGACTGTAACACAGGAACAATCCTGCGAAAATCCTGAAATTACAACATATAAATGTGAGAGAACAGATATATGGCCAGCATGTAAGGCAACAAAACAAGTAGAAACCAAACCCGCACTCGGTCATACATGGGATGAAGGAAAGGTTACAAAAGAAGCAACCTGTTCCGCAACAGGAGTTAAGACTTATACATGTAGTCGCTGTGGTGGAACAAAGACCGAAGAGATCCCAAAAACAAAACATGACTATGAAGAGCATGTCGAAACTCCGGCAACCTGTACATCCAAAGGTATCAGCTATTATGTCTGTAAAAATTGTGGAAGAACAACTTCAAGATATCAAACTCCAAAGAAAGATCATACTCCAGAGATCCGTAATAAGAAAGAAGCAACATGTAAAGCAGAAGGATACACAGGAGATACTTACTGTAGTGTTTGTAATAAGAAAATAAGTGCCGGCCAAAAGATTGCAAAGCTTGACCACACTCCTGGGGAATGGGAAATTATTCAGCCGACATGTAAAAAATATGGTATAAAACGCCGAGATTGTATCGTTTGCGGAGCATCACTGGATTTAGAAGTTCTTGAAAAGTTGGATCATACATGGAAACTTACATCTACAACCCCTGCAACGTGTGGTATTGGAGAAATTCAGCATTACAAATGCAGCGTATGTGGAGAAACAAAAGACGTAACATTAGATAACCCATTAAGCCATACATGGGATAGTGGTAAGGTTAGCAAAAAACCAACTTGTACGGAAACAGGAATCAAGACATACACCTGTACAAACTGTGGTACAACGAGAGAAGAAACCATTGAATCTACCGGTCATCTACATAAGGAAACAAAAGATCAGAAAGCAGCGACTTGTACAGAAGATGGATATACCGGTGATATCTATTGCAGTGATTGTGGCACAAAACTGGAATCTGGAACAGTGATCAATAAACTCGGTCATACATGGGATAACGGAGTGATTACAAAAGAAGCAACAGAAACCGAGGAAGGTGTTAAGACATACACCTGTAAGACATGTGGCGAAACAAAGACAGAAAAGATTCCAGTCACATCCCACCATTGGGATCAGGGAACGATCACAAAGAAAGCAACTTGTACAGAAAACGGAGAGAAAACGTATCATTGTACGGATGCAGACTGTGATAAAACATATGTAGAAACGATTCCTGCCACTGGGCATCAGCATACAGAAGTCCGCGATAAAAAAGAAGTAACTTGTGAAGAAGATGGTTACACAGGTGACACTTATTGCAAGGATTGTGGTCAGCTGATCAACAATGGAACTATTATTAAAGCCACTGGACATTCCTGGGATGATGGAAAAGTAACTGAAAAAGCAACCTGCAAGAAAGAGGGAATTAAGACTTACACCTGCAAGAACTGTGGAGAAACAAAAACAGAATCCATTCCTAAGACAGAACATCAGTGGAACGATGGAGAAGTTACAAAAGAGGCTACCTGTAAAGAAGAAGGAGTGAAGACTTATACATGCAGCATTTGTAAAGATACAAAGGCAGAAGTGATTCCAAAGAAAGAACACAGCTTCGATGAAGGAAAGATCCAGAAAGAAGCTACTTGTACAGAAGATGGCTTGAAAATCTACACCTGCAAGGCTTGTGGAGAAACCAAAGAAGAGGTACTAAAAGCAACAGGGCATCAGCATACAGAACTCCGCAATGAAAAGAAAGCGACCTGTACGGAAGAAGGTTACACAGGAGATACTTACTGTACCGACTGCGGCGAGCTGATCAAAAAAGGCTCTGTGACAGAAAAAGCCGGTCATAACTGGGAAGTAACCAGTGAAGAGAAAGCTACTTGTGAAAAAGATGGTTCTAAGACATTCGCTTGTACTGAATGCGGAGAAACAAAGACAGAAACAACTCCTAAGACTGGACATAAGTTTAGTAATTGGAAAACTGTAAAAGCTCAGAGTATTTATAGTGGAGCTGTTCAGGAACGTACCTGTAATTCCTGCGGTAAAAAAGAAACAAAGATTGTTGGAGACAAACTAAAACCAGTCTTAAAAGTCAATGCCCAAAAACTACAGTTAAAACGTGGACAGAAAACACAGAAATTCACATTAACTGATATAGCAAAAGGAGATTCTGTTAAGTCATGGGTAAGCAGCAACAAGAAAATCGTAACTGTTTCAGGGAAACCAAATGGAACATGTATCATCAAAGCCGGTAAGAAAACTGGAAGTGCAAAGATCACGATCACAATGAGATCAAACCTGAAAAAGACAATCGGTGTTAAAGTACAGAAAAAAGCAGTAGCCTGTACATCCATTAAAAACGTTCCTAAGAAGCTGAATCTAAAGCGTAAGAAATCTTATCAGATGAAACCTGTGATCAATCCGATCACATGCACTTACAAAGCAAAATACAAGACTTCCAACAAGAAGATCGTAAAAGTAACATCAAAAGGAAAGATTACAGCAGTAAAGAAAGGAAAAGCAAAGATCACAGTTATGGTTGGCAAGAAAAAGTTTGTTT
>OGQS01000833.1_pt1 | contig 19842 bp, 22 predicted proteins | sample 1553331 | NCBI WGS metagenome assembly OGQS01 (sample SAMEA2580012, study PRJEB22360) | human gut metagenome | biome: human gut; feature: human-associated habitat; material: faeces | place: Denmark | collected 2008/2010
CAGTGTCACCTTGACCGCGCGAACCCGTCCGGCGATCAACCGTGTGCCGCCCTGCATGACTCCGCGCGTCAGGTCCATCACTACCTGCTGCCCGGCGGAACGTGCAAACGATACGCTGTTTCCCATGCTCTCACTGACCGTCCCCGCCGCATCCTTTGCCGCACTGCGGGTATCGGAGCCGGGAACAAAGATTCCCTTCTGCCCATCCACATCATAGGCCGCCAGCTGCACGGGAATGATATTCCCCGCATATTCGATGCTGCTGATCAGGATATCCAGCCGTTCCCCCTGGATTACCGTCGCACCCGTTACCAGGCTGTTGGCAGGAACGGTGATGTTTCCGGCTTGCAGGGGTTGGAGCAGCCTGAGTCTTACCCTGCCTCCCTGTTCGACAGTCTGGTTTTCCGAGATGCAGGCGGCAATGGTATTCGTTCCCATCCGGTAACTGCTGCCTACGGCTGTATTGAAACCGTAATTCCTTTCAACGGCGAGCGAAGCGATAAAGGCGGAATCCGTAACCGGCTGTGAAAGGCCGGAGGTGGTCTGGTGCTCCGTCCGCTGTACCGGAACAGCTTCCGGCAGTTCTTCTCCAGTTGTTTCTTCTTTTATGGTATCCTTATCCGGATTCAGATACTTTGCCGCCATCTTGTAGGAACGTTCCATCAGTTCCTCACGGGAAGCCGTCCGGTCCTTTTCTTTTTCCACTTCTTCCAGCTTTTTATTCAACTCCTCTACTTTTCTCTCCAGATCACTTTTTACAGTTTTTTCGGGAGTCTCATAGAAATCATCCAGCTGGCTGGAAATTTGCTCGTAGGTCTTGACTGACTGTTGCAGCCTGTCTCCGTCTTTTTCGTTCGCATCGGGTGTTATTTTTCCACCATCCAGCAACGTCCCGGCAAGCTGTTCCAACGATTTCATCCGGCTTTCTTCCTCCACTTCCGCCTGCTGCTTCTCGTAAGCGGCGGTCTTCTTATCCAACAGCTTGGCCGTGGTAGGCTCCGGGACATTTACGTTGAACCCGGAGTGGCCGGAAACTTCCATCCCGTTCTCCTTACCGGACGGGGCAAATATTCAGTACATGACCCCCAGGAATATCAGTACAAAGGTCGGAATCACAATAAACTTCCTTCTTTTCTCAATTTCTTCCGGGGCAAGCACCCTCTTTTCTTTCCCCGGCTCGTCCTGCAAGGTTCTGCCGGTTTCCGGCTGTATTGCCGTTTCTTCTACCGCTTCGGGCTTTTCCAATTCTTTATCTTCCATTATCCATTGATTTAGAATGATACATTATACTGTCTTTATCTGTCCGGTGGAGTGAATCTGCCGGAATATGCTTGCCAAACGGCAGCTCCTTTTGTGTGCCGTGAAAAAGAAAACGTCCGAAAGCACGTGCTACCGTGACACCACACAAGATCGTGCTGATAACCAGCATGCCGACAAGCACTCCCTTACGTTCTTTCTCCGACAGGCTTTCACAAACGCCCTTCAGCTTTTCACCAATTTCTGTTTTTATCTTTTTACTTTTCATTATCCTGTTCTTTTTAGCGTTCAACGGTCCTTATGTCCCTGTTCTCCAGAATCTCGAAACGCTCCGCCATAAAGCCTTGCGGATTATTATCCGACCGGGTTACACTCTGCAGGAAACAACGGGTGACCAGGGAACGCTCGGTGATATTGCTGCTGCGGACAACCATCTGCCGGGCAAAGGTGATGATCCGGTAGGGATAGTTACCGAAGTCACACCGCATGCTGTCCACCAGGACGGTCTGGTTGATATTGCCGCTGATCAGCCGGTTATAATATCCTTTTTCGTTCCAATCCCTGTAATAACCGTAAAGGCTCTTGTCCGCCAGATACATGGCACGATTGATGTTGGATTCGATGGCAGCCTTGTCTGGAGCCAGCGTAAAGAACAGTTCATGCATCCTGCGTACATGCTCGCGGGCTTCCACCGGACGGTTCAATGCCGCATCCTGTGACAATGCCAGCATCAATGACTTGCCCTGATCCAGCACATACACCTTCTCCCGCTGCTGGTTAGCGAACAGGTAGGACTTTCAGATGGCATAAGTCGTAAGCGAAGCGCAAATTCCCAGAAAGACCAGCGTGAACAAGCGTATCTGCCTGAACGAGGATTCGATGTTCTTAAAACTCTTGAATTCCATAATTCTTATACTTTTTACATTCTTACTTTTTCAATAATACTGCTCCGACATTACCCGTTGAAGCACCTGCCGCGGCACCCGCCACATTGGTCACTTTGGATGCCGTATTGTTTACATTCCGGTTATAGGCACTCATGCCTCCGGTCTGAACGATCCAGTTTGAAACCGTCGGGACACAGAAATATCCAATAATACCAATGAGCATAAAAATCAGATAGATGGCCGAGGAACCGTCCACATCGATGATGCTCATCGGATTAGCCATCAGGTTCATCTCCTCCTGCAGGATAAGCATCTGTATCTTGGCGAGCATCGCCCCGAAGAGGTCTGATACCGGCAGCCAGAGGTAGACACTGATATAGCGTGCCAGCCACTGGACGAGTGTATTCTGCAGACCGTCAAATACACTCAAGGCAAAAGCTATCGGCCCAAGAATACTCAATACAATCAAAAAGAAGGTGCGGATCGTGTCGATGACCAGCGTAGCGGACTGGAAAAGGATCTCCAGCAGTTTGCGCATGATCATCTGGGTGATCCCCTGTAGGGAGAAAGAATAGGAAACCTCATACATTGTTTGCAAAGCCGTATGCTCCTCCTCGCTCCAGCCCATGTTCTCCAGCTCGGCATCCAGCTCCTCGTTGGAGGCAAAGACGCTTCCGGTCATCATGGTTTTTGCCAGCATGTCCGCCCGGAGTTTGTCCTTCTCCTGCTGGTATTTCTGCAAATCGAAAGTCTGGTCCCGGAGCAGCGTGCCGGTTCCCTGGACAATGGGACTGAAGATGCCGTTAAGGGTTCCCAGCACCATTATATCGAAAAAGAGGATACAGATACCCAGTACGAAAGGCCGGAGCATCGAAAAAACATCTATCGGCTCGGCACGGGAAAGGGACTGCCATACCCGGTAAGCAATGTAGAATAAAGCTCCCAATGCGGCCAGTGCCATTCCCATATCCATCATCGGCTGGCAGAGCTTGGTCATCGTATCGTACAGATTCCGGAGAATCTGGTGCAAATTCTCAAATGAAATAGACATTAGCAACATACTGTTCTTATTTTAATTGAATGATTACCAGTAACGCTCGTCTTTGCCATACAAATCAAATACCTGCTGTTGTTCATTTTTCTGTTTGGCACGCAGGTAGGATACATGCAGGTTCTTTCGGGTATAATAGTTCGCAAGCTTCTTGTAATGCACCATTTCCCCATATACCCGGTTTACCAGGTCGATGCGCTCCTTGTCGTTCATGGACATGCCGGTGGGATTGATGATATTCTTCAGTTCGGCAATGCTGCGGCTGCTTTTCTTCATGATCGTATTATAACCGGAGGCTATCGCGTCCAATTCCCGCTGGCTGAAATTCTTGTCGGTCAGCATCTTGCCGAAATTGTTCACATAAATCTCGGAAATATCGCCCAGCATCAGGACGGACTCCTTGACTTTCTCGCTGCCGCTGATCAGGTCGTTCACCTTGCGCAGCTTCTCGTAATACTCCCGTCCCTGTTCGAATATTTTCGAGGTTTCCTTCCATGTGGAAAGGGCATTCTGCGCCGTTTGTGAGGTTTCCACCATCTCATTCACACTGTTCACGATACCTTGAACCAAGTTGCCCGGATCGGATACCACCCACTGCGCCTGCACGCTTGCCGGCACAATTAAAGCCGGCAGGACAAACAATAGACTTAAAACTTTCTTTTTCATTACTTCTTGATTTTAACCTTATTTTTTCTTTTTCTTCTCACTTGCCAGCATACGGATGGCCTGCTCCATATTGCCGCCCAGCTTCTCCGTCATTTGCGTGACTTCGAGTTTCTCAGTTTCCTCCGTGGTATAAGTGAGGTACTCCTCAACCGAGGTCTCCGTGGCGTAGACCGCAGACCGGACTCCGCCCAAGCCAATTCAAACTTCCTTATATTTTCTTGCCGGATCATTGGCCTGGTTGATGGACAGAATCTGTCCTTTCTCCTTGTTAGTCAATCCGAGCAGGGATTGTACGGAATCGAACTTGTTGACATACTTGCGCTGGTCCAGCAAAATTTTGCAATCGGCATTGTTTATGATGGTATCCTTGATAATAGGACTTGACACGATGTCATCCAACTCCTGCGTAACGACGATGGCTTCTCCGAAATGTTTACGGACGGTTTTATAAAGGTAGCGGATGTAATCCGCCATACCCTCTCGTGCAATTGCCTTTCATGCCTCTTCCACAACTATCATCTTTCGAACCCCATGCAACCGCCTCATTTTGTTGATGAAAGCCTCCATGATAATGACGGTGACGACCGGGAACAGGATTTTATGATCCTTCAGCTGGTCGATTTCAAATACCACAAAACGCTTGTTCAACAGGTCGAGCTGCTCGTCCGAGTTCAGCAGGTAATCGTACTCCCCGCCACGATAGTAGGGAGCCAGTACGTTAAGAAAATTGGTGAGGTCGAAATCCTTCTCCCGGTAGTGTTTCTCTTCCAATACTTGTCTGAATTCCCCCTGCACGAACTCATAAAAAGTATTGAAAGAAGGAATCAGCGTCTTGTCTTCTTTTATCCTTTCGATGAACAGGTTGACCGCCATCGAAAGGGCTACTTCCTCGGCACGGCTAATGGCATCCGTATCCCTTTTCCAAAGGGACATAATCAGCGTTTTAATGGACTCTTTCTTCTCCAGGTCAAAGACCTTGTCGTCGGTGAAAAAAGGATTAAAGGCTATCGGACGTTCTTCACTATATGTATAGTAAATTCCGTCCTCCCCGTTTGTGCGTTGGTGTATCAATTCGCATAACCCCTTGTAACTGTTCCCGATATCAATCAGCAATACATGAGTATTCTGTTCCCAATACTGCCTCACAAGGTGGTTCATGAAAAATGACTTGCCCGAACCGGAAGGCCCGATGACCAGCTTGTTACGGTTGGTAATGATACCCCGGCGCATCGGCTCGTCCGAGATGTCCAAATGCAGCGGTTTCCCGTTTGTCCGGTCTGCCATCTTGATGCCGAAAGGCGACAGGGAATCCGCATAGTTGGTCTCCCCGGTAAAGAAGCAGACTCCCTGCTCGATGAACGTATAGAAGGACTCCTCGGCAGGAAAATCACCTTCACCGCCGGGAATACCCGCCCAATACAGGGTAGGCGCGTCAATGGTATTGTAACGGGGCTTGCATCCCATCAGTGCCAAGGCCGAACCGGTATCGTTCTTTATCACCTTGAGCTTCTCCCGGCTGTCTGACCATGACATGACATTACAATGGCAACGGATAGCTGTCAGCCCGAAAGAGTGCGCCTCGTCCAGGTAAGCGTCGATCCACTGCTTGTTGAGCTGGTTGGCACGGCTGTACTTGGAAAGCGAATGCATATTGCGTGCTGTCTTCTCAAAGCGTTGCAGGATTTCCACCGAATCGTCGATGAACAGGAACTGGTTATAAATATGGTCACAGGAGAGCATCAGTCCCACCGGGGCGGCAAAACTCAGACGGCAGTCGCTACGGTCGGTGGAGTATTTCTCGTACCGGGTATCCGTCCGGACAGAGCCGGGAAGATCGTCCACATCGGAAAGAGTGTGTACACAGAGGATATTGTCCCCGATGCGCATCTTTGATGCGCTCATCTGTATATCCTTCAGTGTGGTCGTGTCCTGTTGTGAAAGGGAGAAATATTTCTCGATCAGCCCGGCCCGCTGCGGCGTGCCGACAATCTCATCGGTGGTCAACCGTTCCAGACGGATGAAGGCCGAGTCATTCAGGATACGTTCGAACTGGTCGACACTTTCCAAAAAACGGCTGACCGTATCCTTGTCCCGGACTTCCTTCGGGATGATGTTTCCCCGGCAGAGGATGGAGAAGTTGCTCTCTTTGCGGCTCCGTTCTTTGGTTGTCTTGGTGATAAACAGGTAGGCAAAATGGTTCAGGAAAGGCCGTTCATTGAAGTGGAGCTCAAAGGAACGGTCCAGAAAGCTCATTTCGTCTTTCTGCGTGTTGGCCTTATAATTCTCTTTCAGGAACCAGTCCTGCCGGTGCACTATCGTGTAATTCGGCAGTACCTTGACTGCCTTTGTTCATGTGCCGTGCATGGATTCATAGTCTGCGGAAGTGACCGTGAACAGCTCCGGCAAGAAGACCTTGAAGCCGATGGTCACGTCCGCATCCTTGGAAAGGATGCATCCTTCTTCCACCGACAGGATAGGAAACTTACTTTCCAGCGTTGCGGCTTTTAATATATTTCTCATGAATACGTTTTTTAAATAAGGAAGATATACGTTTGCGATTGATGATATAAAACGGGTGGTATTTGACTGCTGCCAGCTTCATCAAGCCATTGGGACCGTACTTCTTGTTCAAGTGGAACACCCCGAAGACCAGACCGAAAGCGGAGAGGACACCGAAGCCGATGCAGAACCACCGGTCAATACCTATCATATAAAAGATGACGAACAGCAGGAAGATGGCAAGCAGGCCGCCTACGAAGAAGTAAAGATATTGTGCCTGCAGGCCGTTAAACTCCACGCTGCGTCCGATTCCTTTGTTGATATTATATTCCATAACCGCTTATATTACAGGAAGAAGGAACGCAGGACGGTTGCGGCGACAATCAGGAAAACACAGGCTCCAAACCAAGAACCGGCGGTTTTTCCGGTATCGGGGTCGCCGCTGCTGAACTTCGAATACACTTTAATTGCTCCAATCAGTCCCACAATGGCTCCTGCGGCATATATCAACTTCGTGGCCGGATCGAAATAGCTGGCAAGCATGGATGTGGCCTTTGTGATACCGGCACTTCCGTCCCCCTCGGCATAGGCGCTCAGGGTGGAAACAGCTATTCATGCGATAAGCGCAACCGTCTTTTTAAAATGTCTTTTCATATACAATCTACGAATTAAATGTGAATAAAAAACTTGTTTCAAATGAACCGCAGGAAACTTCCTGCGGTCCACTGCTTGCAACCACGATGTCTTTTTTAGGATCAACCTGAGTCATAGTAACCAATCATAGGTACCTCCGTTTTTAAGGTGTTAATTACTTATTTTGAATGTCCGCTTTGATAAAGGGAAAGAATCAACCTGAATCATAGAAGCCAGTCATGTCTTCTTTTTTTAAGGGTTATACACTACGTTTCAAAAACTCGCCATGCCCGGATCAACCGGAGTCAAAATACTTTCTCATATTCATTGTTTATTTATCTGTTGCAGGTACATGCTCCGTTATATCAAATTCCCGGAGAATGTCGTCCTTGTTTTTTCCTGTCAATAAATGGGGCTCGCCCTTATCTACATACAAGCGCATATACCGTTTCAGTCTATCGCTGCTTCCCAGGACACTCGCTTGCAGAACCCTTTCCATGTTCGTGCCTTCCAGCTTTCGGAAGGTCTGCCGGGCTTGTTCCTGTTCCGTTTCCGTAGGCCCGTCCGATGTCATCACTTTTTCAATCATGTCCAAATCGTCAAAGGTGACCCCGGTTGCCCGGTGGGGATTGCTCCGCTGTACATATCCCGTAATCTCATAGCGTTCGGGAATTTCCTCTTTTTCTTCACCGGAAGAAGGGGAATCCTCCTGCATATAGTCGATTTCAGGATAGTTCAACCGTTGGAAGGGAGCCGGAACTTCCGGGTATTTCGTATTCTTCTCAAGGGTTTCGTGCGCTCGAAGAACCGGCCCTGTTTCCTTTTCGGGAGTAAAGGTATCTCTCTTTTCAATACCTGATTCAGACTGTCCGCTATTGTCATCCATTGTCAGTGATTGTCGCATCCGGTACCGGCTTTTGCCTATGATTTCGGCCTCTGCCGGGGATATTTCCGGATGAATGACGGTAGGTGACCCCCGATGTTCCTTTTTCTCCTTTCCGCCTCTCCAGGAGAAAATGCCGCCCGTATGGATATACTTTTCAATGCTCAGGTAAGAGGCGTAGATGAACAGGATAATAAAAAGGTATTCCATGTCCTTATGATTTCAATGACTGGTAATGCTTATCCCGTACAGCGTCAAACACTTTACCTTTTTCGGCAAAATGAAGTTCCAAAAGACGGTTGACAAAACCGGCTACAGTCACTCCGCTTCGTCCGGTGGCACAAACCAACGACAAGATGCGGCGGTGGTATTGGGCGTTGATATGCAAAGACTTTCTTGAGGCACACCGGTCATCACAGAGGAACATTTCCTCATAGGCTGCTATCTCTTCCACGGTGACAGGAGCTTCGATTGTCTTCTTCCTGCCGTTGGAAGCACTTTTCTTTTTTCTGATATTTTCCATGCTATACATATATTATTAAGTAGAAGAGGATTTCAAGCCGGCAATCCTGCTGATCTCATCCAGCAGTTCCAAAAGGCCGGAACCTTTTATCTCACGGTTGTCCGGTGGAAACAGGGTGGAACGGAAGATATTGTTACGGGTATGGCTGAGTTCCTTGTTGTAGCGTTTCGTATCGGGAATACGTGTATCCAACAGTTTCATATCCGCTTTCCGCATGACCGTATCCCATGCCTGACAAGTCTCTTTTCTCTCACGGCGGTCAATCATATTCCAAAAGAGATGGACACCTTTCAAATTGCAATTGTGACGGGCTACCAATTCTTCCCCGACAACTTCGGCAAATTCAAGGGAACTCTGCATGACGATATTGTCCGCTTTGAGAGGCACGAAAATATAATCCATCGAGGAGATGGTGTAAATCACTCCTTCGGATCGCAACGTTCCCGGCAGGTCGAAAAGGACAATGTCAAATTCGGCTCTTTCTTTTTGCATATAATCATGTACGTCCTCCATCGCTTTCTCCGGATCGCTCCTGATGACCGGATAAGCAAGTTTCTGGAGCTGTTCGTGCTGGCGGTAGAGGGCGACTTTCAGGAAATCACTCTTTTCCACGCTTTCCATGTCACGTTCACGCATGTTGAAGATACTGTGCTGGGGGGCGTCGCAATCCACGACTCCCACCCGGTAGCCTTTCTGGTAATGCAGGATGCTGGCGGCAAGAACGGTGAAAGCCGACTTCCCGACACCACCCTTCTGGCTGGCAAAGGCAATAAATAACGGTTCTTTTTTCATTTTATTCTATTTTTTAAGTATAATAATGCAATCGTGTAGAAACCTGAAACCTTAGGCGGTATCATATTTTGCGGTGTAAAGGAAAAGATTCCGCCAATAAGATAAAATACCCTGTCATGTATAGTCATCCGTAGTCGGTTATTGTCAGGAAAGGAACCGGTGGTTGAAATCTGCTCTTTAAAATATTAGCGATTATGCGCATTGATCGTTACCTTCTGACGAGCGAGGAAGAATCAGGCACGTATGTGCCGGAGTGGAAGATTTGTATCTCACGGAATTGCGGTGAAAGAAAAAAGTCCCCACCCGGAAACCGAAAGCGGAAAACCGGGCAGGGATCATTACAATAAAGGATTTCTCTACTCTTAAGGTCTTATGTAACCGTATTTACGCAAATCTGCCATGAAATGCTCCGGCGTATCGGTAGAAACCGTTACGCCATGCAGCTCTTTATAGCGACCGGCAAAGTTGTTCATAAACTCCTCGTCCGTACAATCATGGTCGAACCAGCTGCCCTCACGGAGCAGCCGGACGAATTCTTCGGGGCTGGAGGCGGTTATCCTACCGCCATCCGCCAATTCATAATTCTGTATCATCCTGCTAATTTTTTAGTCCGTAACTTAAAAAATAATTTCTCTTTTTCACCGAGGAAAGGCAGACTCTCCAAAGTGGTCCTGTCGGGAAGGCTTGCAGCCGAAGCAAAGGTAACCAAACCGTTTAGAAATCTGATCCATTTTTCCATTTTTGTATAGTTGGTCGTTCCGGAATGTTGCCGGAATTCAACTGTCCGATGGCGGGAATAAGCTTCCAGATTTAGTTTGTAATAGCGACGGTTGTTAAACACATGCTGGAGGTCGGTAATCGTGGATGCCCCGCTGATAGCCGTATCGGAAATGCCATGCAGACTCAGGCAGTATTGGTTATTACGGCGTGATCCCGGCATAAAGGAGTCAATGACCGGTTCCAGATGTTTGTAGGTCAAAGCGAGATTTTTCCAGGTTTCCATATTGAAATTGGCAGCATCCATGTGTACATGGAATCCGCAACTGTCGTTCACCTTGGCATTACAGAGGTCAAGTACCCAGCAAACCGTCTCAAGTTCTTTCAGTCCGGCTTCACCTGCCAGGATCGGACTGACCAGTTCGAATGTGTCATTGCCGCTCAAACTGCTGTCAGTGACCAGTTTCCAATGCTCCGTCGTGCGATGGGTATAGCCTTCGATAGCGACACGTATACCGGCTTCGCGAAGCTCATGGAGCAGCTTTTCCTGCGTGCAGTTGTAAGCCTCAATTTCTACACCGAACCTGCGGGTGAAGCTGTAGTCCAATACCGGAACGGTTACCTGTCCTGCCTGGCAGGGAACGAAAGCACCCCTCTCAAGCATTTTTTTATACACATTATGCACAAAGCCGTAATTGCCTCTGGTCACAAGGTCGGCGATTTCACGTCTGGTCAATCCCAGCAGAAGCAGCTGCTGAATCTTGCTCGTCTTTGTCGTAGACTGCTCTAGAATATTTCTAACTCTTTCATTCATAACTTATTAATCCTTTATTTTCATACATCTAAGATACGACAATATTCCCATACGTCATAATCGTACACCTTTTATTATCAATGGATTAACTTAGTTTCGCTTAGGCTAACTACCCTTATCGAGTGTATTAATATGATTACAAGCTACGGAAATAACAGAAGATTACCTGTCTTCTGTCATTGCATTGAGCACGTCTTTGTATTCTTCGAAATGTTGCGTCAGAAGTCTGTTGACAAGCCCCTCCATAGTAATATCGCCATATCCGATAGCCCATATCAGGGAGCAAAGCTGCTGATGCAGGCCGGCATCAATGTGCAGGGATTTACGTTTTTCGCTCCGGATGCCATGAAGAAATGTCGTTTCGTGATCAAGCATCCTGCCGGGTTGTTCTGTCTGTCCGGCAGGTTGTTCAGAAACGATACTTGCCGTATCCGTTTCTTCCGGAGGCCTGGTGACAATACGTTGCGGGGATTTGCCTCCCACCAACTCTCTGATAGCCTGCTTGTCAATTCGACGGGGATCTACCTTCTTTTTCCCGGAATTTTTCATAGGCATTTACTTTTTCTTCCAGGACTGATAGGCTTTTCCCATTAGAGCGTCAATCAGCTCCTTGTTCTTTTCTAAATAATCTTTCAGCACCTGAGTGACAAAACCGGAAATGGTGCCACACCCTGCAGCCTTGACCAAAGTTGCGATATCCCGATGTAACTTACCATCAATATATATGGTTTTGCAGGTAGTGCCTTTAGGTACGGAAACCATATATTTTCTTTTAAACTCTTCAACCTCTCCGTCTGTGGGAGCTTTTCTTTCAGTTTCAGAAACATCCGGTACCATATCAGGTTCATTTGATACAAACCTGCCCGCCATACTTTTTTGAGCGACCTTACTGATAAAGTCCTTTTCGTCTATACTGCCGGGAGCAACTTTCTTCTTTTCTAAGTATTCCATATTGTTATCGTATTAAATTAGACATTTTTATTTATAATATTCCAAGACAAAATAAAGGTATGGAATAATCTTATAGAATATCCTGTCTGTTATAGTCACTGAAAGTCAGTTTTAGTCACTCTTTCTTACAGTAAGGACGCTTGTGGAATATACTTAAATTCTCCATTTGCAAATGCGTAGAACCAATAACTGATAATATAATGATAATGTACCGAAAGTAACTACCGCCCCCCAGATGCTTATGGAATATATTTATATTCTCCATTTACAAATGTGTAGAACCAATAACTAATAATATAATGATTGTGTGCCGAAAGTAACTATCGCCCCCAGATGTTTGTGGAATATATTTATATTCTCCATTTACAAATGCGTAGAACCAATAACTAATAATATAATGATTGTGTACCGAAAGTAACTATCGCCCCCAGAAGCCTGTGGAATATACTTATATTCTCCATTTGCGAATGCATAATACCAATAACTAATTATATGTCAGTTGTGTATAAACAGTAAATCCCGATATACACTTGTGGAATATCATTAAATTCTCCTTTTGGGAATGTGTAAAACCAATCAAATGTGCCGAGTATAACTATGTTTAGCTCGGAAAACAAGGACACAAAATGTGTTAATTCCTTAAATTTTTCGTCGAAAAGTCCGATGGGTAGGGCAATACACAGTCCTATTGAAAAACGTTGTCCCCGTGGAGGGGACAGCAAGTTGTGTTTTCGTTAAACGAAAACCATACGGTTTAACAGCATATTTCGCTGCCAAACCATTATCCAGTTCATGCTCCGAGGTCGCACAGAATCATAAAACCTAACCGATATCTGTCTTTGGATTATTTATTCCTACAAATTCGCTATTAGATTCTCATATCATACGAAAAAAAAGACATCCAGAGACTTTTACAGCATATGGGATGTATACAATCGGCCAATGTTCGGTATATCACAGCAGACACTTAATCCATACTTTAATACCGTCATCCAATGCTAACACATCACCTCTGTTTTTCGATCAGTCCATTCAAGTATTATAAATCCTCTTCATCCGCTAACCAATCCTAAAATCGTTAGTGCAATTCGTCAGGAACTAACGGATCGCCTTGATATTGAGTCCCTCCAGCCTATTCTGGCTGACCATTGGAAACCTTATTTTGAAAATCTTCATGTCTGTATGACCGATGCCACCTGTTATGAAAGCCATCTGCGTTTCCCTACTGATGTCAAACTCTTACGGGAAGGTATTGTATGCCTTCATCGTCATCTATGCAAATATTGCCGGACATTGCGCATACAACATCCCCGTAATAAATATCTTGATGTAAGCCGTGCCTGCCTTGTTTACAGTAAACTGCGTAAACGCAGGAAATCACAGACTCGTATGATTAAACGCAGACTACTTCAGTTATTGGTAGAAAGTGTAAACTCTATATCGTGTGATTTCATGGAAGCAATATTGGCATATTTTAGAATTTGACCGCCTATTCCCTGTGTGTTTACAATACCGATGAGATCGTAGTTGTTACGTGTATACCAGTCGACTGCAAAGTTGATACGGTTGTACAAAAATCCCATATCGGCACCAATATTCAATTCGTGTTTCTTCTCATAGGTCAGTTCACAGTTCTCGAGTTCTTTGATATACAGTCCCGCTTCCTGAATATCCGTAAACGGACGGTAAGGAGAATAGCTTGTGATGATGGCTTGCGAATTAATCACATCGGCAGGTCTTCGGTCGGCTGTCAGCGAGTAGGATGCTTTCAGCGTGAAGTGGGAGAGAGCGGGTTGCAATGATTCGAAGAAAGCCTCTTCATGTGCGTTCCATGCACCGGACACGTTCCATGTAGGCAACCAACGGGCGGAGCGGCTTCTACCCATTCGGTTGGTTCCTTCGTAACGCGCGGTTCCGTTCAGGGGGTACTTTCCTTTGTAAGAATAAGTAGTGTTGGCAAAGAATGCAGTACTACGGCTTCTTGTCCGGTTCAGTGAATAGTAACTGTTGCTGTCCTTGATTCCTTTTTTAAAGTATTGGTATACGTAGTAAGGAATCTCACCCATACCATATTGCATGCCCCATCCTTGTGAGTAGCTTCTGTTATGGTCGGTGGAGTTGATTTCCGTACCGGCAAAGAAGTTGGTAATGTGGTCTTCTTTGAATACTTTATTCCAACTGAGCGTAGCTCTGAAATCATACCCCAGCATTTTATAATCACGGCGTTGATAAATACCGCCTTCCGGCAAGATAGAGATAGGTAGGGCATACGGATTGTCGGGGTCAGTATAGAGGAATGGGTTACGGTCCATGATTGTTTTGTCATTAAGCCCTGCGCGGTAAGCTTCTGCCTGGTTCGATTCATCTTTGATGTTGTGTTCTTGTGATGTATTTTGGTATTTCACAGCTCCCAATGCGCTCAATTCCAAACCTTGGATAATTTTCCATTTCAGTTCTCCCTGAAACTTCACGTCTGCAATATTCAGGTCCATATAGTTGTTTTCCAGTTCGTGGAGGATGTTGAATGGTGAATAGTTGCTTGTATAATACTCGTTTACATCAAGTGTACGCGAGGTATTAAGTGCATACGAGTATGGGTTGATATCAAAATCGCGTTTTGCTTGTCCGCTAACTACATCTACATCTTGTCCTAGGGTTCCCGGAGCTTTCTGTTTACGGTAAGAAGCGCTGGAAATCAAGTTGATACTTAGATTCTTGAGGATGTTGTACGTGGTGTTCAGATTAGCAGTATAGCGGTTTACCGAGCTCTGTTTGTACCATCCCGGGTCGTACATGGCGCTTAATGAGGCATAGAACGATGATTTGTCTGTTCCCGTGCTGATGCTGAAAGAGTGATTCTGGCTGAGTGAATTGGAGAACAATTCGGAGAACCAGTCGATGTTTCTCATTTCTGCAGATTGCAAATATTGATTGGTGGCTTTTTCGGTATTATCAAACAAATATTTTCCGATAGTTGGGGCGTATGTGTTGAGTAACTGATACATTTTACCGTATACACCACTTTCTGCGTTACGTGATGTTTCCGAAAAATTAAGCCATCCTTTTTCCTGCATCTCTTTGTATTATTCCCATTTGCTCTTGTGAGTTCATGATGTTGAAATCATTGTAGCTGGGTATCAAACGGGTGGTAAATTCACCGGTATAACTGATTTTGCTGACACCGGCTCTACCTTTCTTGGTAGTAACAACAATCACACCTGCCATGGCACGTGCACCATAGATAGAGGTTGCCGAACCGTCTTTCAAAATCTGGAAGCTTTCAATGTCGTCGGCATTCAGACTGGCAATAGCGGATGAAATCAAGGTTTCTGCATCACCCGAGGATAGTTGGTCTGCACTTACTTCCACGGCATCTTCCATGATTATTCCGTCTACTACCCACAAGGGTTTGGAGCTACCGTAAATGGATGTAGCGCCACGCACGCGAATCTTGGGGGCTGTACCGAATGTTCCTGACACATTTTGAACGGATACACCAGCAGCACGTCCTTCCAAACCACGGCTGATATCTGCCATACCATCCAATTTAACTCCTTCAGCGGATAGTTTGCTGGATGCTCCTGTAAATAGTTATTTGTCCATTTTTTATACCGGTGACTACTACTTCTTCGAGTACTTCTGCGTCCGGTTTTAATACAATTTTTATGCTTTCGGCTTTGATGGCAACTTCTTGGAATCTCATCCCAATGTTACTGATTTTCAAAGTTCTAGCGGAACTTAATTCGTAGACTTAAAAGAGTCGTAGCTAATCTATAGAAGTTGCATTGTGTAAGCTAGATATTGTGATTGAATGAAAACGATTATCTGCATGGTTTCCTAAAAGAGGAGAAACTATGTAATTTTTCGACGAAATCCCTGATCTTCTATTTAAACGTCTCATATATTAGAGAATCTTCAAAATAGGAGGTAAACTTCCACTTTTGTTTTCCTCCTATTTAATTGAGTAGTATTTCTATTATATGTAATGACTAGTTTGTCATTTTCATATTTTCTATGCCTAAATCGATAACAAAATTTCCTGTTGTATCTCGTATTTTCAAAGGTTTCTTTATTCTATCATAAAGTTTAAAAGAGGAAGATGCTTTTTCCTTTGCTCTGATCAATGATTCAAACATGGGGATTTCAAAAATACAACCGTCTTTGTTTATGTGTGTAGTGAAAATAATAGATAATTTATCTTTGCTTTTATAGCTGGGGATATTGTACCTTGCAACATATGCATTCTCTTCCCATACAGAAAAGTGAAATCCGTTTTTCTTTTCCTTAGAATCTCCATACTGTATATATCCCTTACCTGCATCTATTTTTTTTCCCGATAAAGTTCTTAAATCGTCTGGAATAATTAAGTCAAAACTCATTTGAGAAAATTCTCCAATATATGGATCATTTTTCATATATTTGGAGTAGATTACCGTTTTAAACGTTTTGTTTGTGCCCAATTCTTTTAATTTGTATGCTACTGGAGCTCCTGGATTGTTCACATCAAATTTAGCTCCTTCTTCAATAAATTTCTTTACATTTTCTAAATCAATAGAAGCTATTGCTCCCAATTTGGCATTTCCTCCGAGTACCCTACCTTTTATTGTAGATTCTTTCAACAAATCATTATAAGATGCTTCTGCATTTACTCCTATTTTTCCACTAAGAATAGAAGCCTGTAATTTGGCTTCCGCTTCTCTCCTTGTCATTGTAGTCTCTATACCTAAAAGTAAAATTCGACCATATTTCACAGAAGAAACATATAATGGCTTGTCTTTGCCAAGTTCTTTCTTATAATCAAATTCTTTAGCAAAAAAACTTGAGGGCATTTTGGGTTCATCAATACTTAGTTCATAAAAAATTTGTTGTACTTTTACCAAAAAACGATTCCTTTCTTTATCAAAACTAAAACCGGCACTAGCTTCTACAGTATTGGCTACTCCTTTATAATTACCTCCCATTGCTATTTTCAGATGATTTTTATCATATACTTCTTCAATAGAATAAGTAATATTGGCTGCGGGAGAATTGAAATCACGTTCGAGTAATTCATTTATTCCTTTCCTCACATTAGAGAGTGACGGACTCTGAATAGTAATTGTTGGATCTCCTTTTCCTTGCAAATCTGTAGAAATAACAATTGGTTGTCGTTCAGTAATAATTGCAGTATAGTTTCCTTCTACAACACTTTTAGCTTGTAGTAATGCACCAGGATAAAAAATACTTTTATCATCAGAGAAAAGCAATTGTTCTTCAAACTCTTTAGCTTGTTCATAGAATTCTTTATTAGCAGATGCCCTTGATTCCAAAGCTGCTAAGGAAAATGTATTGGAAACAGGTTTGTTGTTTTCTGCTTTTCTTTCAGCAAAAGGAGGTATCTGCTGGACAGAAGGAAGCTGTGTGATATACGTATTAATCTCTGAAGAAAAACTTCCATTCTTATTTTTTTCCATCTCTTTACCTATTTCTTCGCTATCGCCACAAGAATAAAAGAAAGTGGTGGTAAATAATAAAAGAAAGCAGCGCTTACTTAAATTTTTTTTTTTCATCTTATTTTTATTATTTAATTAAACAAAAATACCCAATTAGGGGTATGCAAAGGATTTATAGTTTCATTTTGCAAATATAAGAGAATAGAAACCTTTTCGGGTTGCCGGGGATATATTAATTTGTAACAATTTTATTTGTATATAATTGATAATCAATATTATGAAGTGTACCATAATAAAGTTATCTAACATCAATCTAACATCTATGTTTTGAACACTGTAGCATGAACAAAATATTAGTCTAAATCGTAAGAATTTAATATATTAATATTTGAAAAAGTATAATTGATCTGTTATTCTTAAATACATCCAATTCTATATCACAAAATAAAGATTATGTGTTACTAGCTATAAGTTTCGACAATATCTAATTATTGATGAAATATTGCTATGTTTGCCATAAAATAGGAAAGTCGGCTAAAAAGAATGGCTGAGACTGACAGACAGGTTATGAATCATTCCTTGCCTACAAATAAATGATTCTCATGCTCGGGGAGCGTCTATATGACGGAGGAACGTCTTTGATAATCAGAGGATAATGTAGGTCTACCCCTGTAGAATATAAATAAAGATGTTCCATCTAGTTAAGTAACTTTTCCAATGACTGAAGTAGTCTACGTTTAATTATACGAGTCTGTGATTTTTGCGTTTACGCAGTTATCTGTATGCAAAGTAGATAGAGCTTATGGTAGATATTAATTACATTGACGTTGTATGTGCAATGTCCAATAATGTTTGCACAGGTGACGATGAAGCTATACAAAACCTTCCCATAAGAGTTTGATATCAGTAGGAAAAACGCAGATGACTTTCATGATAGACAGCATCGGTCATACAGATATGAAGATTCTCAAGATAAGGTCTTCAATGGTGGTCAGTCAGAATAGATGAAGGGATTCACTGTCAATATGACCCGCTAATTCTTGACGAATCGCATTAATAATTTTAGAATTGGTTAGTGGATGAAGAGGAGCAATCTGAACGCTACAAAATAACTGGTAATGAATAGTACCGTTTAAATGTTTAATCAGGTGAGCCTTGAAAAGTTGGTATAGGACTTCAAGGTTATCGAGACTATTTTGTTTTTGGGAGTAAAATAACTTTTACGCTCAAAAGGAGAAGACTTCAAATGCACCCTGTTTGTCAGTTCCAAGAAAGGGAACAGAGAATGAAGGTTACCTAATTCACTCGTTGCAAAACTTAGGCGATATTTTTTAAGCATATCGAACTCTGTAAAATCTAAACAATAATTTAGATTTCTGAGATTTTTTATATCTTTCTCATGTGTTTTTAGATTCCCTCCGCTTTGGTTATCAAATTGTTTTTGGGGGGATTTAAAGATACAGAAAAAATTACTAATTTGCAAAGAATTAGCTAGTTCCCATTTTTAATTTTATATTATTTTTTCTTGATTGCAATATCTTATTATAAGACGATTAAATGATATAAAATTATTCTACTCATTAAACGTTTTTTTATTTTATCCATAAATTTCTGAAACACAGTTTGTCTGTTAAAATATATCACCTCTGGGTTGAAATATCATTTTATCCAAAAAGGTTTAAAAATAGTTCTTTATTTGCTGTTTCTGTAGATTTGATACGTGATTTGAGCCGTGACTTGCGGGCGTATACATTAGCCACTGTATCTCTCATGAATAGGCTTATTACCTGCGGTGAGAATCCTACAAAAACATAGCATAACAACCTGGTGTCGGAAGCTTTCATAGTTGGAAAATCTTCCTTAAGCTTGTACATGGCATTGTCATGGCAAGTATTTACAATCATTTCCAGCTCTTGCATTATTTCATTGTTTTCAGCAAAATCCGTAATGATCTGCTTTACTTCATTAAATATGACTGACTGTTGCGATGTTGTATTTTCACGTTCGTAGTAAGTTTTTCCAAGTTTATCAACAATGTCAAAGCGTGAAGCAAGCAGTCCTTTTAAAAAACTTTCTGTGTTCTGTTGCTCTTTCATACGTTCAGTAAGATGCTTATATTCAGAATTGGCTTTCTCTACTAATAACCAATAATGGTTGGTATGCTCACGTTGTATACGTAAACGTTGACGGACGATGTACCAGGCAATTCCAGTAATAAAAAGAGCAGCGACTGCTATGGCGATTTCCCAAATAGTCCGGTTTTTCATTCTGTATTGGGCAAATCTCGTTCGCTCTTTAAAATAGTCACGTTCGACCATACCGGCGGAGAACTGCATGTTTGAGCGCATTATTGAATCGTTCAAGTAGATATAGCGATGTATATTGTCTGTTGCTTTTTCAAAATTTTTGGCCTGTGCTTCGATATGGTATGCAGTGTATTGTAGTTCTGTCATGTCGTAAATGTCTGTGGTGTGCGCCTTTGCAAGCTCTAAATAATACCGTGCGCTGTCTATCTGGTTTTTTAGAAGACATACATCTATTAATGTGTGATATCCATATGCCGTATCCTGTTTGGCGGAAAGTTCAATGCGTTTTAGCAGATCTTTGGATATATGTCGTTTGGACATCACATATAGCGATGCAAGATTAGTAAGGCTGATTTCTGTCAGATTACTGTTATTTTGTTCATCGGCCAAGTCAAGAGCCGCCGAATACAGCCTTATTGCTTTTTCTATAT
>OGQS01000838.1_pt1 | contig 19705 bp, 11 predicted proteins | sample 1553331 | NCBI WGS metagenome assembly OGQS01 (sample SAMEA2580012, study PRJEB22360) | human gut metagenome | biome: human gut; feature: human-associated habitat; material: faeces | place: Denmark | collected 2008/2010
CTGGATCTGCCGCCGTTTTGCGCCAGATAATACCCAGTAGGATATGACGCACAGCGTCATATCACTGGGCATGGCGTTCCCCCTTGACTCCCTTCAAAGGGCTGCGGTCTCGCCTGTCGGCTCGGTCGGTGCTTCAAAATACCTGCGGCCTTTTGAGGTCGCCACTGGCGACCCGCACCTCTGCACTCTTGCTCCGGGCAAACTGTCCTGAACGGACAGCTCGTCCGGCTTTTTCAGTTGGCCAAAATGACCAACTGATTCTGTTACGGGTAAAATCAAGTGCCGGGTGGCGGCACCTGATTTTCAACAGACCTTGAGACGGTACGAAAAACGATGTGCTCATTTTGAGTACTTGCAGCATCTGTAACACGTTTTCGATAGACTTTTTGTCGGCAGGAGTTGCTGCAATAGCGGGCATCTGCACGTTTTGGCGTGAATTTTTCACCGCAGCACTGGCAGACCAAATCCTGACGGCGCATTTGGCGGTATTCCCGCTGCCGCAGATTGTTGGCCTGATTGCCGCACCAGTAGCTGTAACAGTATTTCTTGGTGTAGATGGTGGTGTAGAACACCCGACCGCAGCCGCCGCAGATAAGTTTGTGGACGGCGTATCCTCCGGCGGTAAAGCCCGTTTCCTCATACGATTCTTTCAAATAATCCTGATTGTTCTGCTCCCATTCTTCGTTTGTCATATACATGGAGATGACCCTCCTTTCACTGGCGTTACAGAAAAACAATGTGGTCAATTTAACCACATTGTTTTCTGGTAACTGAGGAATCAACGTTTAGCCGTTCTCCCTGCATGGATTTCCTGCCCCCTTCCGGCGGCGTTTTCCGGCTCTCCCTTGCGGGGTCATCGCCGGGTATCCCATGCAGACGGTCATGCGGTTTTCAAGGTGCGGTGCTGGATTTGGCAATAAAAAAATCGCCACACAATAACCTGAACCTGACCATCCCTTCCGGGATGGCCTTGGTTCGGGTTCGTTATGTAGCGATAGAAAGTTAAAAACTTGCTCCGGCTCCTTCGGGAGCCGAGCTGAAACTCTAAGTAAATATGTTATATTAAATTGTTGGGATAGATTACCACCAAAATCGAGTTGTGTCAACAAAAAGTTTTGAAAACACGCTGATTTCGGCGGTTTGTAAGAAAATGCAAGGGAAACTTTGGTAAAAAGAGCGAACAGGACAACTCGTTCTGTTTGTAATGGAATGCCAACTCGGAACTTTTTGAGCAAAAAAACAACCGTCCACTTCAAGTTGAGCTTGAAAACGGACGATCATTCTTGCAAAGTGATTTTCAAATTTGGGAGGCGTTTTGAGAGGCCTCATAGCGCTAGCAAGAGGTTATACAAAGACCATTTTTGCGTTGCCAAACACTTGTTGGGAAAGTCAAACCCTTGAACTGCATCCGGTGGATGCAGGCTGTGCGATTGCATCGCTGATTCGTTCAAACTCATCGCAGCCCTATATTATCGCTCACACTCTCGATCAGGATGTCAAATGCAGAAGCGGCCATCTGCATCTACGCAAACAGCCGCTTCATGATTCATTTTGTACTGGTCACTGCAGTACCTTATTCATCAGCTCTTGATAGCTGTCTACATGGTCGTATGTCACAAGACCATCTGACAATTTTGCGAAGAGCTTCTTGGCGCAGTCGATCTTGGACTTCTCGATTGGGCGCAAGTTCAGGCTTTCCATCGTGCCTTTGGTTTCTGCTACAAAATAGATGTGTTTCACCTTGCCCTCATGGAACACGATTGCCCAGTCCGGGGAGTAGTGTCCAACCGGGGTCGGAATATAGAAGCCTTTCGGCAGTTTTGCATAGATAAAGACTTCCTCTGCACCATCCAGATTTTCCGCAAACTTCCGTTCCACGCTCTTTTCCGCTGTGCCATCGGTGAAAACGTAATCCTGAATCGCCTTTTGTGCCTTGTAAGCCTTATCCATCGTCAAAGCGTGTTTCTCTGCCGTAAAGATGCTGCTGTCGTAGCTGCCCTCAATGGTATCATAGGTGATATGCTCCACGATCATGGTAGCTTTCTGCTCCTTGACCAGCCGGATCACCTTTGCGATAAATTCTTCCGGGTTGTTCTGGTACATCGCAAAGGTTGTCGGCTTGATGCCCTGCAAAATCCGTGCAACGGTATGCCGGGTCAGCGTTGTGCCCTCTGCAATTTTGCCGATCAGGTCATACGCAACCTGACCTGCGTAGTCATGTTCTAATTTTTTTGTTCTGCTCTTGGCATCGCTGAAGCTGCTGCCTTCTCGCACCATATCGGCACTCAGAACATCTTTCTGCCCGGCATAGGTGACGGTATATTTCAACCGACTGACGTACAACTCGCTGTCGATGTGTACGATTGCTTTCCGAATCAATTCCTCAGAATCAAAATCCACCGTATAGGCGTATTTGTGGTTGATCGTCTGCCAGAGCTTCTGGAACTCTGCCTTTTCAAACCGGTCGTTCAGCGGATTTTCCAGCACTTTCGGCTTGTTGCCATCCTCAAACATAGACTTGAGCATACTGTCATCATAAATTGCCTGCACAAGCGTGTGCACGCCCTCTTCAATGGGCTTCAGCGTTTCCGGCACCGGTGCAAGTGTTCCGGTCTGCACATCGTCCCGGTAGTCCTGCGTGACGTTATCCTGCTCATCCACATAGTTATTGCGGACAAGATACTGATAAATTGCCCGTGCCTGACGGTCATCCACCTTGACGATTTTGCCATCCAGCCTGATGGTCTTGCCGGTAAAATATGCAATGTCTGCCTTGCGTGGGCGGTCATACAGCACTGCTTCGGTCTGCTTTTGCAGTCCGTCTACAAATCCTGCATAGCTCTCGCTGGCAATAACGGTCAGGACGTTGATATCCTGCACCTTATCTCCCAGCACTTCCGCATCCATGCGGTTTCCGTCCTTATTCACGCACAGACGCAGACCACGGCCTACTTCCTGCCGCTTCTGCGTGGTGCTGTCGCTGTGCTTCAGGGTGCAGATTTGAAACACATTCGGGTTATCCCAGCCTTCCCGCAGGGCAGAGTGGGAGAAGATGAACCGGGTCGGCTCTTCAAAGGACAGCAGACGTTCCTTATTTTTCAGGATCAGGTCATAGGCAGAAATGTCATCCGACATATCTGAGCCACGCTTGACCGAACTGTTGACGCTGTGACCTTTCTTGTCGATGCTAAAATAGCCCTTGTGGACATCATGCACATCGGTTGAATCCAGATAGGCTGTATAAGCAGGGTCGAACAGGGTGCGATGCTCATTCAGAACCGAAAGATACTCCTGTTCAAAAATCTTGCCGTACTCGCCCAGCAGCTCGTTTCCGTCTTCATCGTACTGGCGGTATTTTGCCACTTCGTCGATGAAGAACAGCGAAAGTGTCTTGATGCCCAGTTTGAAAAGTTCCTGCTCTTTTTCAAAGTGCGAAAGGATCGTTTCATGAATCTGTACCCGGCGCATATCGTTTTCGGAAACGTCGCCGGTAACATCACCTTTGCGGATGGTGTCTCCGTTCGTAAAGGTCACAACGCCCGTGATCGGGTCGATTTCCGACACCACGAAGCCCTTGTACTGCTCCATTTTCTCGGAGATGTAATAAAGATTATCGCCCACATCCAACGTATGGAACTCTCGCTTCGTACCGTTCTGGTGGCTGACTTCCAGCTCCACTTTTGCCCGCGGCGGATTTTTCGGGGAGATGATGATGCTTTCCAGATACAGATACTTGTCCGTACCACGCAGATTTTTGACCTCAAAGCCTTTGACTTCGATTTTCTTGACCAGTCGCTTATTGTAAGCGTCCAGCGCATCCAGAACGTAAATCAGATTATGCTGCTTGGCGTGGGTAGCAGAGTAATTCAGTGTGAAAAGTGGATTGAACTTTTTCAGGGCTTTCTGAGTGGCAGAGTCCTCTTTGCCCATCTTCTGCGGTTCGTCCAGAATCAGGATCGGGCGGTTGGCGGCAATCACATCAATCGGGCGGCGGGAGCCGAACTCATCCCGCTTGGTGTAGATAATTCTCGCAGCGGCATCACCCTTGCGGCCTTCCACGTTCTTGTCCTCGTTCATGGAGGCGGCAAACGCCTGCGTGTTGATGATCATGACATTGATGCCGGAATTGCTGGAAAAGGAATCCAACTGATTCAGGTTGCTGCTGTTGTAGATAAAGAACCGTGCCTTTTTGCCGTAGCACTCCATAAAGTGATCGGCAGTGATCTCAAAGGACTTCTTTACGCCTTCACGGATGGCGATACTCGGCACAACAACGATAAATTTGCTCCAACCATACCGCTTGTTCAGCTCGAACATGGTCTTGATGTAAACATAGGTCTTGCCTGTGCCGGTTTCCATCTCAATATCCAGAGAACACCTGCCCAGCGGTGCCACCAACTTGTCCGACTGATGGATGTTTGCTTCTGCTTGCAACGCGCGGATGTTCTGAAGCAGCTCCTGGTCGGTTAGTTGGAGTGCTTCGTTCTTAAAACCGGAATCGTTGATCAAATCCAGCAACTCCACCTGTGTTGCATCGTCCCCACTGGAAACAAGGCTCAACTGCTGCGGCTGTGCAGACAGACTTCCCATATCCCGCAGGTAAGACACACCTGCATTATAGGGCTGACCCTGAAAGACCCGTGCCACCGCATCCACAGCATCCGTCTGGTACTGCTGAATCTTAAAACTAAACTTCATCTTTGTGGTTTACCTCCTGCTCCAGCATCAGGAACCGGTCAAAATCGCTCTCATACAGGCGATCCTGAATGACACGATACTTTTCGTATTCGGTTTCTGCATGGAGTTTGGCCTGTTCTGCGCTGATTTTACCGGGGCCTGTCAGCAGTTCATTGCCGTTGAACTCCAGAAAACCGTCCAGCCGCTTTGCCCAGTCCTCCATGCTCATGGGGATCTTGCGCTCGGCCTGCAACTCGGCATAATCCAGATAGAGCGACACGATGCGTTCCAGATAATTCATTTCCTCTTTGCTCAGGTAGTTTTTGGCTACTGTCACATCCGCTTTCAGGATTTTCCCATCCGGCGCATTTTCCCATGTGGTAAGCCCCATGTGCTCCTTGTTGGCATCGGCACGCTCCACAATCAGTTCTGCCGCCGTGTGGCGATGCACAGCATAGTGCATCTTATTCTGAACCGTCTGGAAGAACAGGCGGGTCGTCTTGGCGTCCTTGTCGTAATCAAACGCTGTTGCGTATAAATCCGTCACTTTCTGATAGAACTTGCGCTCCGACAGGCGAATTTCCCGAATCTGCTGCAACTGCCGCTCGAAATATTCATCCGTAAACATGTGACCTTTTTTCAGGCGGTCAACATCCATTGTCCAGCCCTGAATCGTATGGTCTTTCACGATCTGACCCGCCCATTTGCGGAACTGCACAGCACGCTGATTATTCACCTTAAAGCCGACTGCAATAATCAGCTGCAAATTATAATGCGTCAGTTCCCGATTGACCTGCCGAGTGCCCTCGGTCTGAACTATCCGGAATTTCCGGATAGTTGCCTGCTCGGTCAGTTCGCCGTCCGCATAGATTTTTTTGATATGCTCGTTGACCGTGCGCACATCCACATCATACAGTGCCGCCATCATCTTCTGCGTCAGCCAGATGTTTTCATCCTCATAGCGCATTTCATAGCTTGCATCGCTCTCACCCGTAGAAGCCACAAAAGTCAAATATTCTGCCGCTGAACTGCGAATAGCAAGTTCTTTTTTCTTTTTATCATCCATATCACATTTTCACCATTAAAGAACAGCGATAAGAAAGAATAGTAGCAACAAGCGAAGCTAACGCAATACCCGCAGAAACAAGGGCAATAATCAGCATCTTTATATTATACTTTTTTGCTTTTTCAGCTTCCTGTTTGCTTTCTTCCAGCTCTTTCTCTTTCAGCAGGTACAAATCGTTAAGTTTTGAATAGTTATCATTAAGTCCCTCTACCACGTTCTGATTTCCTTCAAGTATTGGTTTTATTTCCTCTGCAAGAATCTCGTTCAGTGGCGTAATGCTATCAATCATTTCCTGATTTCGCCTATTCATTTCATCAATAAACGAGGTATCTATTCTTGGGGTTAAATCAGGTAAGTTAATACCATTAAAATCCATTACAGCACCTTCCTTACCGTTTCCGGGCTATACGTTTCAAAAATCTGGTCAAAATTTGTCGCAACGCTGTCGTTTGCCATGGAGCTGTCACGGAAAACAGCATAGTACGGCTTCATCTGCGCAATCGCCTTGACAGTTTCCTCGGTCACATCATGGTCAAAGCACGCCAACAGGAACCCATCTGCCACGTTGAACACCTTTTTGCCCGCAATCTCTTTCACCTCAATGGGACTGGACAGCAGCACACCCAGATCCAGCATCACCTGGAACAGCAAGTCTTCCGGGGTGCGGTCAGGTTTTACGTTATCCACCAGCGAGAACAGATCCTGCTGTCGGGTCTCCTCCGGCGTATAGTAGACGTTTTCCATGTTGCTGCTGTCCAACCGCAAACACCGGAAACCCACATCAACGGGGGTGCCCGGTTCAGGCTGCGTCTCGGACATCTCCAACTGTCCCCCCCCTGCGGACAGTATTTGCTTGCCCGCACGGCGGATGCGCTCTTTGCCAATTTCACAAATCGTCTTAAATCCTGCTTTAAATGCTTCACCATCAGGATCACACTTTTCTTCAATCTGAACTAAAATATATTTTCGTGTTCCATGGTCTTCTTCATTTTGTTCTATAACGGCTTGCGCTGTTGTTGCAGAGCCAGAGAAAAAATCAAGAATAATATCTTTTTTGTTTGTAAATGTTTGCACAAGGTACTTGATCAGTTGAACTGGTTTAACCGTATCAAACCCATGTTGCTTACCAACAAGACGCCCCAATTCGGCTTTTCCACTTTCTGCTGTGCCACTAAGATCCGCATCCACGAACGTGTAGATGGGGTACAGTGGATCAGACTCTTCCTGCGCATATTTCTTCTCCATCGGAACGCCATCTTCGCTCACATACATATGATTTGTGTCATAAAGCCGATCAATTGTTTCTTTGCCGGCTTTCCAGCGAAAGTCATCACTTGGTGTGTATCCATGCGATTCAAATCTCATTGTTTCGCGCCGAAATGTTCCACGATTAGACGTGAGAATTGTCGTTGTTCTAAATTTTCCGAGTTCATCTTCGTGAGGATATGTTCGCTCTTTGGCTGGGATAACATTGTAAATTTGTTTTTCAGGGTCAGATTTTGAATAGACTAAAACATATTCAGCTACTTTTTGAGGCTTAAATCGAGCACTTCCTGCGTTAGTCGGTTTTGCTCTCGACTTCCATACAAAACAGCAAACTTGATTAGCTGCACCATATATTTCATCCATTACAGCTTGAAGATTACGCAGTTCCTTATCTCCAATAGACGCAAGAATCACACCATCATCCGACAGCAAATCCTTTGCCAGTTTCAGCCGAGGATAAATCATATTGAGCCAATCCGTGTGAAAACGGCCATTGCTTTCGGTGTTGGTCACCATGCGGTTGCCTTCTTCATCATACTGACCGCTGTTCCCCATGTAATCCTCGGTGCTCTGTGCAAAGTCATCCTCATAGATAAAGTCATTGCCCGTATTGTACGGCGGATCAATGTAGATCATCTTGACCTTACCCAGATAGGTTTCCTGCAAGAGCTTCAGCACTTCCAGGTTATCGCCCTCAATATAAAGGTTCTCACTGTCAAAACCGCCGGGTGTACCGTCCTTGCCAACACTATCAGTCACCACCGGACGCAACGTTGCCGTGATGGGCGCATTTGCTGCCAGCATTGCCTTTTTCTTGTCCGGCCATGTAAACTGGTAACGCTCTTCCCGACCCTCCACGATGGAGTCGGAAAGCTCCTGCCGCAGAACGTCAAAATCAATGGCGTGTTCTACTTTGCCATTGCGTTTCACCTCGGTAATTGCATTGGGGAACAGCTTGCCAATCAGCTCAATGTTGCGCTGTACACCGTCAAGGCTGTGCATTTTTAGGGTTTCCATTTCAACGTTCTCCCTCATTCATATTTTGAATATTTTGATAGCAGACTGACCAATCTTAGCAAAAACGTTTTTGTCTCTGCATTAAATTCGCAATTTCCAACGAAACAATGATAATCATAACTTGTATAATCTTTTACAAAAATTGCTTTATATACAGCAACTGCTTTTTCTTTTATTGTTACGATTTCTTTTCCTTGCTGCTCTGATTCCGGTGCAGTATTATATATTTCGTTTCTTGAAAGTAGTTGTCCAAAATGACCTTTATAGTTGGAATCCATACATTCAAGTAGTTCTATCAGTTTCTCTGGATTATGTCCTGAAATTAGTTGATTATATGAAGTCACATCGCTTATCTCTAAAGCAATCAGAAGTGGAACCATATATAGTGTACAAAATTGTGTAGCTAACCCTTCCGGATCACTAAAGTTAAATCTTCCGTCACTGTGCGTCAACTCATATTCTGCAATTCTTATGGCTTTTAGATATCTTGAAATTTCACGAAGAGAAAAATGGAACAGCTCGATAATTTTTTTACACACAACATCTACCGTATAGTAGTCGCTTTGGAAATTGATGCTTTGATAGTATCGGTACATATTGGCTGGTGGAAGCGAAATTCTCAAATCAAAAAAGCGATCAAGATATCTGCACGAATCGAACGCGTTTCCGTAGTAATTTGAAATTGTATGTTGAAGTTCTTGTAAATTCACAGCAAATACAAATGTGATTCGTTCATTATCAAAATAATGCTTGATTTTTTCTAAAAGTTGCACGGCATAGTTAGGCTTGCAACGATCAAGCTCATCAATAATGACAACCAAACGGTCTGCTCTTTCTTCAAGTAAGTGGTCTAAAAATTCCACAATTGTACTGTGAATACTCTTGCTTTTCCGTAAATCATCAAGAACACTATCAGATTTCATTGATTCCAGCACTGCTGTTGTACTTTTTCCAGTAATACAATCTGCCAGAGCCGCTACCTTTTCAAAAATTTTATTGTCTTTCGGAAAAGGCGTTTCCTCATCTACCTGTTGAAGAATGGAGTATACCAGAGATAAGATAGGGTCTCCATCATTATCATTTTCCCACGCATCGTAGTAAACACAAAGCTGCGCTTGAAATTCTGGTTCTTTGCCGCTGTGATAGTTTTTCCAGACAGTTTTGACCTCATCTCTGTATTCACTCTTTGATTCTATTGGCGAACAGGATTCTAAAACCATTTTTACCTGCTTGACAAAAAAGGTCTTACCGCTTCCCCATGCACCATCAAGAGCAATCGAGCAGGAATCCTCCAAAGAGTTCAGTATATCCACAAACGCATGGATATCCGTATTTCTTCCAATCTGGTCGTTTTTGTATGTAGAAAGTAGGTTTTCTTTTGTTGGTTTCAGTTCAAATGATTTCATAACGTCTCCGTTTTCTTTTGTAGAGCTTTCATTTGTTGTACCAGTTCAAATTTCTTCTTCGGCTGCTTTTCCTTACGGATTTTGGCTTCCAGTGCAGCAATCTGCTTTTCCAGCTGCTCACGCTGCTTTTGCTGCTCAACGCTGTCTTTCAGCGTAGTGCCATTTTCTTCAACCAGAACATCGCCTGCAATCTGACGGACAAAGTTCTCGTATACAGCATCCAGCGTAAGCCCTTCCAGATGCACCGGCAGATCGTCTTCGTCCAGCCAGTCCGTAGAATAATAGCGGTCAACCTTAAAGGCCGTCTTGCCCACCGCAGCCTCCTTGTAGCCGATGACAGCACGATACCTGCCCTCGTATTCCAGCAAAAAGAGGATGTGATACGGAATTTCCCGGTCGATTTGGCGCAGGACACTCTCATCCAGCTTCGGGGCAGACAGCCGTACCTCGAACACCTCGATCTCCGTCACCTGCTCCCCAGCCGCCAGATTCAGGGTGGTAGTCGCAATCTTATTGCGCCAGTAGATGATCCTGATCTGCTCGACAAAGGCTCTCTTCATAGCCGGGGTAACGGCAATGTTCTCATAGAACTTCTGCTTAGGGATGCGTTTATTAAACTCGGTAGATACAGGCAAGCCCAGCACGTTTTTTCACCTCTGTGCGTTCATTTTACAACAAGAAAGCAAATCAACTCAAAATCATCCAGCCCAGACACCTGACTGAGTAATGCTGTTGTTCCGCCCACAGAGAACAGGCTGTCGATATCGCTTTCTTCCTTAATATCAATGATTGAATCAATGGCTTCGCTCAGCAATTCGGACATTTCTGCCATGTCCTTTCCATCGTCTGTTTCCTGATTGAAGCGTTCGTATACCTCTTTGATCGGCTCAGTCTTTCCACGGCACAGCAGCCGGATATCGTCCAACATCTTTTTGGGGTTCAGGTAGTCGCAGATGATCTGCCCATCCATGCCGATGTAAACCATGTAGAACGGATGGATGCGGTTCCGATTGTCCACATTGACGCTGTTATTGATGTTTTTCAGCACGAAGATCACTCCCTCCGGCAGTTCATCCGTAGCCGGAACCACCGCATGAAGTCCACGGGGCTTCTTGTCCAGATCACCATTGTGTTTGATGTAATCCAGCAGGTCGAGCCGGAACTCGTTCAGGCCCAGATCCATAATGGAGATGCCGTCCGACATATCTTCGATGTCAACGACCTCTTCCTGCAAGCGTTTCAGCTGTGCCTTGCGGTACTCCAAATCGCCCTTTTCTTCGGGGTTAATAAGGTCATCATCGCCGGTGGAGGTCATAACGGTGATTTTCATGCGGGTCTCCACACGGGATTTCAGGTTGATGTAATCGTCCAGCGTCAGATCAGGCCAGAAATTCACAAGCTGGATGTACTGGTTTCTGCTGCCGATACGGTCGATTCGTCCAAAACGCTGGATAATGCGTACCGGGTTCCAGTGAATGTCATAGTTGATCAGATAATCGCAGTCCTGCAAGTTCTGACCTTCAGAAATGCAGTCTGTCGCAATCAGCACATCAATTTCCGTGGCACTACCGGGCATCAGAACATCCCGGTCTTTGGAAATGGGAGAGAAGCAGGTCAGCACGTTGTTGAGTGTTGCCTTGAAGCCTTTGATCGTGGTACGTCCGTCAATCGAGCCGGTAATTACAGCGGTATTCAGCCCATATTTCTGCTTTACAAACGCACTCACATTGTCAAAGAGGTACTCTGCCGTATCCGAAAATGCAGAGAAAATCAGCACTTTTCTGTTGCCGACATTGATCGGGTGCTCAATTTTTTCGGACAGCAGCTGGAACAGTTCTTGCAGCTTTGTGTCATGCTGCGGCGTGATATCTGCCACCATAAAGGTCAACAGCTCCAGAATTTCTGCATCTTTCCGAAGCTCCGTACGCCAGCTCTTCCAGTCCATATCTGCAAGGTCGATTTTGACTTTTTTGCCGACGGTGAAAAAGTCAGTGTTTTCATCGTCCATGTCAAAATCGTCTCCGGCCATGTCGTATATATCCAGATCAGCGTGGCCGGAGCGTTCAAACTGGTCAATGGACTGAATCGTACCATCAATCAGTTTCTTGATGCGCATCAGGGTCAGCTGGAACGAATGTACAGAGCTTTCCAGCCGTTTCAGCAGGTTGATACTCATCAACCGACAAATACCCTGCTCACGGCCTCTCTGGGTCAAATTCTCTCCCTTATTGTGCGTCAGCTCCTGATATTTCTGGATCTTACTTGCGAAGATGTAGTTGGAGGGCATATAGACGCACAAGCTCAGCTGAATCAGCTGCTCATAAATTTCGTTGTAGTTGATGGCATTATTCAGGTCCGTCAGGCATGGACGGACGGAAATCGGCTTCAACCGCTCCGGGAACTTTCCGATAGCGTTGGTGTTGTAGTACTTCTCGATATGCTTCCGAGAACGTGCGATGGTAACACTGTCCAGCAGCTCGAAGAAGTCGAAATCCAACGTCCGCAGCAGCGCATCCGTGGTTCTCTCTTCTGGTTTCAGCTTGCTCCATGCGTTAAAGGCTTTCTGCGCCTGCTTGAAGATGTCCTCAATGCTCTTTGAGGTGTTCAGCTTTTCATCCAGATACTCGGAGCTTCCCTCATAGGCAAGGGCCAGCTGATTTTTCAAGTCAACAAAGCGGTTGTTGACAGGCGTTGCCGAAAGCATCAGCACCTTGGTCTTGACTCCGGCACGGATTACCTTATCCATCAGCCGCTGGTAACGATTGTCCTGCGTCTTGCTATGAGTTCCGATTCCATTACGGAAATTGTGCGATTCATCAATGACGACCAGATCATAGTTGCCCCAGTTCAGGCGATCCAGGTCGAGGCCATTCGACTTTCCGCCGCTTCTGGACAGGTCTGTATGGAACAGAACATCATAATTCAGCCGATCCGATGCAATCGGGTTGTTCACATAGTTGTCCTTATAGGTATTCCAGTTTTCCGCCAGCTTTTTGGGACACAGCACCAGAACCGACTTGTTTCGATTCTCATAATACTTTACGACTGCCAGTGCGGTAAAGGTCTTGCCAAGGCCAACACTGTCCGCAAGGATGCAGCCGTTGTACTTTTCCAGCTTATTGATGATAGCAAGCACCGCATCCTTCTGGAAGTCGTACAGCAGACTCCAGATTTTGCTCTGCTTGAATCCGGTTGCCTCATTCGGCAGCTCGTCTTCTGAGATGTCGTCCAAAAACTCGCCGAACACATGATACAGCGTCATAAAGTAGATGAACTCCGGGGAATTTTCAGCATAAGCCGTGCTGATATTCTCCAGTACTACATCTGTGACATCCTGCATTTTGTCCCGGTCGTTCCACAGGGTATCGAACAACTTCATGTACTGCTGTGCGAACGGAGCCTCCATGCAGTTGACCATGTTGTAGCTGTTATTTCCGCGCTCACAGCCAATATCGACCGTTGTAAAGCCGCCAATCGGCATATAAGCGGTCTGTGCTGCGCCGGAATCCACAGTCATAAAGCCAGCCATATTTTCACCGGTGGTGTTCGATTTGAACGTAGCCTTCCTTCTGATCCAGTCTGCACACTCCTTTGCGATGGCTCTCTGGGTCATCTCATTGCGCAGTTTGATTTCAAACTCTGTACCGTAAAGGCTCGTTTCACGAGAAATGCGGGGAATGTAGAACTCCCGCTTCTGCTTTTCAGCCTTTTCTTTCACAAACGTGGGGGATGTAAAGATAAATTCAAACTCGTCTATGGTTTCCAGCTGCTTCTTTAGCTCTTTGTAGGCATACATTGAAAAGCAGGCTGCCGCAATAGACACCCTGCTGCCTTTTTTGATCTCGACCCGTAAATCATCTCGAACGGTATTGGTGATGTTATCCAGAATTTTCATATCATCCACCGGCTTTATGCTTATCCGTATTTTTTATAGCCTTGACTATGAAAGCACTCTTACGAAACTCTATTTCTATTATACCACCCACTTTTTCCCCTGTAAACGAAAAAGCTGACGGTGTGTAGCGTGCAGCATCCATCAGCTTTTCGTGACACAAAAATCGGCACCCGCTTTTCAGCGAGTGCCGATTTTGTTACCCTATCATGCGCTTTGATTTTTGGCGTAAGTGGCGTAAGTTTGGCGTAAATCCGCTTTTGCGCGCTCCAAAAATCAAGGATTCATGCGGTTTTTTGGCAGCTATTAGTACATGCCGCCCATACCGCCCATGTCACCGCCTGCAGCAGCGGGTGCAGCAGGGGGTTCCGGCAGATCAGCGACCAGGCTTTCGGTGGTCAGCACCATCTCAGCGACGGAGGCTGCGTTCTCCAGAGCGGAACGGGTGACCTTGGTGGGGTCAACGATGCCAGCAGCGATCATATCGTCCACAAAGACCTCGTTCTGAGCATCAAAGCCGTAGTTGGGCTTGTTGGCAGAGATGATCTTGTCGATGATGACACTGCCTTCCAGACCGGCATTCTTAGCGATCTGGCGCAGAGGAGCTTCCAGAGCCTTCAGAACGATCTTGGCACCGGTGCGCTCGTCGCCTTCCAGCGTGTCGCACAGCTCACGCACAGCGGGGATCGCATTGATAGGAGCAGTGCCGCCGCCAGCAACAACACCTTCCTGAACAGCAGCCTTGGTTGCGTTCAGAGCATCCTCGATGCGCAGCTTCTTGTCCTTCATCTCAACTTCGGTAGCAGCGCCGACCTTGATGACGGCCACGCCGCCAGCCAGCTTTGCCAGACGCTCCTGCAGCTTTTCACGGTCGAAATCGCTGGTAGCGGCCTCGATCTGGCTGCGGATCTGAGCGATGCGGGCTGCGATGGCATCCTTATCGCCTGCACCGCCAACGATGGTGGTGTTCTCCTTGGAGACCTTCACCTGACGGGCATGGCCCAGCATCTGGACGGTAGCATCCTTCAGCTCATAGCCCAGATCGGAGGAGATCACGGTGCCGCCGGTCAGGGTTGCGATATCCTGCAGCATTTCCTTGCGGCGGTCGCCAAAGCCGGGAGCCTTGACAGCGCAGACGTTCAGGGTGCCGCGCAGGCGATTGACGATCAGAGTGGACAGAGCCTCGCCCTCAATGTCCTCAGCCACGATCAGCAGTTTCAGACCGTTCTGCATCACCTGCTCCAGCAGAGGGACCAGATCCTGAATCACGCTGATCTTCTTATCGGTGATCAGGATAGCGGCGTTGTCCAAATCAGCCACCATCTTGTCAGTATCGGTGACCATATACGGGGTGAGGTAGCCGCGGTCGAACTGCATGCCTTCCACGATCTCGTTGTAGGTCTCAGCGGTAGTCTTATTCTCCTCAATGGTGATAACGCCATCGGAGGTGACCTTCTCCATAGCCTCGGCGATCAGACGGCCGATCTCGGGGTCGCCTGCAGAAATAGTGCCGACGCGGGCGATATCGTTGCTGTCCTTCACCTTCTGGCTGTGAGCCTTGATGGTCTCAACAGCCTTGGCAACAGCCTTGCTCATGCCGCGGCGGATATCCATGGGGTTTGCACCGGCGGTGACATTCTTCATGCCCTCGGTGACCATGGCCTGTGCCAGAACGGTTGCGGTGGTGGTGCCATCGCCTGCTGCGTCGTTGGTCTTGGTAGCGACTTCACGCACCAGCTGTGCGCCCATGTTCTCGAACTCGTCCTTCAGCTCGATCTCCTTTGCAATGGTCACGCCATCGTTGGTGATGACCGGTGCACCGAACTTTTTGCCCAGCACCACATTGCGGCCCTTGGGGCCCAGGGTGATCTTAACGGTGTTTGCCAGGGTATCGATACCGGCACACAGTGCCTTGCGGGCATCCTCGCCCTGCTTGATCTGCTTAGCCATAATCAAATCGCTCCTTTAAAGCTCAATTTTCAAATATCAGAGGGGAAACTGCTCAGTCCTCAACGACTGCCAGGATATCGCCCTGACGGACGATGGTGCACTCTTCGCCGTCCACCTTGACCTCGGTACCGGAGTACTTGCTGGTGAGGACCTTGTCGCCGACCTTCACAGTCATCTTGACTTCCTTGCCGTCCACAACGCCGCCGGGGCCGACAGCGATGACCTCAGCCACCTGGGGCTTTTCCTTAGCACTGCCGGTCAGGATCAGACCGCCCTTGGTGGTCTCCTCAACCTCAACAGCCTTAATGACAACACGGTCTGCAAGAGGAATGATCTTCATAGTTCTTGCCCTCCTATAGTAAAAATATAATTTAAAACTTTGCTGTGTCCAAAGGGCCTCATGTCGGCTCTTTGGTTCTTTAGCACTCCATTTCTCTGAGTGCTAATTGTATTGTACTCATCTTGACCCGAAAAATCAAGACCTTTTTTGCTTCTTTTTGTTAAGAATTTATGACAGATGAAAAAATCAGCCGTACAGCGAAAAAGAGACAGCTTTCCTCTTGGACAAAAAAGCTGTCTCTTCTTCTGGTTTTTCATGTTCGGTCTGCACTCTGTGCCGTCCTCTGCGCTGCAAAGCGCTCAAAAGCAGGCTTTGGCAGAAGGATGCGCCCTGCCAGCGGCTGTACCTGTACAGTGATCTGCTCCTTGGGTGCGCATTCACCGTCTGCCGTGGCAACGATCGGCCCGCGGCCATCCGCAGCGCGCAGGCTCACCTGCTTTGCGCGGCGGTAAATGAAATACGGCTCTGCAGCCCTGACGAGCTGACCGTTCTGGAAGTGCTTGCCGCTCTTGTACATTCCCAGCAGCTTTGCAATGGTCACGCGGCTCACCTTGCGGATGATATATACATCCAGCCAGCCATCGTCGGGCTGTGCTTCCGGCGCTGCATAGAAGCCGCCGCCATAGGTGCGGCCATTGCAGATGGCACACATCAGGCAGTCCACATCCAGCGTTTCACCATCGATGGTGTACTCCACCCTGCGGCCAATGTGTCCGCACAGCTGTTCCACAATGGAAAGCACATAGGCCATCTCGCCGCCGCACAGCGGGATGCGCCGGAACTTCGGGATGCCGTAGGCAACCTGCGCATCCAGACCGGCAGCGCAGATGGTGGCCGAAAGGCCAAGGCTGGTCTGCATCAGATCGATGTTCACCGGCTCACCGGCCAGCTGGGCATCCAGATCCAGAAACTCTTCCTTTGTACCAAAGGTGCGCAGAAAATCGTTGCCGCTGCCAAAGGGCAGACAGCCCACGGCTGCATTTGCATAGCCATAGATCCCGGTGAGTGCTTCGTTGAAGGTGCCGTCGCCGCCGGCAGTGAAGACCCGCAGTTCTTCCCCGCTCTGCCGGGCCTGCTGCGTAGCGGCATTGGCCAGCTCCCGGGCATGACCGGCGTGATTTGTGACCTGAATGGTATATTCTTCCGGCGCAAGCCCTGCACGCGCGGCGGCAACATTGATCTGCTGCGGCAGCGTACGGGTGCAATCGGCCTTACCGGCAGTTGGGTTCAAAAGAAATAATGTGCGCATGGACTTCCTCCTGCAATTCTGTTGCTTCTATGATAACAGAAAACCAAAAGGATGCAAGAGCCAATCTCACAATGTCCCTGCCCCGTACGCACAAAAAAGGAGCGGATGTCTCCGCTCCCTTCGGGGGGATGTTTACTGTTTGGGGAATGCCTTATTCCATGTCTGGATGACCTTGAATTTCGGGGTCCATCTGTCGGGATCGAAATCCGCATCCAAATAGCCCTGCTCCACGCACCACTGTGCAGCTTTGGCTGTTTCGGGGTCCGTCATATTGGCAAAGGCAGAAGCATTTTCCGGTTCCGGAAAGCCCGCCGTCTGCCAGACCAGTTTTGCCAGCTGGGCCTGATTTTTGGGGATCGCCGCGCCCTCGGGCAGAAGATCCTGCAGCATCAGTTCCGTGATGATGGTGTAGCCGCCAAAGACAGCAGCACCCGCAACAGCTGCTGCCACAAGAGCCCCTGCGGCATCGGAGCTGTCGCCGCCCGCACTGGAATCATCCGGGATGGGGTCCGAGATGTCCGGGATGATGGTCAGGCTCTCGTTCAGGCTTACGGTGGCATTTTCATAAGCAGGCGTTTCTTCCAGTTTTTCGCCGTCCAGCACCACAGTGTATCCCGCGCCTTCGGCCTGCTTATAGGTCAGTTTCAGTTCCAGAGGAGAGTTCCCGGTATTATTTTCCAGCCTCAGCGTACCGGCGCAGTCCACATTCAGATTTGTTTCCTCATTCTGGGAATCAATATCGACGCTTACATTGTTTGCACCGGAAATGTGGACGGAATTTCCCAGTTCACCTTTGACCTTGATGTTCGGATTTTCGTTGCCTTTGAAATCCACCGAGCTCCAAAGACCGCCCTTAAGATTGACCGTGTATGTCCTGCTTGCAGAGTCATAGGAAACGGTCATGTTTGACATGCCAGCCGGATTCTGCGGAGTATTATCCGGGGTAAGCAAACCGCTATACGTGTAATATTCCCAGAACACCGTCGGTTCGCTGCCGGTGTAAAGTTCCCAATTTGCCGTCACTTCCACCGCATGGTCTGGCATGGTAAAGAAAAAGGCCGTATCTGTCGGGTCATCGGTAGTTTTTACGTCAGCCGGGAAAAACCAGCGGTTGAATTTCAGGCCCTTTTCTGGCCGGGAGGTTTTCACCCATACAGTTTCACCTTTGTAAAAGGTCGTGTTATTCTCAGAGTTATCGAGTTTTCCTCCATACACTGTTACCGGGTAGGTAGTTGCTTTCCGGACGCTGATATAAGCTTCCGAAGGATCCCAACTGTAGCATACGAAAGAATCCCCGATACGGCTTTCAAACTGTTCCGTTTCTCTGTTGCTGCCGACATAAATTGCCTTTTCGCCACTATTAGAAGAAACGCAGACCGATATCCAATGACGGATCGCCATGCCGCCCTTACCCGTTGCGATCAGGGTCAGATCACCGCTGATATCGCCAATATCCGCTCGATCTGCCACTATGGTTTCACCGGTTATGGTCACGTTGTGTGCACCGGTCACGGTCAGTTTTCCGCCGACAGCTGCATCGCTTGCTGTTTCCATCACTACATCGACATCGCCCGCAGCGGTGGGGACCTTGATCGTCAGATCGCCGGCAACTGCCTGCAGGATCGTCAGGGTGCTGACATCCGTGCCGCCTGTAAACTGAATCGGGATATTATCGACCACGGTACTGTTGACAAGCACACTCTGGCCGTTGACGGTGATACCGGTATCTCGCCCTTCATCTTCCTCGCTCAAAGCGGCAGTACCGTTCGTCAAATTTACCATATCTGCCGCAGCGGCATTGCCCGTTCCGTCCGGGGCCGCAGCCAATGTTGGCAGTGTCACCGACAGTATCATGGCCGAGGCCACAACTGCCGCCGAAGCGCGCTGGATAAGCTTGTGCAGTTTCATACAGATTTCTCCTTTTTTGTTCTGTTTTATTTACGGGGGGGGGTATGCTTTGAGAGAAGCATACCACATTTTAACAAAAAATGGAACAAAACCTGCGTGAATCGCGCCAAAAGCTGCGTGAATCGCTTCCGCCCGCCCCCTGCAGACAAAAAAATACCGCCCCGGGTCTTGTAACTCAGGGCGGTCCTTTTGAGCTTCCGATGCTTTACAGTGTTGCGGTTTCGTCCTCCCGCAGGACGATAGCACCATCCGCCGAGCAGTCCGCCCCCTCCCCCGTAGCATCCGCTTGCCCAGTGCTGGCCTACGCAGGCCGTGCCGGATGCGATCTGATCCGCAAGTGCCTGCTCCACTGCCCTGTCCACTGCGCGGCGCAGTTCTCTGGCCCCGTAGGCAGAGCGGGCCTTTGCTGCCAGCGCCTGCCCTACCCGCGGTGTGTGATGCAGCTGGTAGCCGCTGCGGGCGGCACGCTGCTCCAGCTGGCACAGCATTTTTTCGGCAATGGCGCACAGGCTGTCGTCGGCCAGCGGACGGAATACGATCATCTCGTCCAGACGGCCTGCCAGCTCTGGCCGGAACCACTTTTTTGCCTCCTCAATGGCCTGCGCAGACTGCTTTTCAAACACGGCTTCGCTGCCCGCCGCAAAGCCCAGCGGCGTGCTCTGACCCGCCAAAAAACGTGCGCCGAGGTTTGAGGTGAGCAGTACGATGGTGTTGCGGAAATCCGCCTTGCGGCCCATGGCATCGGTCAGCTGGCCATCTTCCAGTATCTGCAAAAGGATGTTCTGAATGTCCGGGTGTGCCTTTTCGATCTCGTCAAACAGCACCACACTGTAAGGGCGGCGGCGCACTGCTTCGGTCAGCTGTCCGCCCTCGTCATGGCCCAGATAGCCCGGCGGCGCACCCAGCAGCCGGGCAGCGGTGTGCTGCTCCTGAT
>OGQS01000847.1_pt1 | contig 19613 bp, 16 predicted proteins | sample 1553331 | NCBI WGS metagenome assembly OGQS01 (sample SAMEA2580012, study PRJEB22360) | human gut metagenome | biome: human gut; feature: human-associated habitat; material: faeces | place: Denmark | collected 2008/2010
GGGCCACAGGCCCCGGGTGGGCCGGCCGGAGGCCAGAGCCACTACGCCGCCGGCGTCGATATAGGACCATACAGCTTGTTTCGCGGCTTCTGTGATGCCGCCGTGAGAGGTCACCAGGGTTCCATCCAGGTCTAACGCCAATAACCGATATTGCATAACCACACACCTTTTTTGATTACTCCGGGGAAATTCCCGTCTGCCTCATTATATCATATGGACCGGTTCCTGGCTATGCCTAAGCTGAGAAAGCCGGAAGCCGGAGAAAAAAAGGATACCGGCCGATTTCTCAAGGCTTTCAGCCGCTTAGGCGGCCGTTTACACGCAACAATCCGCCCGCTCCCTTAGAACAGGGAACGGGCGGATTCACTTGTGAGGCTTGGCGGAAAAGGGGGCGCGCCCAGGGAACCCCAATTTTGCTCAGCGTACCTATGCGGGCGGGCCCGAGGAACGGAAACAAAGCCGGTGATAGGAATTTTTTTGAGGGCTATGCCTCAAAGACGGAACGAAAATGAGCGAGGAATCCATCGGGATTGATGGTGTCGGCAACCTGATGCCTGCCGTCCGGAGCCTCGTCGTAAAACACAAAGCCGGCCAGACGGGGACTGGTGGTTTCTACAGTGACATTCACATTGCGGTAGGTAAGAATCCCATCCGGCATGAAGATGGAAGCGGTGGGAACAGGGTCGTGGAAGGAAACGTTGTTGGATTCCCGGAACCACAGCTCCGCCATCGCCTTCACTGGTTCCAGCACCGGATGGCGGTAGGTATCCCGGAACACCTGGGGGTCGAGACGGACCTGCCGGGTGATATCCATGCCTACGCTGCGGTGCAGGGCGACGGGAGCGTCATAAACGATTTTGGTGGCGTAGGGATCCACAATGGAATTCATGTCCGTATAGCCCTGGAGTACGGTTTGGGTCCGGGGGTTGGGGATAAAAGCCAGAAGGTCGGCGTGGGGCCGCTTTTCCTCCTCAAAGGTGCCGAACCGCCCGCACATCAGGCACAGCCGCTTTAACAGATGGGGAATTTCCGGGTCGGTCAGAAACAGCAAGGCGATATTGGTCATAGGGCCTACGGCGATAAGAGTAACCTCTCCGGGATTTTCCCGGATGGTTCTGCGCATAAACTCAATGGCTTCGCCCTGGGGGAACACCGTGTCGTGGTCGAAATCGGACAATATCTGATCCTGCGGTACGTAAGGCTCGATTTGAGGCGTGGCGATGCAGTCAGAACACCCGGGATAAATGGGAAGATTTCTGCCCGCCCTTTTGCATACGGCGCTCACCAGCTTAGCCCGGGCGGTCACATCACCGGATACGGTGGTAACGCCCAGCAGGTCGCATTCAGGCTGGCACAGCAGGTAAGCTAACGCGAGGGCGTCGTCGATGTCGGTGCCGATGTCGGTGTCAAAAAGTACTTTTTCCATGAAAATCTCCTTCTTTGTGATGTATTTTACAAAAAGTATATTTAATAAAGCTTATTACAAAAATCAGGCTGCCGCGGGCTGGCTCCCCGGCAGATAATCGCGCGCTTTCGTATCAGATATCCCTTTCACACACAAAAGAGTGCTTACCTGGGAGTACCCTTAGAGTAATAGCCTGCTGAGACATGGGGAAGCAATCCTTTTTTTGCCATACAATCCGGCCGTTGTGGACGATACGGCAAAAGCCTGATGTCTCTAAGGTTACGTCTCCCGTGGAGTTAAAGGGGATTTCAATATTCAAGGACAGCTGCCCTCCGCTTTGGGCCCAGCAGGCAGCGACGGGGCCTCTTACTGTTTCCAGCGTCCCAGACGCGGAAGACAGGTTTTGGGGCACGCGGGGACGAATCAGGATGTTTTCAAATCCCGGCGCTGAGGGGTCGGGCTGGATCCCCAATAGGTATTTGTAAAACCAAGCGTCAATGGAGGCGTTCATAGGATGGCTTTGGGAACAGCATTCCGTTACTAAGCCGGTGCTGGCCCTCTCCCATCGTTCCCAGATAGTAGTCCCGCCGTTTTCCAGCATATAGCCCCAGCTTGGGTATGAGGTTTGGGAGGCTAACGCGAAGGCCACATCTATATGGCCGTATAGGGTAAGCACATCCATGACATATTTTGTGCATTGGTTCCCTGTTGTGAGGTGCATCCCTTGCCGGTCTTTGATATCAGTTACTAAATTTGCGAGAACCTGATCCGATTTACCCGAAGGAACCATGCCGAGGAGCAGAGCGCAGACATTGGAGGCCTGGCTTCCGGCCGCATACTGATTTTCATCAGCGTGAAAAAATTTTTGGTTAAAGCGGCTTAAAATTCTGCGCCTCATTGCATGGTAGGAGCTGACGTCTTCCCCTTTTCCCAAAACCCGGGCGATGCTTTCCAACAGCACACAATTTAAATAGTAAGCCCAGGTAGAGATAAAATCTGGAGGCGTAACAGCGGAATACGAGCCGCTGGCGCCGCTTTCCGGGTCGGAGGCGGTGACAGGCCCGGCCCAATCTCCGAAATAGCTGAACCTTACGATATCCTGATCCGAGACCCGCTCCAGATAGGCTTCCCAACGCTTCATACCGTCATAGCATTTGGCGAGGATTTTTTTATCGCCGGTATGAAGATAAACCAGCCACGGGACCACCAGCAGGCTAGAGCTGACGGGATCGGCGGGGCCCCCGTCCAAGCCGGAAGAAGGGCGCCACATCCGGCAGCGCCCCTGTTACGGGACCCTGTCCATCCAGAATATCGTCGGTCCATTTCTCGTAAAAGGCGCTCATATCAAAATTATAAACTGCCTCCTCCGCCCGAACCGTCATGTCATTCAGCCAGCCTAGACGTTCATCGCGCTGCGGGCAATCGGTGGGAATGCTGTGAAGGTTGGAAAGCTCAGTCCACAGCACCGCCCGATGGATTCTGTTTAAGATCTCACTGCCACAGGAGAACTGGCCCCGGGGAGCTACATCAGAGCAGACCAGGCAGGCCTTTAGAGCCTCCGGGCCGGGAATTCCTGGATAGCCTCGCAGCCTCACATAGCGAAAACCGTGATAGGTAAACCGAGGCTCAAACTGCTCCACACCCCGGCCCTTCAAAATATATTCGTCCTGGGCCTGGGCGTTCCGTGTGGTTGTAACGTCGATAGAACCATCTGGATAGACATTTTCCGCGAATTTCAGTTCTATTTTTTGGCCGCGCTGCCCTTGTACTCTCAGCCTTGCCCATCCGGCCAAATTCTGACCAAAATCAAATACATATTCATCCGGTCCGGTCTGATAGATCTCTACCGGATCCAGCGTCCTTCGCACGCGGATGGGCTCCATTACCTGGGGCCGCAGCCTGCCCTCCGGCGGCTCCGCCCATAGGGGTTCCTCCCAGCCGTCCTTTTTCTCCGGAAGATAGCCAGGCTGGTCCCAGCCTGGTTTTTCCATGCGGGCGTCATAGGCTTCCCCGTGATACACGCTTTCCCGGCGGACCGGTCCCTTGCTGGTGGTAAGCCAGCCTTGGTGCGGGCCGCTGAAAACCGTAATCCTCTCCCCATTTGTCCGAACCATCACCAGCTGCAGCAGGAACTGCCCGCCCATGGAAGCGGTGTCATAGCACAGATTTCCGTTGGAATACCAGCCGCTTCCCATCATAACGCCCACCGCGTTTTCACCGGCGCGCAGAAGCTCAAAAATGTCATAGGCGGAATACAGCACGGTTTTTCGAAAATCTGTCCAGCCTGGCTCTAAGACCCGGCCGCTGACCCTTCTGCCGTTCAGCGTCACCTCAGCGTATCCCACAGCCGCCAGATAAAGCTTGGCAGAAACCAGGTCCCCGGGCGCGGAGAATTCCTTTCGGAATAAAGGCGCTGTATCTCCGGCCATATAGTTGGCGCCGGCCAGCCAAGAGCCCTCCCAGCGTGTGATGCCTATGCTGAAAAAAGCGGGCTGGCTTTGGGCAAGGGCTCCCTGGTCGTCCTCCACCGTTACGGTCCATTGATAATCTCCGCCCTCCAAAAGCTCAGGCCCTTGGTACGGGATCCCGTAACTCGCCCTGGATAAAACAACGCCGGAATCCCATACAGGGCTGTTTTTCCCACTGTTGTGAAATACCTGGATACGGTAGGATTTTTGCAGACGCCCCGGAAGTGTGTGACGGGCCTTCCAGCCAAAGGAAACAGCTTCCGGCTCAATGGCCAAAGGATTCGCTGCGTGGCCGCAGGTGAGCCCATAAACCTGGAAACAATCGTGCATAATCTCATGCTCCTTATTGTTTTAGAATAAGAGCCGCACTGAAGTACAGTCAGTGCGGCTCTCTGCTTGCCGAAAACTTGAAAACGGGGAATTGGCTTAAGAGTCCAGAGAGGACTGCATTTCCGCCGCGGCGTCGTTCACCGCGGTATCCACATCCTTGGCGCCGGAAAGCACGTTGGTCACAGCGGACTTCCAGATGGTCTCCAGCTCAGCGTAGCAGGTAGGATTCTGCATACCCACAGCGCTGTCGGCAACCGTGTAGAAAATTTCCTGGCCATCCCAGTCGAACAGGTAATTGTCGGGAGTGTTCACATCGGTTCTGGCGGGGATGTTGCCGTTGACTTCAGAGCAGTACCGCTTGGAGAAGTCATAGCTGGCGGTCCAGCAGGCCAGGGCGGCGGCAGCGTCATAGTTGTCGGTTTTAGAGGATACCCCCAGGAAGCCCCAGGCGGATACCTTTTTATCCGAATATTTGGCGGGCATATAGGCGGTGGCCACATTGGTCATATCGTTGTTGTAGCAGGTGGCGGAGCCCCAGCGCCCTACAGAGGTCATGGCGATTCTGCCGGAGGCCAGCTCTACCGGGCCGTCCAGATTGAAGGGGTCTCCCGGGCACCAGCCCTTTTCATAGGAATCCAGCCAGAACTGCATTAATTCCTTGGATTCGTCGCTGTCAAAGGTGACTTCCGTGTAATCATCGTTTACATAGCCGGTGCCGAAGGAATAATACCAGCCGTTGGCGGTGAAATAGGTGGTGGGGATACAGTAAGCGAATTTGTCGGTCTTATCCGCGATGGTTTCACAGTAGGAAACAAAGTCATCCCAGTTCCAATTGGGGTCGGGAACCTCTAAGCCGGCTTCCGCCAAAATGTCCTTGTTGAGCCACATGACGCAGGTTTCATAGCAGTTTAATAAGCCGTACAGCCCGTCGTCATACTGGGCAGCGTTTCTCAAGGCCTCCGCTACGTTTTCCTCATAGTCCTCTACGATCTCCGGATGCGCGTCCAGATAGGGGTCCAGCGGCTGAAGCATGTCGTTTTGAATGAAGGCTTCCTGGTTTTCTACCGCCACATAAATGACATCCGGGGCGGTGCCGGAGGCGAACAGGGTCTGTACCTTGGTGGTATAGTCCGCCCAGTCGCTGTTGGCGATGTAGGTAAGCTCCACATTGATCCCGGTCTCATCGGTGAAGTCCTGGAAAATGTCCTTCATGACGTCGTTTCCGTCCGCATCCTTCACATAGGTGTCGCCGTGGTAGCAGACCGTAACGGTATCGCCGCCGGCGCTGGCGCCTCCCTGAGAGCTTTCCGCGGTGCTGGAACCGTCCCCGCTGGGAGCGGCGGTGGAACTTTCCCCGCCGGAGGAGCCGCAGGCCGCCGCGGACAGCAGCATCGCTGCCGCAAGCAGAACGCTTCCGATTTTTTTCATGGTTTTCATAATCATACTCCTTTCGTGATCTCCATTATAATGATTGCCTTGGGGCGGTGGCCGGCCGCCTGAGGCAAACGTGCGCTTGATTAAGATTTCAGACCCGAGGTGATGACGCCCTGCAGCAGAAATTTCTGACAGGTGATGTAAACAATCGCCGGAGGAATGACGCTGAGCACCACTGCGGCCAGCATGACGGTCTGGTCGATGGTCCAGCTGTCCTTCAGAAACTGCATCCCCAGGGTTAAGGGATAGTTGCCCTCGGAATTCAGGAAGACCAAAGGCACCAGGTAGTTGTTCCAGTTCACCACAAAGCACAGCACCGCCGCTACAATCATGGTGGAGCGGGACATGGGCAGGATAATAGACCAGAAAATTCTCAGGCGGCTGGCGCCGTCTATGTAGGCAGCCTCATCATAGCTTTTAGGAATGGTCATCATAAACTGCCTGAGCAGCAATAGGCCGATGGGATAGTAGATTCCCAGCAGGATCACCGCAGCCTGGGTGTCCATCAGGTTCAAGTCCCGTATCGTGAAAAACAGGGGTACCAATGTGGAGGAGACCGGGATCATCATGCCGGAAAGCAAAATGGGGAACGCGATTTTTTTGAAGGCAAAGTTGATTCTGGCGAAAGCGTAAGCCGCCATCGAGGTTACCACCAGCATGGCCAGGGTGGCGGAGGCGGAAATAAAGAAGCTGTTCCAGGTAAATTTGAGAAAAGGGATCATATCAAAAACCTTCTGATAGTTTTCGATGTTCCACTGCTCGGGCCAGAAAGCCGGAGGCAGGTTGAAGGAATCGATTTCCCGCCTCATACTGGTGCCCAGCATCCACAAAAAGGGCAGAACCCAGATCAGGCAGATCAGCAGGCAGCCCAAAACGATAAGGCCCTGGGAAACCGCCCGTTTGGCGGCGGCTTTTTTTCTTTTCATGCTGGCTGTTCCTTTATTCATAGTCATACACCACCCATTTCTTTTGGCTCCACAGCTGCAGAAGCGTGAGAAGGAACACGATAATGAACAGTATGGCAGCCACCGCCGAGGCATAGCCCATGTCGTAGGCCTGGAACGCCTTGCGGTAGATATACAGCGCCGCGTTGGTAGTGTAATAGCCCGGCCCGCCGTTAGTGACGAAGAAGGGCTCGTCAAAGGCCTGCATGGTGCCGGTAAGGGAAACCATCAGGATAAAGAAGATCGTGGGAGTAATCAAGGGAAGAGTCACCTTCCAGAACATTTGAAGGCTGTTGGCGCCGTCGATTTTAGCGGCCTCATAGTAGGTATCCGGAATGTTTTGCAGCCCCACGAAATAGTACAGAAAGTGCTGGCCGATGAACTTCCAGGCGCTGAAGATGACAATCGCCCACATAGCGGTTTCCGTGCTGATCAGCCAGCGCACGTTTTGGTCCGGCCCTAAAATTCCGACCTGCTGCAGCAGCCAGTTGATCACGCCCCGGTTTTCGTTGAACATATAGTTCCAGGCGATGGCCACCGAAGCGGTGGTTGCCAGTACGGGAAAATAAATGAGAGTGCGGGTAGCGTACTGGACCGCTTTCAGGCGGCAGGAGTGGACCAGAAACGCGATGAGCAGGGAAAGCCCAACGTGCAGCGGGATCAGATACAGGGGAATCCGAAAGGTGGCGCCCCACATGTCTGCCGCGTTAGGGTCCGAGGTAAACAGCTTTTCATAGTTGGAAAGCCCAACCCAGGCGGGATCCTTCATCAGGTTGTAATCGGTAAACCCCAGATAAAAGACGGTTCGGAATACCGGGATGCCGATAAACACCAGGAATACCACCAGAAGCGGCAGCACAAACAGCCAGCCGGAGAGATGGTCTCGCATCCGGTTTTTTGAGGGCCGCCTGCCATGGGCTTTCGTCATTTTGCTTGCTGCGGACGACGAATTCATGTACATACCTCCCAAAGAATATATTGTCAAATTGTTAAATGAAACGCACTATATTGCACAAGGCGCCGCTGGGGAAAACTGGAGAAAAAAGGGAAAAATCCGTGGCATAACCCATGGAGGTTTGATCAAAGCATCCTCTTTTCCACAAAATAAAACCGCGGCCCTGAAAATTATGTGTTTATTATAATTGACATCAGATACTGTGCAAAGTGAGCGGTCTGCACGTTTTTAGCACTATACTGCTTGAAGGCCTGCTGCTTATTGCATATTAAGCCGCGAAATAATAAATTAGTTTCAGCGAGCCGGCGCGGAAGGCAAGGCTGGCGAATGAAGCTTCACGGAGGACGCGGCCTATGGGAACTATATTGGATTTTGAGAGGATCGGGATTCTGCTCAACAGCTTTTCCGTGATCAGCGGCTTCTGCGCAGATATGCTGGACCGGAATTACTTTGGGCAGTGCATCCATTTTGGAGGCCTCTATCCTTTCTGCGAGCTGGTTCACAGCACGGCGGAGGGCTACCGAAGGTGCCTTGCCAGCGACCGGGGCGGCTGTACCAGCGCCCGGCTGTGCGGCCAGGACTATTATGTTTACCGCTGCCATATCGGCCTGACAGAGATGTGCTTTCCGGTAGTATACAACGGCGAGCCTTGCGGCTATATCATTTTCGGCTCTATGCTTACCGACGAGGACCCGGAGGATATCCGCCGGGTGGTTTTGGAGCGCTGCGCGGATTTTATGCCTCAAAGGGATAAAGAAAAATGGCGGGCCGCTCTGGAAGCGATCCCAACGGTGAGCGCCGACCGGCGGGAAGCCGGCGCGCGGGTGATGCTTTCCTGCATCGAAACCATCACCGCCAAATACATCCGGATCCAGGACGACCCGATCTGGGAGCGGATTGACGGCTATATCGACGAGCATATTCACGACAGGATCACCGTGGAGAATATCAGCGCCGAGATCTTTATCAGTCCGTCTACTATCTACCACCGGACCAAGCAAAACACAGGGATGTCCCTGAGCAACTATGTAGCCCGCCGAAAAATGATCAAGGCCAGCGAGTACCTTTATCTTACCGACTATAAAATCAATTACATTTCCACCTTGCTCGGGATCGACGATTATAATTACTTTTCCCGCCTGTTCCGCAGAATTTTCGGCATGTCCCCCACCCAGTACCGCAGCGCAAACATCCACCGGCTGGGCCCGGACCCCAGCCGGTACCGGCCGAGTCCGTCTATTTCCGTTTCCGAGCATCCCAAAAAATTGTAGCAGGAGGTATTTTGAATGAAAAAACTTCGCGCGACCATCGACCCCCTTCAGGAAAAAGGCAAAATCAACAGGGAACTGTACGGCCAGTTTATCGAGCAGGCCGGCAGGATCGTCTACGGCGGCCTGTTTGTGGGAAAGGATTCCCCCATCCCCAACGAAGACGGCGTGCGCCTGGATGTTATCCAGGCTTACCGGGACATCCAGGTGCCGCTGCTCCACTGGCCCGGCGGCGGGGGGGCTGATTCCTACCATTGGATGGACGGCGTCGGCCCTCAGGAGGAAAGAAAGCCCCTGATCAACCGCTGGACCCACCAGGTGGAGGACAACAGCTTCGGCACCCATGAGTTTTTCAATTTATGCGAAGCTCTGGGCTGCGAACCGTATCTGGTATTCAACGTAGGCAGCGCCACCGTGCGGGAGACAGCCTCCTGGCTGGAATACATCACCTTTGACGGCGATACTGAAATGACCAGGCTGCGGAAGAAAAACGGCAGGGAAAAGCCCTGGAGGCTGAAATACATCTGTATGGGAAATGAATGGTGGTTCTATGAGACCGCCCAAGGCTACGCGGAGGATTACCGGAGGTACAGCCAGTTTGCCCGGGAGTATGGGGACAACAAGCTGGTACGGCTGCTGAGGGGGCCCCAGCATTTTTCCTATGAGCATACGGACCAGCTGGCGGGGCTGGTGGAGCCGGGAAGCTTTGACGCGATGACCCTTTATCAGATCATTCCCTCTGTTCCGGAAGGCGGCGGCCAAAGTATGCAGGGCGGGCCGATTGTCAGCGGCGGCAGCGTGGAGTTTACAAAGGAGGAGTATTACGCCGCCTTGCAAAACGCTTTGAAAATCGACGGCAGCATCACCCGGCATCTGGGGATACTGAACCGCCGGACCGGTAATCAAGGCGTGAAGCTGGCAATTGACGAATGGGGCACCTGGTACCGCCAGGAAAAGCCGGAGGAGCTGTGGTCTATGCACATGACCATGCGGGACGCCCTGATTGCCGCCGCCGTGCTGAATATTTATAACCAGCGGTCTAAGGATTTGCTGCTGTGCAGTCTGTGCATGTCCATTAACGCCCTATGCAGTATTTTGGAGACCAAGGGAGATCAGCTGGTGAAAACCCCGGTTTATTACGTGTTCCGGATGTACCAAGGGCATCAGGACGCGGTCTTGGTTCACAGCTTTGTGGAGGAGGATACGGTTTCCTTTCAAGGACAGGAGCTTCCTTGCGTATCCTGCTCTGTATCTAAAAAAGGCGAAACTCTGCTGGCGACTCTGGTGAACTGTTCCCTGGAAAGGGACTACGCTCTGGAAATCGAGCTTCCCCATTGGTCCTGCCGCCAGTGCGAAGGGGAAATCCTCACGGGTGAAATCCACAGCCGCAACACCTTCGACGCGCCCTGCGCCGTGCTTCCCCAGGCGTTTACGGATTTTCAGATAGAGGACGGACGCCTGCGCCTGACTCTGCCCAGGGCCAGCGTGGTTTCGCTGACGCTCGCGCCTTAGAGCCGAAGCCTTGGCCTGAGATTCTTTTTTACCCTTGAGGGGCAGCTGAACCACAAGCCGCGGAACCGAACAGCCGCAGCCAATTCGCTCAAGGGGAGAAAGAGAAGATGCCCTTTTTCGTGCCGCCTCTTGTCCGGAAGCTTAGCGTAACCCGATTGCCCTAAGCCTATGCCCGGTTTTTGCGGCTGAAACCGCTGGCCCTATCAAAACACAAAGGCCGGAGAGAGAACCTCAATTGGTTTTCTCTCCGGCCTTTAAAAGAGTCGGCTTGTTAAAAATTTCAGGCAGCCTAATGGGAATACCTATCCTCCAGGAGCTGCTCCTAAGGAGCCGGGCGCCCGGTTATTGCTTTTGAAAACGGCTGGACAGCGCCTCAACGCATTTGGAATTGGAAAACTCCGGGGTCCCAAATTGATCCAGGGGCAGCTGAATCAGAAACTCCAAAATTTGATCCGGGTTTCGCTTGGTTCCCAAATACCGCGCAAGCTTTTCGATGTTTTTCACGATGCAGCGTTCCTCCTGAAAAATATTTGACTTAGAAGCTATTTTTAATTATAGTACATTTGTTCTGTTTTTCAAGAGGTTTTGGAAAAATTTACAAAATAGCTTTTTAAAAATCGGGTCGGAACAGGCTGGCCAGGGGAAAGAATGGGAAAGGACCGGCAAAAAATGAAAAACAGCGGCAGCGGTTTTCTATGCCTTATGATTTTGAAATTGAGTATTTTGGAAAGGCCGGCTTATCATAAGTCGATAGAGGAAAGGAAAACATTTAAGAGGAAGAGAAAAAAGGATAAAGGAAAAGCCCGCTGCGGATCAAAAAAAAGAAAGAAGAATCAAATAGAGCCTGCGGCCGTCCTGGGCAGGCGGATAGGGCCGGGCTGTATCGTACTAGCTAAAGCGGAAGAAACCGGCGGCAGGGATCAAAAACCCAGACGTAAAGCGTGAAAAAGGACCGCCCTCCATGGAACCCCCAAAAACCGTTTTGCCCGCGCCGCTGTTTTTTGACGCTGTAAAAGCCCCAGGAAGCCTTGCGGCTTCCTGGGGCTTTTACGTTTTGCCTCTGTGTGCTTAATTCAACAACATTAGTTTAAAACGTCGCTGCTTATCCCACAGACGAGGTTTTTTGGAAAACCCTCGGACGGTAGTTGGGATAAATATGATAAATTTTCCCTGATACGGAAACCATAGAAATCGGGAGAGTAGGGGCTAAGCGGTGAAGAGCTTCGGCAAAGGTATCCGGCCCGCCGCTTTCGCTGCTGAAAAGCTGGGTTACCACCTGTTTGGCGCCCGTCTTTCGCGCGAATTTTGCAGTAGCGCCCGCGAAATCATCGTCGAATAGGATGGTAAGCTCCGCGCCGGCTTCCTTGCATTGCTGATAAAACAGCTCGATTTCATGGCCACGCGCACAATACCCATTGGCGCTGGGCTGTATGTTGACGACTTGCAGGGGAAGATTCATTTCTAAGGACAATCGCTTCCCGTAGGCAATCAGCTCTTTGCTGAAATCGGGATGATTCACGCAAACGAGTATGGACTCTGTGGCTTTTTTGTTCACAAGAGAACCTCCTTTCTGTCTTTGTCGCTTACTATTATAGAGAGCAAAAGTGACGTTCCTAGAAACAAATTATAGCTGTTTTGTGAATAATCTATAAATTATCATAGGACAAACACAATTCGAATGGAGAATTATTACAAGAAACGCCACGGTATTGCTAGGTTATGCGGGACGGAGTTAAAAAAGAAGCAAAAATTAAATCTCAGCCAACAAACGGTTTGGGCGGGCCTCGGCTGTGAATCGGAAGCCCCTGGGAAAAATAAAGGGAAAGGCTCCCTTTTCGACAGAAAAAGCCGTCCGTTGGATGCTTTCGGGAAATACCGATAAGTTTTCTCCGATTCATGAAAAGGCGGCGGTACGCCGGGCTTTCCGAGAGTAACCGTGCCGGCTTTGGGGTAAAATAGGAAAACAGAGGCAGGCCGGCCCGGGTTTAACAATTAGTTTACAATTCTCATATTGACATTTCGGGCAATCAATGGTAAATTAATAATTAGATTAGCACTCTATCATTAAGAGTGCTAAAATGAAAATGACGGGGGTGAGGATATGGAGCTGGGAGCCAGAAAATTAAAGATTCTCCAAGCGGTGATTGAGGCCTATATTCAGACCGGAGAGCCGGTGGGCTCTAAGGCGCTGTGCGAGCTGCTGGACGTCTCCGTATCGTTTGGTCATTTTACCCCGGCGTGGCGGGCCGTCCCCGTATCTTCAGCCACCATACGGAATGAAATGGCCAGCCTTTCCGAGCTGGGACTGCTGGAGCAACCTCATACCTCGGCGGGCAGGATTCCCACCCAGTTTGGCTACCGGCTCTATATCAACGAGCTGATGAAGCCGAAGCCCTTGTCCGACGAGGAAATGCGGTATATCGACGGGTATCTGTCGGAATACGCCGACGATCCGGATTTGCTGCTGGAAAAGGCCGCCGAAATGCTGGCGGAAATGACCAAATACGCCGCCATCTCCACCACGCCCACCAACCGGGACGCCACCATCCAGCGGATCCAGCTGGTGCAGACCGGCCCCCACACCGCCATGCTGGTGCTGACCACTTCCACGGGGGCGGTAAAAAGCAAGCTGTTCCGGACGAATTACCTTTTGAATTCAGATATCCTGCGGATGTTCTCCAACGTGCTCAACGAAAAGATGGGCAGCGTGCATCTGCTGAACGTCACGCCGGACTTTATCAAATCCACCGCCTTTTCCATCGGGGAGCTTTCCCTGATGATGGCGCCGGTGTTTGTGGCCCTGGGCCAGGCGTGCCGGGAGGTTCTAAAGACCAACGTGCTGCTGGAGGGCCGCACCAACCTGCTGTATCTGCCGGAGTACGAGGTGGACAGCGTGAAGCGGCTGCTTCATTTTTTGGAACAGCGCGGCGAGCTGGCGAAGCTGATCGGGGCCCAAAAGGAAAAGCTGGGGGTGCTGATCGGCGGGGAAAGCAACCAGCCGGAGATGATCGACACCAGCGTGGTGCTGGTCCGGTACTCCATGGGCCGGCAGACCCGGGGAACCCTGGGCGTAATCGGTCCCACCCGGATGGATTATCCCAAGATTGTTTCCAATCTGCAGTATCTGGCCCAGTCTGTGGGCGGTATGCTCAACGAGATTATGGACGTAGGCGTTTAGCCGCGCTTTAAGATACAGAATTCAACCGAAAGGAGACATAGATCTTGAGTAAGAAGGAAAAAAGAGAGAAGGACCAGGAAAAAAATATTCCCCAGCAGGAGACGGCCTGTGAGGAAGAAACGGAAAAGCAGCCGGAAGCTGAAACTAAGGCCGGGGATCAGGAGGCAGCGGCAGAGGAAGCCCAAAGCAACCCGCTGGAGGAGCTTCAAAAGGAGCTGGGCAGGCAGAAGGACCTGCTGCTGAGAACCGCGGCGGAATATGAAAACTTCCGGAAGCGGACGGAAAAGGAAAAGCGGGCGATTTACGCCGACGCCACGGCGGAGGCGGTGAAAGCGATTCTCCCCATCGCCGACAGCCTGGAATACGCGGTAAAGGCCGAGGATGGCGCCACGGCGGAATATCAAAAGGGGCTGGAGCTGATTCAGAGCCAATTTAACGCGGCGCTGGAAAAGCTGGGGGTTTCCCCGGTAGGCGAGGCCGGCGAGGAGTTCAACCCGGAGCTTCACAATGCGGTAGCCCACGTAGAGGACGAATCCATCGCGGAAAACACCATTGTGGAGGTGTTCCAGAAGGGCTATATGCTGAAGGAAAAGGTCATCCGCCATGCTATGGTCAAGGTAGCGAATTAGCAAGGCAGTTCCAGGGTTTTCCCTGATTTTATAAATTGCACATAACCAAAAAATAAACGCGCGAAGCGCAGCGACAATAGGAGGAATTTTATTATGGCAAAAACAATCGGTATCGATTTAGGTACAACCAATTCTTGCGTAGCGGTGATTGAGGGCGGCGAGCCGGTAGTCATCCCCAACGCTGAGGGCGGCAGAACCACCCCGTCCGTGGTGGCGTTCTCCAAAACCGGCGAGCGTCTGGTAGGCCAGGTGGCAAAGCGCCAGGCCATCACCAACCCGGAGAAAACCGTTTCCTCTATCAAAAGAGAAATGGGCTCCAATTACAAAGTGAATATCGATGGAAAGGATTACACTCCCCAGGAGATTTCCGCGATGATCCTGACCAAGCTGAAAACAGACGCGGAGGCCTATTTAGGCGAGAAGGTGTCCCAGGCGGTCATCACCGTTCCGGCTTACTTCACCGACGCCCAGCGCCAGGCCACCAAGGACGCCGGCAAGATCGCGGGCTTGGATGTCAAGAGAATCATCAACGAGCCTACCGCCGCGGCTTTGTCCTACGGCATCGATAAGGAAACCGACCAAAAGGTTATGGTATACGACTTGGGCGGCGGCACCTTCGACGTTTCCATCATCGAGATGGGAGACGGCGTTCAGGAGGTTCTGGCCACCGCGGGCAACAACCGCTTAGGCGGCGACGACTTCGACCAAAGAGTTATGGATTGGATCGTGGGTTCTTTTAAAGCGGAGACCGGCGTGGACCTGAAGGGCGACAAAATGGCTATGCAGAGGGTAAAGGAAGCCGCGGAAAAGGCCAAGATTGACCTGTCCGGCATCACCTCCACCAACATCAACCTGCCCTTTATCACCGCCGACGCCACCGGCCCCAAGCATTTGGATCTGAACCTTTCCAGAGCCAAGTTTAATGAGCTGACCGCCGACCTGGTGGAAAAGACCATGGGCCCGGTCCGTCAGGCTCTGTCCGACTCCGGCCTAAGCATCGATAAGATCGACAAGGTCCTGATGGTGGGCGGTTCCTCCAGAATCCCCGCTGTTCAGGAGGCTGTGAAGAAGTTTACCGGCAAAGAGCCGTTCAAGGGCATCAACCCCGACGAGTGCGTGGCCATCGGCGCCGCTATCCAGGCCGGCGTGCTGGGCGGCGAGGTGGAAGGCTTGCTGCTGCTGGATGTTACGCCCCTTTCTTTGGGCGTGGAAACCATGGGCGGCGTGATGACCAAGATCATCGAGAGAAATACCACCATTCCCACCAAGAAGAGCCAGATCTTCTCCACCGCCGTGGACGGCCAGACCCAGGTAGAGGTCAACGTGCTCCAGGGTGAGCGTGAGTTTGCCCGGGATAACAAGCAGCTTGGCCTGTTCAAGCTGGATGGCATTGCGCCCGCTCCCAGAGGAATTCCTCAGATCGAGGTTACCTTCGATATCGACGCCAACGGCATCGTGAACGTGTACGCCAAGGATCTGGGTACCGGCAAGGAGCAGAAGATCACCATTACCTCCAGCTCCAACATGAGCAAGGAGGATATCGACAAGGCCGTGAAGGAGGCCGAGCGGTATGCCGATGAGGATAAGAAGCGGAGAGAGGAAGTCGAGCAGAAGAACGAGGCTGAGAACCTGTGCTATGCCACAGAAAAGCTGATTTCCGATAACGCCGACAAGATCTCCGAGGATGATAAGTCCGCCCTGAATCAGAAGGTAGCCGCCTTGAAGGAGGCTATCGCGGCCAACGATATGGACCGGATCAAGAACGGCAAGGACGAACTGCAGAAGACCATGTACGAGGTGTCCGGCAAGATGTACCAGCAGGCTGCGCCCCAGGGCGATCCCAACGCCGCGCAGCAGCCTGGCGGAGATCCGAACCAGGGCGGCGCCAACGTCTACGACGCTGACTACAAGGAAGTGGACGACGACCATAAGGAATAAGGTTGCCGTCCCGCCCAAGGGGCAAAGAAGCTGTTGCAAACAGGCAGCTTGGGCGATATAATAAAAAATAGGCTTTGTAGCTTAGCAGACTCTATTAAATGAGCGGTTGAATCGGCGCGGCCATTCTTTGGCCGCGCCCTGTGCGTGTCCGCAGGCGGTTTCCTGCGGGCGGCGCACAGGGTACGGGCAAGCCGGCGGAATTTCAAGTTCCAGCATCCGGCGGTCCGCGCGCGACCCATACCAAGGAACCGGGCCTCAGCGCTCCGGCTCTGAACAGAGGTGAGAAGTTTGGCAGAAAAAAGGGATTATTACGAGGTGATCGGTGTTCCTAAGACCGCCTCGGAAGATGAAATAAAGAAAGCGTACCGCAAGCTTGCGAAAAAATACCATCCGGATCTGAATCCTAACAACAAAGAGGCGGAAGCAAAATTCAAAGAGGTTAACGAGGCCTATGAGGTCCTGTCCGACCCTGAGAAGAAGGCGAAATACGACCAGTTCGGCCACGCCGGGGTGGATCCCAATTTCGGCGGCGGCGCCGGAGGCTACGGCGGTTATGGAAGCCCCTTTGGCGAGGATATTGATTTGGGGGATATTTTCGGCAGCTTTTTCGGCGGAGGATTCGGCGGCTCAAGACGGCGGGCCAACCCCAACGCCCCGCGGCGGGGCACCGATACCGAGGCGGTGCTGAATATCTCCTTTGAGGAGGCCGCCAAGGGCTGCAAGAAGTCCATTACTTATCAGAATATTATCAACTGCACCGAGTGCGGCGGCACCGGGGCGGAAAAGGGAACTTCACCCAAAACCTGTCCCACCTGCAACGGCACCGGCCAGGTAAGGATCAATCAGAGGACTCCTTTCGGCGTGATGCAGACCAGCCGTTCCTGTGACCACTGCCACGGCACGGGCAAGATCATCGAAAAGCCTTGCCACGTGTGCAGCGGCCAGGGCCGGGTACGGAAAAGCAAGACCCTGGAGGTCACTGTGCCCGCGGGAATCAACGATGACCAGGTGCTGAACGTCAGCGGCCAGGGCAACGCCGGACAGAACGGCGGCCCGTCGGGCGACTTGCACGTTTACGTGTCGGTGCGTCCCCACGCGGTGTTCGAGCGCCGGGGCGACGACGTTTGGTGTGAGATGCCGGTGACCTTTACCCAGGCGGCTTTAGGCGCCGATGTAACGGTGCCCACCCTGGATGGCAAGGTGACCTACGCTTTGCGGGAGGGCACCCAGCCCGGCGACGTGTTCAAGCTGAAGGGCAAGGGAATCGCCCATTTGGGAGGCCGGGGCCGGGGCGACCAGTTCGTCCAGGTGACTATCGAGGTGCCCAAGAACCTGAGCCAGAAGCAAAAGGATATTCTGAAGGAATTTGACAGCAGCGCCACAGACCGAAACTACCAGAAGCGGAAGGGCTTCCGGGATAAGCTGAAGGATATGTTTCAATAAAAAATAATCTTGAAAAAATAAACTGGAGCATAGGTCCCCCGCTGGGAGTGAGAAGGCGCAGGAGAACCGGAAGGACTCACGCCTTCCGGTTATTTTTATAGCGCCCCGCGGTTTCCCGAAAGCGAAAGGAAGCCTCAGCGCTCAAAAAAATAATTCCGTGTCGGTTTTAGTGGAAAGAGCAAAGGCCCGATACCCCGGAAAGCTATTTTTTATAGCGCCCCACGGTTTCCCGAAAGCGAAAGGAAGCCTCAGCGCTCAAAAAATAAATATCTGCCGGCATTGAGAGAATCACCTGCCATTAGTAATAGAAATATAAAGCCGGGTTTTGACAGGCTGTTGAGATACCGCCGTCATTCCTGCGAATAACCACTTAAAATAAAAGGAGGCAATGCAAGATGAAAATGGTCAAAGACAAAAAGGTTCTGGTCGGCGCGGATTTCGCCGGGGTTCCGCTGAAGAACGCGGTAGTCGCCCACCTGGAAAAGAACGGATGGGAGGTCACCGACATCGGCGTGAAATCCGTGGATGAGGAAAATCCCGAGATGTTCCACCGCATCGGCCTAAAGGTCGGAGCAAAAATCGCGGAGGGAGAATTCGAAAAGGCCCTGATTTTCTGCGGCACCGGCATGGGGATCCATATCGCCGCCAGCAAGTGCCCGCATGTTCACTGCGCGGTGTGTGAAAACGTGCCCTCCGCTTTGAGATGCGTTACCGGCAACAACTGTAACGTAATGGCGATGGGGGCGTTTTATGTAGCTCCCGCCACTGGCATCGCCATGGCAGACGCGTTCCTAAACCATAGCCTTGGTGAGGGCTATGAGTATTGGGAGAATTTCTATGAGTTCCATAAGCTGGCCTATGACGAGCTGGAAGCCTTTGATTACGAGGAATTTAAGAAAAACGGCTTCGAGGTAAAGCGCCTGGGTGACGTGCCGCTTCCGCCGGACCCGAAAATGTAAGCCTGTAAAAAAATGTCCGCTGGCCGGAAAGGAAAGCTTGAAAGCGGAATAAGCTTAAGATAAGCTGAAAAACGGATATTAAAAAAGCGTTTGCGGATGAAAAATCCGCAAACGCTTTTTTGCAAAGAACCGGCTGGGGATTCAGTAAAGCGGGGATTTGTGAAATTATTTCACAAATCCCCGCTTTAAAATCTAAAACCGGATAGCGCTTTTTAGATTTGAGGCTGAAAGCTTTGTTTTCAGATCGAGGCAGAGAGCCGCTAGGGATTTCTCAGCAGCTCTACCACCAGCCGGCGCTTTTGAGGAGGAAGGGCACACCATACGTCCAGCATATCCCGTTCTTCTCTGGTCAGGGAAACCGGGTCTCCATCTTCGGCAAAAAATTGAGACAGGGTGATCCCAAGCCCCCGGCATATCTTATCCAGGGTCTGTATCGTAGGTGTTTGATGGCTGCGGTACCAGCCGCCTATGGTGGATTGGGAAAGTCCGCAGTTTTTTGCCAGCGTGTATTCGGACCAGTTCCTCTCTGTACGGAGCCTGACAATTTCGTCGAGAATATTTTTCATAGGTTCACCTCCCGCTTATTCTGAACACTATAATAGCAGGTGGGAAGCCTTATTTTAAGGGGATATTATCCCCATATTTGTTAAAATTTAGAGGTCTGAGAATGAAATGGAAGGATTTATTCCTCCCGATGGAAAAGGCTGGTTCTTTAATTTTTTGCATAAGATTTGGTTTTAAATAAGGGGCTTTCGTCCAGACCCGTCTTTTTCTGCCAGGCAAATTTATTTGCCTGGTTTTTATATTTGTTGTATAATAAACCTGTCTTTAGAAATTCCGGGCCGTCGAGCCCGGAAAATAGACTGATCAATTCGTATCGGCTGGAGGGACTCTCTTGGAGGAAATCTATTTGGACAACAGCGCCACCACCCGGGTGTGCGAAAAAAGCGCGGAAAAGGTGCTGGAGCTGATGACCCAGTGCTATGGCAATCCGTCCTCGCTGCATAAAAAGGGGCTGGAGGCCCAAAGAGAGGTCGCCCATGCCAGGCAGGCGGTAGCCGTTTCCTTGAGCGCCCAGCCTAGGGAAATTATCTTTACCTCCGGCGGCACCGAGGCGAATAACCTGGCGGTGCTGGGCGGCGCGGCCGCG
>OGQS01000874.1_pt1 | contig 19080 bp, 22 predicted proteins | sample 1553331 | NCBI WGS metagenome assembly OGQS01 (sample SAMEA2580012, study PRJEB22360) | human gut metagenome | biome: human gut; feature: human-associated habitat; material: faeces | place: Denmark | collected 2008/2010
CAGAAATTGGTCACTTCCCGATCAGCGTCTTGCCGTCCATCTCCTCTGGACAGGCCAGGCCCATCACGTCCAGCATGGTGGGGGCGATGTCCGCCAAGCGGCCATTGGGGCGCAGTTCGGTCCCCGCGCCGCAGAGAATGAAAGGCACGGGATTGGTGGTATGGGCGGTCATAGGGCTGCCATCCGGCTCCGCCATCTGCTCGGCGTTGTAGACGCTTGTCCAGCGGGTCTCATTGGGCAGGTCGATGCCGGTGGGCTCGGAAAAGCCAAAGGCTTGGTAATATTCCCAGAACTTCTCAGCGCCCACCTTCTGTCCCAGCTGGATAAACGCCGGGTTGCAGGAATTGCAGAGCGCCTCCAGGAAGGTCTGCGTTCCGTGTCCGGAAGTCACATGGCAATGGATGGGCCTGGGATATCCTTCCACCATCTGGGCGCCGGTGCAAACAAAAGTGGAATTTTGATCCACTACGCCCTCCTGCAGGCCCATAGCCGAGGTGATGATCTTAAACACAGAGCCGGGGTAATAGGTATCGCTGACCGCCTTATTTCTCCACTGCTGCTGGATTGCCTCGCTGGTAGCCGCGTCCTGCTGGTCCTCCGGCAAGGCGTCTATGGCCTTCTGTACGTCCTGATCCACGATAGTAAAGGGGTCGTTAGGGTCGAAATCCCCTTTCACCGCCATGCCATAGATCTCACCGGTATTTACATTCATCATAATGGCGGCGGCACGGTTTTGAACATCATTATTGATGATGCCCTGTTCCAGATACTTTTCCATAAAGTGCTGGATGGTCTCGTCGATGGTCAGCACCAGGCTGTAGCCATCCTCCGCCGGCACCAGCTGCTCGTAATCGTAGGGCATATCGGTGCCGATGGCGTTTTTGGCCGTAATCAGCCGGCCTGCCGTTCCGGTAAGGGTACTGTCATAATAGGCCTCCAGGCCCGCAAGGCCCTGGTTGTCTCCTCCGACGCATCCAAGCACCGCTGAGGCAAAGGCGCCGTAGGGATAATACCTTTTGTAATCTTCTATTAATCGAATACCATTTGTTATTTCATTATCAGTTTTAAATTGCAGAATGGCATCCTTAACGTCGGATTCCACCTTTTTCTTTAATATGGTGTAGTAGGAGTTGGGATTCATTTTATCCATAATATCCTGGGCTTCCATCCCAAGGATTTCTGCCAAGCCGTTAGCCACCAGCGTTTGATCCTCTTTATCCGTCAAATACGCGGGCTCCAGAACCACCGTCCACACATTGGCGCTTTGGGCCAGCGGCTTCATGTTGCAGTCGTAAATGGTACCCCGCTTAGCGCTGATCGTGGTATCCTTCAGCTGCTGGCTCACCGCTCCCTTCTGCAGGGTTTCTCCTTCCACAATCTGAAGCTGCACCAGCCGGAAAATCAGCAGGCCGAAACCTGCAATCAGCATCACCATCAGCACGATCAGGGATCTGCGCCATAATCTCACCGTATTACCCTTTGCCATTGGTTACCTCCTATATCGGCAGAAATTCCTCCACATAGTAAAATGAGAGTTAAGATAAATCCTATCTCAACTCTCCGTACCTTGAAACTTCCTGTTTCAATCTTATGCCAAACTTATCCGGTTATGACAACAGGCCGGAAATCGCGTCCGCAATGGTATCCAGCCAGCTTTTCTCCTCCGGCTGGATGATTTCCGCCTTATCGCCGTTCGCCAGACTGATATACGTGATTGGGTTGTTGGCGGCGTTCTGCATCCCCAGCTGGTTCTGGGCGTAATCCTCCACAGAACGCAGGGAAAGCTGAGATTCCACCTTTACCTGAAGCTGGGTAGTAATGCTTTGCTGCTCCGCCAAGAGCGCGTTAGCGTCGTTGATGTTCTCTGTCAGCTCCGTGAGCTGCACCTGGCTTAAAATCATGGTTCCCATAATAGTGAGGACGATGAGGGAAAACAGGATTCCGCCGATGACGGTAGTGGGCTTATATTTGATCCGGCGGCTTTTTTCCAGCTGCTCTTCTGAAATTCTGATCAGGTTGTTTTTCTTTTTCGGCTGCTTGCTAGGCGCCGGCCGCTGCTGCTCCTGCTCTTTTCGAGAGGGTTCAAACAGGGAAAAATCGTATGCTTCGTTTTGATTTGCCACCGTTTTTCACTTCCTTGCTGTGATATATCTTTTTTATTATTTTAATCGAATACAGACCCGCAGCTTCGCGCTTCTGCTTCTTGGATTTTTTTCTAATTCTGTTTCAGACGCCTCCACCGGTTTTCTGGTTACCAGCTCAGCGCTGGGCGTTTTGCCGCAGACACACACCGGAAAATCCGGCGGGCAGGTGCAGCCTTGGCACCAGGAGGCCATTCTCCGCTTTACCAAGCGGTCCTCCAGGGAATGAAAGGTAATCACCGCCAGGCGTCCTCCGGGCTTCAGCAGAGAAAACGCGGCGTCCAGCCCCTCGGAAAGCCTGTCCAATTCTCCGTTGACCGCGATCCGCAACGCCTGAAAGGTCTTTCTTGCGGGATGTCCATCTCGTCTTGCCGCCGCGGGGTAGGCGTTTTTCACGATCTCCGCAAGCTGAAAGGTCGTTTCAATGGGAGCCTGTTCCCGGGCCGCCGCAATTCCTTGGGCGATCCGTTTGGAAAACCGCTCCTCGCCATACCGGCTGAGAATTTCGGCAAGCTCCTGCCAGGGCAGGCTGTTGACAAGATCCCCCGCGCCGGGGCCCTCCTGGCTCATACGCATATCCAGGGGAGCGTCGCTGTGATAGGAAAATCCCCGTTCCGGGGTATCAAGCTGGTGAGAGGAAACGCCGATATCCATCAGCACGCCGTCCACGCTGTCAACGCCGAGGCTTCGGACAACCTCCTCCATCTGAGAGAAATTCGCCCGGCAAACAGTAACCCCCGGATAATCGGCAAGCCGTTTGGTGACGGCCGCGATAGCGTCCGGGTCCTGGTCGATGGCAATCAGCCTGCCTGTGGAAAGCCGCTTGGCGATGGCCTCTGAATGTCCGCCGCCGCCGGCCGTGCCGTCCACATAAACGCCGTCCGGCTTCACGGCAAGCCCCTCGATGGTCTCCCGGAGCAGTACCGGTAAATGATAGCAAGCCAAACCGGCCGCCGCCTTTCTTTATCAGAATCCTTTCCCGCAGGCTCTTTTCCGGCTTTTGTCTCTTCGGAAATCACAGCCTTTTCAAAGCATTCGCGGCCTGCCTTTCGGGCAGCCTCCGGATAGCATTTTTCCATTGCTGCGATTCAAGCCGCCGAGCCTTGCGGACAACGCTAAATTCCCAGCTCGTCCATGGCCTCGGCAATGCTTTCTTCCGTCAGCTCGCCGTTTACCTGGTTCCAGCGGCTGGTGTCCCAAATCTCCACCCGGCTGGATACGCCGACAAAGGTCACATCCTTGGTCAGTCCCGCGTGATCCCGCAAAGGCTGCGGAATCAAGATCCTGCCCTGCTTGTCTGTTTCCACGTCGGTAGCGCCGGAGAAAAAGAACCGCTGAAGGCCTCTGGATTTAGAGAGCGGCATGGACTGGATCTTCTCCTGAAGCCCCTTCCAGCCCTCCCCGGAAAGTACAAAAAGGCAGCCGTCGAGGCCCTTGGTTACGTAAAAGCATTCTCCCAGGTCCTCGCGGAATTTGACGGGCACGATGACGCGGCCCTTAGAATCGATATTATGTTGGTACTCGCCGATCAACATAGCCGCCACTTTTTTGGAAAACAGAAGAAATATATTTCACTTTCCTCTACTTTCCCCCACCTTTCACCACTTAATGAATAAATTATAAAGCATGATTATGTAAATTGCAAGTGCTTTTTCAACTTGTTCATAATTGGAAATCATTTCTGGTAAAAAAGCGCCCGGTTTTCGCGGAATTTTCGCGAAAAAACACGAAATCCCCGGGCGGATCGGATCCGTCCGGGGACTTCGCGGCTGAAAGATGGTTATGTCAATTGTTATGTTAATTAAAATCGTCGAACTCCACCTCGTTCATTTCTGGAAAATCCAGAAACTCGGATAAGGTCATGCCGAAGCCAAGGGCTATTTTATAAATTGTCTTTAAGCGAGGTTTTGAAGTTACACCCCGGACTACCGCATCCACAGTAGTCTGAGGCATTCCGGCCATCATCGCCAAATGATTTATCGAAATATTTCTTTTTTTGCAAAGATCCAAAATTCTCTTCCGAAGCGCCTCTGAACTAGTCAAGTTTTCTTCCTCCATAAATAAAACTGTCGCTTTAATTAAAGTCGTCAAATTCTACCTCGTTCATTTCCGGAAAATCCAGAAACTCGGATAAGGTCATGCCGAAGCCTGTGGCAATTTGATAAATTGACTTTAAGCCGGGATTTTTAGTGACTCCACGAACCACCGCATCTACAGTAGACTGGCGAAGTCCCGCCATATCTGCTAAATGGTTGGTCGTTATATTTCTCCTTTTACAAAGCTCAGAAATTCTCTTTCTAAGGGCATCAGAACAAGTCAAGTTCTTCTCCTCCATAAATAAAACTGTCGCTTTAATTAAAATCGTCAAATTCTACCTCGTTCATTTCCGGAAAATCCAGAAACTCGGATAAAGTCATACCAAACCCAGTCGCAATTTGATATAAGGTTTTAATTCGTGGATTTCTGCTGACGCCTCTTACAATTTCACTTAATGTAGACTGCCACACTCCAGACATATCGGCTAGATGATTTACTGTAATATTGCGAGTCTTGCAAAGAGACAGTATTCTTTCACCTATCGCTTGAGAGATTGTCATAAAACCACCCTTTGTTAACAATATACCGTTAACTCAAGGCTATCATTGAAACCGCTCTAAGTTATGTGTACATAGTTGACAAAACAATATAAAAGGACTAATATTAACGGTATAATGGTAACTTTACCCATTAGGAGGGCTTTTATGATCTGCTGTGAAAATAATTTTTGCTTATACTGGCAGGATGATACCTGCCTGCTGGAAAACATAAGCTTAAGCCTGCAAGGGGTATGCCAAAGCTGCGTTTGCGTGGACATCGGCGGCAGCCTGTTGGACGCTTTGCGGCAAAAGCAGCTGGAGCGCTTAGAAGGCTGCCTACCGGACGATTAAACCGATAAACCGTCCGTTTTGAGCAGCCAGGCAGCTTTCCTGCTTTTGGTGCTCAGCCAGCCGGCGCATAAGGCCATGAGCCGGGCATTTCCGCACCGGCTCTTTCATAACCAAAAACAAGCCCTATTTCAGGCCGTCCCTCTGACAAAACCGCGCTGGACTTATTCCGCTTCCAGTTTGACTTAAAAATTTAAACCGCCGCCCCTTCGGCAAAAAAACTCCCGGCAGTAAATCAATACTGCCGGGAGTTTTCTCATTAAGCAGGTACAGCGCCGGCCTTGCCAGCGCTCGTATAGCCTTCGCCTTGCTTTCTGGAATGGATTCTTCTTACTGGTTGCCCGATCTCTGAGACGCCTTCAGATTTTGCCGGGTTTTCCTCAGCTCCGCTAAATTGGCGGTCATCTGTTCGTCCGTACGCTTCATCAGGTCGTCCACATACTCGTTGGCGGCCCGGCGGATTTCTCTGGCCTTGGTCTGGGATTGGCTCAAAAGCTCGCTGCCTCTTGCCTGGGCCTGGCGCACGATCTCATCCTGGTTCACCATCACCCGGGCCCGCTCCTCGGCTACCCTCACCACGGTTTCCGCTTCCCGCTTCGCGTCGGCGATGATCTGAGAGCGGTCGCTGACAATCGCCTTAGCCTGACGAATCTCCTGCGGCAGGCTGGAACGAATCTTATCCACAATTTCCCGCACTCTTTCCGCGTCCACCAGAGCCTTCCCGCCGCTTAAGGGCATATTCCACGCGCTGTCAATCATCTCGTCCAATTCATCTAAAAGGGATGAAACGTTCATTGCTTTCACACTCCTTATTTACAAAGTCTATCCTGGATATCCTTTAAAATGCAAGCCGGGACAAAATCGGAAATGTCCCCGCCGAACATAGCGATCTGCTTCACAATACTGGAGCTTAAATACATATTCTCCGCCGAGGTGGTGAGAAACACCGTCTCCAGTTCCGGGTTCAGCTTTTTGTTGGTCAGAGACATCTGAAACTCATACTCAAAGTCGGACACCGCCCGCAGCCCCTTCACCAGCACCGTGGCCTTCCGGGTTCTGGCGTAATCCGCCAGCAGGCCGTCGAAGCCTACGATTTCTAGGCCGTCGATCTCCTTGGTCGCCCTCTTCAGAAGCCCGATCCGTTCCTCCAGAGAAAAACTGGGGTTCTTGGTTGGATTCACCAGCACCGCCACGATCACATGGTCAAACATTTTCCTGGCCCTGCGGATAATATCCACATGGCCCACGGTCACAGGGTCAAAGCTGCCGGGGCAAATTGCTGTCGTCACGATCCAACCACATCCTTATGTCGGTATAGGCTGATGAGGATCTTGCCGTGGCGGTAGTCCCTCCGCTTGACAAAATCTCCCGCCTGGGCGGGCAGCTCCTCATCCGCCGGGTGCTCGCACAAAATCACCCCGCCGGGCTTCACCACCGCAGACGTCATTTCCAAAGCCTTTTCCAGCAGCCCCGTCCGGTAGGGAGGATCTAAAAACGCCAGGTCGAATTTGCCGTTGGGCTGGGAAAGGAACGCCAGCGAATCCATATTGACTACTCTACCCTGCTGGCCCAGTCCGGTTTTTTCCAGGTTTTCCCTGATGATCTGAACCGAATCCTTCCGGGAATCCACAAACACCGCTTCCCTGGCGCCCCGGCTCAGGGCCTCGATACCCATTTGCCCGGAACCAGCGAACAGGTCTAAAAACCGGCGTCCCTCTATTTGAAACTGAATGATACTGAAAACCGCTTCCTTGATCCGCTCCGGCGTAGGACGAACCTCCTGGCCTTCCAGGGTTTGAAGCCGTCTGCCCCGTGCGGAACCTGTGATTACGCGCATAGTCTTTTCCTGATAGGGAAAAATCCCCATATCCCTTTCTTTCGCATCCTTAGACCCCGCGGCTGCCGCCGCGGCGCCCATCCTGTTTTGATTTATAAAATATATTATCCCATTATCAAGGGGAGCTTGTCAACCTTTCCTTTGGAAAAGAGAGGAAAACAGTCTAATTTTTTTCATTTTTCCGTTCTATTGTCCCGGTTTCCTCCCCTGGGACGGAGGCGGGATGAAAATAATCGTAAACCGCCTGGGCCGCCGGCTGATTCATGGAAGGCGCCTGCTCCAGCTCCTTAAGCTCTGCCTGGGCGATATTTTTAATGGTTTTAAAGGATTTCAGCAGCGCCTTCGCCCTGCTCGGCCCTATGCCCGGGATAGACGTCAGGCTGGAGGACAGAGCCGTTCTTTTCCGGGTCTGCCGGTGGTAGCCGATGGCGAACCGGTGGACCTCATCCTGAATCTGGCTCACCAGGGTAAACGCCTGGCGGCTGCTGTTGATGGCGATTTCTCCGCCGTCCCTGGCGATGGCTCTGGTCCGGTGCTTGTCGTCCTTCACCATGCCGAACAGGGGAATTTGAAGCCCAAAGGCCTCCAGCACCGGCCGCACCGCCGCCACGTGTCCTTTTCCGCCGTCCAGCAGGATCAAATCCGGCAGCCGTCCGAAGCCCTCGCCGGTGTCCTTTTTTTCTTGATATTCCTGAAGCCGCCGGGAAATCACCTCCTGCATGGAGGCGTAGTCGTCCTGTCCCTCAAAGCCCTTGATTTTAAATTTCCGGTAAGCGGATTTCAGCGGCCTGCCGTTTTCAAACGCCCCCATGCCCGCTACGTTTCCGCTGCCCGCCAGGTTGGAGATATCGTAGGCTTCAATATATTCCGGCGGCTGGGCAAGGCCCAAAAGCCTGCCCAGCTCGTCCAGCGCTCCCATTTCACGGCCGGTACGCCCCGCCTGCTGCGCCAGTTTTTCCGAGGCGTTTTTCCTGCACATATCCACCAAATGGGCCTGCTCGCCCTTTTGGGGAACGGTGAGCTTCACTGACCGCCCCGCCTTTTCCGACAGCCACTGCCGCAGAGCCTCCTTGCCCTCCACCTCGCCGTCCAGGGTTACCTGGGGGGGCACGGTCCGCTGCGCGTAATATTGCTGCAAAAATTCCGCACGGGTGGTTTTTCCATCGGCAATCTCTCCCAGCATAAACTCCTCCTGATCGCAGAGCCTGCCCCCGGAAAAGCGGAACACCACAACGCAGGCGTGAGCCGCCGCACCGGCCGCCTGGGCCATGGCCACCACATCCTGTTCCCGGACCTTGGTCGCCACCACCTTCTGCTTGGCAGTGATTCTTTTCACAGCGGAGATTCGGTCCCGGATGCGGGCGGCCCGCTCAAATTCCAGGTTTTCCGCCGCTTCATTCATCTGCTGAGTCATATCCTTCACCGACGCTACGGAGCCGCCCTTTAAAAATTCCAGAGCCTCGTCCACATAGCCTTCATATTCCTCTTCGCTGAGCTTTCCCCGGCAGGGAGCGCAGCACTGTTTGATGAAATAATTCAAGCATGGTCTTCCCCTGCCGATCTCCTGGGGGAATTTCCGGGAGCAGGTGGGAAGCTTGAAAATTTTTCTTGCCTCATCCACGCTTTGCTTTACGGAAAAGGAGCTGGTGTAGGGCCCGATATACTCCGCCCCGTCGTTCAGCTTCTGCTTGGCCTCAAAAATTCTGCGGTACGGCTTAGGAGTGACCTTAATATAATGATACCCCTTGTCGTCCTTCAGCAGAATGTTGTATTTAGGCGTATGCTGTTTAATCAAGCTGCATTCCAGCACCAATGCCTCGAACTCGCTGTCGGTTAAAATGTAATCGAAATGATCCACCTGGGAAACCATTTTCCGCACCTTGGGCGGATGGTTTTTCGGGGAACCGAAATACTGACTCACCCGGTTTTTTAACGCCTTCGCTTTGCCAATATAAATAATTTCATTGGAAGCGTTTTTCATCAGGTAAACGCCCGGAGCCGCCGGCAGCGCCATGGCCCTTGCCCGCAGCGCTTTTCGCTTTTCATCCATTTTTCCGCTTCCCTTCCTTTCCATCCTGCTTATGCTTATCAAAGCACAGGTCTTATTAAAAATCAAGCGCTGAATTTTTCCTTTTTACAATTGAACTGATGGGTGCCAGTTCCGTCGATTCAGCTAAAACGGCCTATTTTTCAAGTATTGACAGAGATATAAAAGCAGGATATAATATAGAAAAATACAGTATTTTTTTATTTTTTAGTCTATATAGACGAAACTATGATTTTGTAAGGAGGTAACTCGTATGAGAAAATGCATAGCATTGGTTTCATTGATTTGTATTCTTGCTTTGGTTGGTTGCGGCAATAAGACAGTCAAGATTGATTTCCCTTTTGAGGCTGGCGATGTTGAGAACATAGAAATGTATCACTTTGTTGGAGTACCTGTTTCAGCTGAAAAGAAAGTTATTGTTGCTGAAGAAACTATAAAAGATTTGTATGATCTGTTCGAGCATTTATCCTTAGAGCTCAAAGCGGCAGAAGAAACCACAGGAGCAGCGATAACCAGCTTCAGATTTAATCTTTCCGATGGAACAAGCTATGAATTGATTTATGCTTGCCATGGAGTAAAGAATGGTAATCTAGAATCCTCAACAGGTAATTTTAAATACTTTACAAGTGCAGATATTGGATCCTATTGGGACAACATTGACCTTGAGGCAGTTTCCGTTGAAGAAAGCGAGTTGCCGAAAGTAAACTGACCAAATTCAGTTTGTTGAACTGAATTTCTATGAAAAGGTTCATACTCTAAACTTATATTATCGTTCAGTTAGTATGCAATTTTGGAAGTTGGTAACATACATGTCTAACATAGCCTAGATAAAAGTTCCGTCTGACCAAAGGCGGAACTTTTTCTATGTATTTCGGCGAATCAATTGTTGGGTGAATTTAAATCAGTCCAAAGGGTAATTGGATGATTTTTCCGAGCCGCCGCTGCCGCATACTGCGGCCCCAAAAGGTCTACCGTCCGTTTCCAGCCAGGAAGCCGCGAAAAGTCATGACCGCCGGCTAATCCGGCGGCTTGAAAAAGCCTTAGAAGGGCTTTTTACCGGCTGGCATCTAAAGATGCACTGAATTAGCTTTCACTCACATCAAATGCTCCGCCGCCCGTTTACGGGCATCAGCCGTTTTTATCGAGTGTATACGAATTTGCTAGATTGTTATTCTCAACTCGCTTCCCTCGATGCTTGAAGCTAAAGCTTTTTTACGGGATACCTCCACCGGCATTGCCGGTGGTTTCCGAAGCCAATGAAAAAGCACCGCCCTCTGGCGGTGCTTTCAAGTCTCTTCCCATTACTCCGCGAAGCCGGACTGTACCAGCTTAACCAAGCTTTCCACAGCGGTTTCCTCATCGGTGCCGTCGGCGATAATACGAATGGTAGTGCCACCTACGATTCCCAAGGATAAAACTCCTAGAAGGCTCTTCGCATTGACTCTTCTTTCTTCCTTCTCTACCCAGATCGAGGACTTGAACTCATTGGCCTTTTGGATAAAGAAAGTAGCCGGCCGAGCATGAAGTCCTACCTGATTTTGGACCATGACATCTTTTACAAACATTTTAATTCACTCCTACCTAAAAACTGAAAATCATCATTTACGCCAACTTATCTATGGTCGTACAATCTCTTTTGGAATGATTGTATTATATCACAAATCGCCCCTTCGTCAATGCGGACAGGCATTTTTTGGCTTACTGAACGATTCCAAAGAAGCCGTTTCCCGCCCATCTTGTGCACATTAACGTAATTGTTGAAAATTTTTGTAACTTTTGTGCACCAACCAATTTTGCAGCAAGGCTCAAAATGTATACTTATTCTTTACCTTGAATATATATAATCTAAAATTGTTTTTTACAGATAAATTAGGCTTTTAGAAATAATAATTCAGTGGAACCCCTAGTATTTTTTGAGGTTTTAGAATTTTGTTTGTGGTTTTTCCCTAAGAAAAAAATGGTATTTTTTTCCATGTCCGAATAATTATTCTGTCAATTTCCCCCAAAGCGGACAGGCTCAAGGGTATTATTGCCAGTCATCTCAAAAGATATGCGGGGGTCACTCCTGATTCCGGAGAGCTTTTTCCAAGAGAGCTTGTTCCTCTTTTGTGAAAACCGTCTTCTCCAGCATTTCAGGACGTTTTTTTGCGGTGCGGAGCAGGGCCTGCTGACGGCGCCATTTCTCAATGTTGCCGTGATGCCCGCTTAACAGCACCTCTGGCACCGGTTTTCCGCGCCAAACCGCCGGCTTGGTGTAATGGGGATATTCCAAAAGGCCGCTGAAATGGCTTTCCTCCTCAAAGCATTCGTCGCTGGAAAGCACGCCGGGCACCATGCGGCTGACTGCATCCGCCAGCACCAGGGCGGGCAGCTCTCCTCCGGTAAGCACATAGTCTCCGATAGAGATTTCTTCATCCACATACTCCTCCAGAACCCGTTCATCCACACCCTCATAGTGGCCGCACAGAATCGCCAGACTGTCGTATTCTGCCAGTTCTCTTGCCCGCTGCTGAGTCAAGGTTTTCCCCTGGGGGGACATATAAATCAGATAAGGCCGCCGGCCGGCCAGTTCGCAGACATGCTCAAAGCAATCCGCGATAGGCTCGGCCATCAGCAGCATTCCCATGCCGCCGCCATAGGGAGTATCATCCACCCGGTTATGCTTATCATATGTGTATTCCCGCAATTGGTGACAATAAACCTCGATAGCGCCCTTTTTCCTGGCTCGTCCTACAATGCTTTCCCCCATAACCGCTTCGCAAAGCTCCGGGAACAGGGTGATAATATCAATCCTCATGGTCAAAAATCCCCTCTATTGGCCGAATCCGCATGAGCCCTTCCTCCAGCCGAATCTCAATGACGGTCATGGGGATGGCAGGCAACAGATACGCCTTTCCATCGTCTCCGGTGATCTCGTAAACATCGTTGGCTCCGGTTTTCAACACGTCGGTGACGGCTCCATAATCTCTGCCGCTGTCCGCATCCACCGCTTTGACGCCTAACAAATCCTGAATAAAATACCGGCCCGGCTCCAGCTTAAAATCCTGACGGCTTGCGTATAAAACCCGGTTCCGCAGCAGATCCGCCTGCTCGATGGAATCCACGCCCTCCAGCTTTAAAATCGCCATTCGCTTCTGAGTGCGGGCGGACACCACCTTCAGCTCCTGTTTCCCTTCCTCAAAATACAATCTTTTCAGCCGGCATAAGGCTTCGGCGCTGTCGCACCAGGGATCCACCCGGATTTCTCCCCGTAGGCCCTGGGTTCCCGTTATTTTTCCAGCTTCCAGGTATGGCTTCAGCATTGACCCACAATCCTTTCCTGTATTTTCCGCCAGGCAGCCAAGCCCCGGAAGGCTTACTACCCGCCGACCTCTCCAGCGGCACTGGACAATCTGCCGCCGGCAACATTGCCCTACAGCCCGTAAACGGACATTTCCTGTTCTTTTTCACATCCACTGTGACCGGTAGAGGGTTGCTGCACTCTCGCCCCGCTTACCGCCTGAAACGAAAGCCTTCTTTTCCCATCCCCAATTTTGTTGGGGGCCTATTTGATTTCAGGATACAAAAGAGAAGGACGTATGCATATACGTCCTTCTCTTCGGCTCAGTCGATTTCGACAGAAACCCTGCAGTTGTTTTTCGTAGCCGCGGCGCGCATAACCAGACGGATCGCCTTGGCGATGCGTCCCTGCTTGCCGATAACCCTTCCCATATCGTTTTCAGCCACATGGAGATGGTAAACGATGGTGCCGTCCTCCGCAGGCTCGTCGGTATCCACACGAACCTCGTCCGGCTGTTCCACCAGGCCACGAGCAATGCTAATCAGCAGCTCTTCCAAATCTCACACCTCCGAGATCAAAGTACTTCGTTCTTTTTGAACAGAGCCTTTACGGTATCGGTAGGCTGAGCGCCGTTGGCGATCCATTTCTTTGCCTTCTCCGCGTCAACCTTTACCTCCGCAGGCTCTACCATGGGGTTATAAAAGCCGATTTCCTCAATGAAACGGCCATCCCGGGGATATCTGGAATCCGCCACCACAATGCGATAGTAAGGAGCCTTCTTGGCGCCCATGCGGCGAAGTCTGATCTTTACTGCCATTCTGATTCACCTCCACAAACAATCTAAATCTATTCCACCAAAGTTTAATTGTTACCCTTTGGTTGAAAACCGGTTAAAAGGGCATCCTTCCGCCCATACCTCCCATGCCGCCCATATTCATCGGCGGGAACATTCCGCGGCGGCGTTTGCCTTTCTTTCCGCCCATCTGCTTCATCATTTTCTGCATCTGCTCAAACTGGCGCAGCAGGCGGTTGACATCCTCTACCTTCATACCGGAGCCGGCGGCGATCCGCCGCTTCCGGGAAGGGTTAATAATGCTGGGCTTTGCCCGCTCTGCCGGAGTCATCGACAAAATAATCGCGCACATGCGGTCCATGATTCGGTCATCCACATTGGCTTCGTCCAGCTTTTTCTGGTCTACCCCCGGCAGCTTGCCTAAAATACCCTTTAAGGGGCCCATTTTTCTCACCTGCTGGAACTGATCCAGCAGATCGTTTAAATCCAATTGATTCTGGGTGAGCTTTTCCGCCATTTCCCTGGCCTTTTTCTCATCCAGTTTATTCTGTGCGTCCTCGATGAGGGAAAGCATATCCCCCATGCCTAAGATTCTGGACGCCATACGGTCGGGGTGGAAGGCTTCCAAATCCTCCAGCTTTTCCCCGATACCTGAAAACTTGATCGGCTTGCCGGTAACCGCCCTTACAGACAGCGCCGCGCCGCCTCTGGTATCGCCATCCAGCTTGGTCAGGATCACGCCGCTGATTTCCAACAGGTCGTTGAAGGACTTGGCCACATTAACCGCATCCTGGCCAGTCATAGCGTCCACCACCAGGAGGATCTCCTGAGGCTCCACCTTATTCTTGATATTTTTCAGCTCCGTCATCAGATCCTCGTCAATATGAAGACGTCCGGCGGTATCTAAAATCACAACGTCATTGCCGTGGTCCTTGGCGTGGGCTACGGCGGCCTGGGCGATTTTTACCGGGTTTTCCGTACCCATCTGGAACACAGGAACCCCCGCCTTATTTCCCACGACTTCCAGCTGCTGGATAGCGGCGGGACGGTAAATATCGCAGGCTACCAGCAAAGGCCTGTGGCCCTGGCTTTTCAGAAGCCTGCCCAGCTTGGCGGAATGGGTGGTTTTACCGGAGCCCTGCAATCCGCACATCATAAGCACAAGCGGCGGCTTGGAGGGGAAATTCAGGCGGGCGTTGGTGCCGCCCATCAGCTCTGTCAGCTCCTCGTTAACAATCTTGATAACCATCTGAGCCGGAGTCAGGCTTTCCATCACCTCAGAGCCAACAGCTCTTTCGGTCACCTTCTGGGTAAAATCCTTGGCAACCTTATAGTTAACGTCCGCTTCCAGCAGTGCCAGACGGACTTCACGCATCGCTTCCTTTACATCGGATTCGGACAGCTTTCCCTTGCTCCGCAGCCGTTTAAAGGCTGCGGAAAGCTTTTCCGAAAGCCCGTCAAAAGCCATAAATATCCCTCCCCGTTTCTTTCTGTGGTCATTTCTTTCATTCTTTCAAGCAAAAAAGCCGTTCAGTCGTTTAATCGAGCGGCCAAACCGGCAATCGCCGCCGCTCTGTCGTGAATTTCCTTCGAATAGCTTAGCCGGCTGTTGTATTCCTCGATCTCCCGGGCGTTTTTTTCGATTTGCTCCAAGCCCTCCTGCAGAATCCGGAACCGTCGGGCAAAGCCGAGACACTCCTCCATTTCAAACAGCAGAGCCTCCGCGCGTTTGATGGCGTCCCGCACGCCCTGGCGGGAAATCCCTTGATTATCCGCGATTTCCGAAAGAGACAGGTCGTCGTTATAATAATACTCCACAGCCTCCCGCTGCTTTTCCGTCAGCATGGCTCCGTAAAAATCCAATAAGATAGATACATTGAGATTTTTTTCCATGAACGCTCCCGATCCTTTCGGCAAACCTGTAAAGTAAAACTCTTTACACTTTCGATCCTATGTGATTATACAATAGGATCGGGTCTATGTCAAGGAAAAAGCCTTCACATAAACCCGATTTTTAAAAACCTCTGTTTTGCACAAAATTACGGCAGGCTGATCCCAAAGCCTGAGAGCAAATCTCCCAATCCGCTCTCCCCGATTTTTTTCTGCAAATATTCCTGCAGCGCCTCTACCGCTCCGCTCACCCGCACATAGGCCCTTCCCTGCTCTGTCCGGAAGCCGTCCAGGCTCAGGGATGCCTGCAAATCACCTAACGGAATCCGCAAAAGCTGCGAGCCGATGACAACCGTGTCTTCCTGAGCCTCCATTCCCTCCGGCAGCCTGGACGAAATCCAGGACAGAGCCCAGGAGGCCGGCACCTTCAGCCTGCCTACCTTCATATCGCTGATTTGCAGAGAAAACTCCTTGCCGGCCTCTAAGTAAATCATCTGTCCCTGGGCGGTAATTCCCAAATCCTTCCCCAGTCCTTCGCACACCAGGTATAGGCTGACGGCTCCCGGTGTTTCGCCTAGCTGCAAATACAGCTTTTTGACCCGATGCCCCGCCAGGGTCAGGCCGTTTTCCTGAATATAATAGGAGAAAAAGCCGTTGATCTGATCTTGGGTGATCTCCGTTTCCTGTCCTGTAAGAGCCGCCTTTACCGCAGGCTCCACAATATCAGTGGAAGGCTCCGCCTCGTATTTGCCCGCATTGTCGTCAGTGGTGGCCAAAAAATAAAGCACTCCGGCGGCAATGCCTAAAAGCACCACCAGCACCGCCAGTACAATCAAGATTTTTGTCAGTACCTTCATTCTTTTCTCCTTTTCTGCATGGGATTCCTATCCGTTAAGATTGAATCCTACGGCCGCGCTGCCTTGATGAAAATCTGCTCTTTGGGCCGTTTTATCCTTCCGCCGCTTCAAGAGGAAGCCGCCCCTCGGCGTCAAGCGATACAGCTGGCGGCCTGTCGCTTATGTTTGCGTCTCCCGGTTCACCGCTTCTTGCCCGGCAGGCACGCGCTCCTGGCCTCCTCCCCCTCTGGGGGTTATTTCAATTCCACAATGGTGACGCCGGCCTCGCCCTCTCCGTAATTGCCCAGCCGGTAGCTTTTTACCGAGGGGTGGCGTTTTAGCCGCTCCTGTACTGCTTTTCGCAGCACGCCGGTTCCTTTTCCGTGAATGACGGTCAGCAGGGTAATGCCGGAAAGCAAGGCGCTGTCGATAAAGTTATCCAGCTCCATGATTCCTTCCTCAACGGTCATCCCCCGCAGATCCACCTCCTGCTGCACCGGCGCGCTGGCCCGGGTTTTCACCGTCCGCACGCCCCGGCCCTTGGGCTTCTGCACCTTTTCCTGCTTTAACAGCCGCAGATTGCCGACCGGCACACGGGTTTTGATGATTCCCGCCTGTACCAGCACATTTCCGGAGCTGTCCGCCGGCTCCAGCACCACGGCTTTTTTATCCAAATCATAAATCAGCACGCTGTCCCCGGCCTGGAGAGCCCTGGGCAGACGGTAATCCTCTCCTTGCTTTTCCTTCACCGGATCGGCGGTGTTCTCCATCTCACGGATGCCTGCCTTTAGCCTTGCCTTAGCCTGGGCGTCGATTTCTCTGTTCTTTTTCCTCAGGTCATCCAACTCATCCATTAAAGCCTGGGCCTGGGCTCTCGCCCTGGCCACCAGGTTTCTGGCCTCTACTCGGGCCTTTTCCAGCTCCGCCTCCGAATCCCGGCGAAGCTTTTCCGCCCGCTGTTCCGCTTCCTGGCGGTACTGCTGAGCCTGAGCGCTCAGCTCCTGGGCTTCCTTCCGTTCCTGCTCCAGGCTCTGGCGGCTCTCCTCCAGGTTCCGGACCACATCCTCAAACCGGGAATTTTCCGCCGATACCAGCTCTCTTGCCCGGGCTACGATATGCTGATCCATTCCAAGCCGCTCGGAGATGGCAAAGGCGTTGCTCCGCCCGGGCACGCCGATCAGCAGGCGGTAGGTAGGCCGCAGAGTGGCCACATCAAACTCGCAGCAGCCGTTTTCCACACCGGCGGTCTGCAAAGCATAGGCTTTCAGCTCCGCATAATGAGTGGTGGCGGCGATCCTCACCTGAGAGGCCCGCAAGGTTTCCAAAATCGCCATTGCCAGAGCCGCACCCTCTACCGGATCGGTGCCAGCCCCCAGTTCGTCGATCAGCACCAGGCTGATTCCCTCCCGCTCCACAGAGGACAAGATATGAATCATATTAGTCATATGCGCGGAAAAGGTAGATAATGACTGTTCAATGCTTTGCTCGTCGCCGATATCGGCCAGAACCTGGCTGAACACCGACACCATGCTGCCGTCGGAAGCTGGAAGCAGCAAGCCGCACATAGCCATTAGGGTCAGCAGGCCGATAGTTTTCAGGCTGACGGTTTTACCGCCGGTATTGGGGCCGGTGATCACCAGCGTGTCAAACTGAAGCCCCAGCTCAATATCCGTAGCCACCACGGCTTTCGGGTCGATCAGCGGATGTCGGGCCTTTTTCAGATAAATTTTTCCCTGGTCGTTTACCTCAGGCAAAGTCGCCTTCATTCGATAGGCCAGCTTGGCCTTGGCGAATAAAATATCCAGCTCAATGGCGGCGTTATAGCCTTCGATAATGCTGTCGGCAAAGCCGCCCGCCTCCTGGGAAAGCTCATACAAAATCCGCTCGATCTCCGCTTCCTCTTTGGATTTCAGCACCTTGATATCGTTATTGGCCTCCCCCCCCGCCATAGGCTCCACAAAAACCGTGGCGCCGCTGCCGGAGGTATCATGCACCAGCCCGGGCACCTCGCCCCGGCACTCGGCCTTTACCGGCACCACGAACCGGCCGCCCCGCAGGGTGACGATGGGCTCCTGGAGATATTTTTGATAGGCCGGGGAATGGATCATATGATCCAGCTTTTCCCGAACCCGGAGTGAAGCGGCGTTGATTTTCCGCCGGATGTCTCCCAGCGCCTGGGACGCGCCGTCAGCCATTTCCTCCTCGGACAAAACAGAAGAGGCGATTTTTTCTTCCAGGTATTTGTTAGGGGTCAAAGCCTCAAAGCGCCAGTCGATAGAAGTTTCCAGCCCCTCAGAACGTTTTCTCCACTGGGTAAGGCCGCGCATAACCCTTAAAACCTCAGCCACCTTTAACAGCTCCCCCATAGACAGGGAAGCGCCCGCCTGAGCCCGCCGCAGGGAATTGGCCACATTCTGCAGCCCTCCAAAGGAGGGGCTGCCAAAACGCCCCGTCAGCATATGGGCGTCGTCGGTTTCCTGTAATAACAGCTTCACTTCATATAAGCCGGTGCTGGGCTCCATACTCAAAATCCGCTCCTGGGATTCTGAGCATGAGGCCTCCCGGCTCAGCAGCTGCAATACTTTGTCGAGCTCTAAAGCCCGGTAATGTCGGTTTTTTATCATAACCATCGAACTCCCTAAAACTTTAACATACAAATCAGCGCTTTTCGCTTTTAATCTTTATTATCTCCGTGATATCTGAATCTTATATTTAATTCATAGAAATCTCTCCGGCGGGCGCCATACAGGCGCCGCGTCATTTCACTGAAACGCTGATCATGAAAGCAATTCCTCTTTTTCCACAGCGCCGGCACTATAAGCGATCAAATTTTTTACAAATCCGTACCGGAAAAATAAGAACAGCCAATACCGCAACGCCGGATAACACAAAAAACAGAATGATCATCGCTTCCACACTTGCTTTGACGAAATACAACAAAACAGAAGCCATCGCGCTGATCAGCGCGAAAAAAGCGCATAGATTTCCGGCTGTATGATTCGCGCACTCCCACTTTTCTTTATTTTCCATTACTCTTTTGTCATGGTACCCCACTGTGAAATCAGGGAACCTCGTATGCCTTTTCTTTAATACAAAAGCTAAAATCCCTAAAATAAGGGCAAAAACTATATAAAGCGATAATACTGCGAAAACTTTCATCATCAATTCCCGCCTCCCTCCAAATTCGGGTTTGCTTTTCCGCACGGAAGCTTTACCGCCCAGTCCTCCTTTCCAATCCAGCCAATGAAAGGGCCTCAGCCAGCAGGCCCTTAGACGCAGCTGGCTGAACAGGCCGCGCAGGCACAGCCAGACGTCCTCCGCAGGCCGCGGAG
>OGQS01000902.1_pt1 | contig 18655 bp, 23 predicted proteins | sample 1553331 | NCBI WGS metagenome assembly OGQS01 (sample SAMEA2580012, study PRJEB22360) | human gut metagenome | biome: human gut; feature: human-associated habitat; material: faeces | place: Denmark | collected 2008/2010
GACCGACCGCTCGGACTGCCGCCTGTCCTTTGCCTCTCCCGTAGGACTGTTATTGCCATGCAACCACATATACAACCAGTATGTGCTGATTGACAACCACGATGACAATCTCGCCCGCTTCGAGAAGACGGCCCGCAACATGAACAGTCTCTCGCGCTACAGCCGGAGCAACGCTATCAATAAGGAGTGGATAGACCGCTATCTCAACGAGGCACACAGCTACGGTCTTACATCTGTACGCTGCCACTGCAACGTCATGGCGTGGAGCGATGACGCGGAAGAACTACGGCGCATCAAAAATGATGTCGGAGGTCAGTTGGCGACTATGGGTTGTATGCCCCGGCACAACACCATCGACTGCCCGACACTGTTCTGGGCTGCCATTCCGGGAAATGAGGCGGACTTTCCTGCCGAGGAAAGTTTCTATACTTTCATCGAACCTGCCGTCTGTTTCTTTACAGACGAAACAAACTACCGTTATTCGCTCTCGCCATTCGGAATAAAGATGGTCGACAGACTGACCGGGAAACCTATCCACCTCGACATATCGGATGAGCCTATGAAGCGTGGCATAACAACCAATCGCAACAAGTTCATTCTCGGTCCGTCAGGTAGCGGAAAGTCGTTCTTTACCAACCATCTGGTGCGCCAATATTATGAACAAGGCGCGCACATCCTGCTGATTGACACGGGAAATTCATACGAAGGGCTATGCAGTCTTATCCACAACCGCACACACGGGGAGGACGGCGTATATTATACATATACCGAGGATAAGCCTATCTCGTTCAATCCTTTCTGGACGGATGACGGTGTATTTGACGTGGAGAAAAAGGACAGTATCAAGACTCTGCTTCTTACACTTTGGAAGTCGGAGGACGAGCGCGTCACAAAGACAGAAAGCGGTGAATTAGGCTCGGCATTGTCGATGTTCCTCGACAAGATGAACAAGGATAAGGGGATAGTGCCATGCTTCAACTCGTTCTATGAGTTTATGCGCGACGATTACCGTCAGGAAATGGCGCAGCGTCCTATCCCCATCTACAAACAGGATTTCGATATTGACAACTTCCTGACCACCCTGCGCCAGTATTATCACGGCGGCCGGTTTGACTTCCTTCTCAACTCCAAAGAGAACATCGACCTGCTGAACAAGCGGTTTGTGGTATTCGAGATTGATGCCGTGAAAGAGAACAAGGAACTGTTCCCGGTGGTGACTATCATCATCATGGAGGCTTTCATCAACAAGATGCGACGGCTGAAGGGTGTCCGCAAGCTCCTTATATGCGAGGAGGCGTGGAAAGCGTTGTCAACCACCACTATGAGCGAGTATCTCAAATACCTGTTCAAGACCGTCCGAAAGTATTTCGGCGAGGCGGTGGTGGTCACGCAGGAGGTTGACGACATCATTTCGTCGCCGATTGTCAAGGAGACCATCATCAACAACTCCGACTGCAAGATTCTTCTGGACCAGCGGAAATACATGAACCGCTTTGACCAGATTCAGTCGCTGCTCGGTCTGACAGACAAAGAGAAGGCGCAGATACTCAGTATCAATATGGCGAACAACCCAAACCGTCTGTATAAAGAGGTGTGGATAGGTCTGGGCGGAACACAGTCCGCAGTCTATGCCACCGAGGTAAGCAAAGCGGAGTATCTCTGCTATACCACCGAGGAGACCGAAAAGAAAAGAGTGCTGGATACGGCACAGAGACTTGGCGGCGACATAGAGGCCGCGATCAGACTTCTGGCAAACGAAAATCAGGATGTATGAAAAATATTTTGCGCATTGCAATCATAGTCGTCACGGCTGCGGTCATCGCAGTCGCCCTCCCCCTGAGGCTGACTCTATACCTGCTCGGAAAAGGGGCAAAAATCATCGGAAGCATGGCTTCCCGTATAAACTGAATCAATAGATATTTATGGTAAAAATAAAATATATACTGACGGCAGTGGCCTTGTTTCTGCTTCTTGGCGCGGGGAGTGCCAACGCACAGTGGACTGTCATAGATCCGTCGAACATCGCCCAGAGTATTGTGAACAGCACCAAGGAACTCACGCAGTCCACCACTACGGCCCAGAATATGGTGCGGAATTTTCAGGAGACGGTCAAGATCTATGAGCAGGGCAAGAAATATTATGACGCCCTGCGCTCGGTCAACAACCTTGTCCGCGACGCCCGCAAGGTGCAGCAGACCGTCCTGATGCTCGGCGACATCAGCGAGACCTATGTGACCAATTTCCGAAAGATGCTCACCGACCCGAACTTTACGTCATCGGAACTGTCGGCCATAGCTTCGGGATATACCCGGATTCTCGAAGAAGCAAACGGGGTGTTGGGTGAGCTGAAGAATGTGGTGAATATCACCACCATGTCGATGACCGACAAGGACCGAATGGATATAGTAGACCGCTGCTATAAGGAGATGAGCCGCTTCCGCAATCTCACGTCATACTATACCAACAAGAATATATCCGTGTCATATCTGCGGGCGAAAAAGAAAGCTGATACTCAGCGTGTGATAAATCTTTACGGCAAGGGTGCCGAAAAATACTGGTAACCATGCTCTGTGCGATTGATTTCACGAACCTCCACACAATCCTGCGCTCGCTCTATGACGAGATGATGCCGCTATGCTCCGACATGGCGGGGGTGGCTCAGGGTATCGCCGGATTGGGCGCGCTGTTCTATGTCGCCTATCGGGTGTGGCAGTCGCTGGCCAGTGCGTCGCCGATTGATGTGTTCCCGCTGCTGCGTCCTTTCGCCATCGGTTTCTGCATAATGTTTTTCCCGACTGTCGTACTCGGCACCATAAACTCGGTTATGTCTCCGATAGTACAGGGTACTGCGGGTATGCTCGACGGGCAGACACTTGATATGCAGAAATACCGGGAGGAGAAAGACAGGCTGGAGTATGAGGCTATGATGCGCGATCCGTCAACGGCCTATCTGGTCGATGACGCGGAGTTTGACCGACAGATTGACGAGCTTGGGGTGACCGAGGTAGGCACTGCCGCAGGTATGTATATCGAGCGTGGTATGTATAAAGTGAAGAAAGCCATCCAGAATTTCTTTCGTGAACTTCTTGAACTGCTCTTTCAGGCCGCTTCGCTGACAATCGACACTATCCGCACTTTCTTCCTGATTGTGCTTGCCATACTCGGACCTATAAGTTTTGCAATCTCGGTATGGGACGGTTTCCACAACACTCTTGTGCAATGGATATGCCGTTATGTCCAGACATATCTCTGGCTGCCGGTGGCTGACCTTTTCAGCACCATACTTGCCAAGATACAGGTGCTGATGTTGCAGAACGACATATCGGAGCTGACCAACAACCCCAATGCCGACCTTGACGGAAGCAACACCGCGTATCTGCTGTTTATGCTCATCGGCATCATAGGATATTTCACTATCCCGACCGTTGCCGGATGGATCCTACAGGCCGGAGGCATGGGCAGCTACAACCGTGCTGTCAACAATACCGCTATGCAGGCCGGTTCCGCTGCCGGAAGTGTCGGCGGCGCAGTGGCTGGAAATGTTGCGGGTCGTGTCGGCAAACTATTGAAATAACTTTCAAACACTGATTAAATGGAGTTCAAATCACTAAGGAACATCGAGACATCGTTCCGCCAGATTCGTCTGTTCGGCATAGTGTTCGTGGCGATGTGCGCTGTGGTGGTTTCCGTGGCTCTGGTCATGGTCTTCAATTTTGCCGAGAAGCAGCGCGAGAAAATCTATGTACTCGACAACGGCAAGAGCCTAATGCTCGCCTTGTCGCAGGATATGGAACAGAACCGTCCGGCGGAGGCGCGGGAACATGTGCGGCGTTTCCACGAGCTTTTCTTTACCCTCTCTCCAGACAAGTCGGCCATAGAGCATAACATCAACCGTGCGCTTATCCTGTCCGACCGAAGCGCGTACAACTACTACTCCGACTATTCCGAAAAGGGTTACTATAACCGCGTCATATCGGGCAACATCAATCAGGTATGTCAGGTCGACAGCGTGGTGTGCGATTTCAACAGCTATCCTTACACGGCCCGGACTTATGCGCGTCAGAAAATAATCCGCCAGAGTAACGTGACCGAGAGAAGCCTTGTCACCGAGTGCCGCCTCACTAATTCCTCTCGCTCCGACGACAACCCAAACGGGTTCATCATCGAAGGCTTCAATATCCTTGAGAACAAGGACATATCAACCGTAAAACGATAACGTATGAAATTACGGAAATCTTTACGCTCCGCCATATATAATAATGTGTGGAGCAAACCCAAAAGTCTGCTCGGCTCGTTCCTCCGCCGCAAGTGCGACGGAATACCGGAAGGGCGCAGGCTGACGGTGATCGCAGTGCTGGCTGCAGTGTTTGTGCTTGCCGCATTCTTTGTCTTCGGCCATGCCTGCTACCGCATGGGGCGCGGATACACACTGACCGAGCAGGTGGATATACGCCACATCGAAGGTGTTGAACTTCCGGCAATATCCGACAGCGGTTCGCTGATGGTGGGAAATAAAATTCCGGATTATGACTTTTCAGGAACTGAAAACGAAAATAACTGACTGGTACGAGTCAAAATCTGCTGCCGAGAGACAGCGAATGAAAAAGTATTTTCTTGTGATACCCGGTGCGGCAATTATATTTCTGGGTTCCATGTGGCTGATTTTCGGCTCGTATATGACGGAGGATGCCTCTGTCAAAGGCAAGGCTAACATGGAGCTGCCCGAAGGTGACAGCAACGGACTTCAGGGCAACAAGCTGAAGGCGGTGGCCGAGGAAGCACAGCGTGAGGAGGACGAGCGCAACGACAGCATAATGCGGGCCTCGATAATGCCCGGCGACACTATTGCCTCCGACACTGTTGCCCCTGCTTCCGAACCATCCCCCATAGAGCAGTCCGCGATGACCTATCAGCAGGTACAGGCGTCTCTCGATGATTTCTATGTGCCGGAAAGCGGCGAGTTTGCGCAGGTGGCGGAGTTACAGGCGAGGATTGACGAACTGGAGGAGCAGAACGCTCTCTACCGTCAGCAGTCGCAGCAGCCTGACCAGATGGAACTACTCGAAAGGTCTTATCAGCTTGCGGCGCAGTATATGGGCAACGGTGGCAATGCCGCGGTCCCTGTGGCGCAGTCCGAAGAAAAAGGGAAACGTGATGTTCTGCCGGTGGCTCAGGTGAGCCGAAATGTGGTATCGACGCTCGGAACGTCGTCGTCCGGCGGATTCCACACCTCGGTCGGAATGAAGCCGACATCGGCAAAGAATACTGTCTCGGCTGTCGTGGCGGGCAATCAGAGCGTTACTGACGGTCAGTCGGTAAGATTGAGAACCGTAGAGCCGATGTGGGTGGGTAGCAGGCTTGTTCCACGGAATACGGTTGTTGTCGGCAATGCCCGGCTTCAGGGTGAACGTCTGGAAATATCCGTGACCACGATAGAGTGCGAGGGATCGATATATGAGGTGGAGTTATCAGTATATGATTCCGACGGTCAGGAGGGTATCAATATCCCCAACTCTATGGAGTCAGACGCTTTGCATGAGATCGGGGCCAACATGGGCAGCACGATGGGCAGTTCGATCAATATTTCCACCGATGCCGGGGCGCAGATTGCCTCCGACGTGGGCAGAGGTCTTATCAACGGCGTAAGTCAGTATCTCACAAAGAAGATGCGCACAGTCAAGGTTCACTTGAAATCAGGATACAAGGTGATGCTTCACCAGCCTGAAGATTAACACAAAAATTTTACAACAATGAAAAATATCATAACGACAATTCTCTTTTCGGCGGTGGCACTCATGGGTCTTTCGATTTCAGCCAATGCCAAAAACACCGATGACAACGTGTCTTCGGCAACAGAACAGGCAGCTGGTCAGGTGCCGGAACATGACATGAACGTGTATGGCTCCAACTATACCGATGGCGACAAGTTTGACGGGCTTACCCGCAAAGTAGGCTTTGACCGCATGATACCGCCCCATGCCTTAGAGGTGTGCTATTTGAAGACCACTCACATTATCTTCCCGGCTGAAATCGTTTATGTCGATCTCGGCGGTGAAAATATAGTGGCGGGGCTGGCCGACGGTGCCAAGAACGTGCTGCGCGTAAAATCGGCTGTAAAGTCGTTCAAGGCCGAGACCAATCTTTCGGTAATCACCGAAGATGGCTGTTTTTTCACCTTCAACGTGAAATTCGCCAAAGAGCCGCTGTTGCTCAATATCGAGATGACAGATTTTCTGCATGACGGCGAGGCTGTGAACCGCCCCAACAACGCGCAGGAAATCTACCTTGAACGCCTCGGCAGTGAAAGTCCCATGCTTGTCAAGTTGATTATGAAAAGTATCTACAAGCAGAACAAGCGTGAAATAAAGCATATAGGCTCAAAGCGTTTCGGGGTGCAGTTCCTCCTGAAATCAATCTATGCCAACAATGGACTGTTGTATTTCCATACTGAGTTGAAAAACACCTCCAACATTCCTTTCGACATCGACTATGTTAGCTTCAAGATTGTGGACAAGAAGGTAGTCAAGCGTACCGCCATGCAGGAGCAGGTCTTGGAGCCGCTCCGCGCCCATAATTATGTCGTAGTGGTACCCGGCAAATCATCCGAGCGTACTGTGTTCGCTCTGGAGAAATTCACCATTCCCGATGACAAGCAGCTCGTTATCGAGGTCGCCGAGAAAGAAGGCGGTCGCCATCAGTCCTTTGTGGTCGATAACGAGGATATTGTGAGAGCCAACATAATTGACGAATTAAGCATACAGTAACCATGAGAAAAGCGATAATGATAATCGCTGCCATGCTCACCCTCTTTGGAGGGCGGGCAATGGCCCAGCGATGCCTCCCCGGAATGTCTGCCGTGGAAATAAAGGCGAACATGGCCGACGGCTTCTATACAGGCAACTCCCGCAACTGCGGTTATGATTTCGGAGTGTTCTACTCGGTATTCACAGGGAGCCACGGCAACACTTGGTCTTTCGGCGGCGAGTATCTCCGGACCCACAAGCCCTACGGCGAAAAGGGGCGCATCCCGGTGGCTCAGTTTACTGGCGAGGCCGGTTACAATCTCCACCTTGTCAGCGACTACTCCATGACATTCCACCTTTACGGAGGCATATCCGCCCTTGCCGGATATGAGGTGGTCAACCGGGGCAAACACATCCTTTCCGACTGCGCGACGCTCCATGACGGCGACAACTTCATTTATGGCGGTTCGCTGAATTTGCAGGCCGAATTCTATCTGTCGGACAAGATAGCCCTTACAGCCGGTCTCAAAGGCCGCTTCACTTTCGGGAGCGATGTTCAGGTTTACCATACGACCTATGGTGTCGGTGTAAAATTCATCATCGAATAGCCTATGCGATACACTGAAAAAGATATACCGAAAATCAGGATTACGCAGTTTCTGGAGGCTCTCGGCGAAAAGCCGGTGAAGGAATTTGATGATTTCAAATTCTATTATGCCCCATATCGTGATGACACAGAACCGATGCTTGTTGTCAACGACTGCATGAAAAGTTGGTATGACCATGCGACTGACGAAATCGGAAACCTCCGTGATCTTGCCAAACTTACTGCAAGGGGAGACCATCAAAAAGACATCGACGGATACATAATAAAATTCATGAACGAGTATGAGAGAGCAAAGGAGATGCTGGCTCCGTCACATCGTAATACTGAGCCGATTGTGTCTGACATAGACTTCGGGAAGATACGCCTTACCGACTTTTTGAAGGCTCTCGGTCAAGAACACCCCGTGGCAGCCGATGGCAATCTTCGCATCTACAATGCTCCATACGACCCGAAAGGCGAGCCGACAATGGTAGTCAACACCGAGACGAATCTGTGGCGCGATACCAAATCCGGAGCCTATGGTGGAATCTTTGACCTTGCCCATGAACTGACGGGTTCATGCAATATGGCTGAACTAAAACAGTATATAGCCGGTGAAATAGCCCCTGTGATTGCATCACAGAATTTGTCGGAACAGAATATGCGGGAGCTTACGACTGATTATCCTGAATCGGAAAAACCACAACATAAGATGCGCCTATGAACATCGGTTATAAATTCTTCCAACTATTCCACAAAGATTTGAACAGTACATACAATTCCAAATTAAAACTCTGAAAAACAATGAATACAATTCTGAATAAAATCGGCGAAACCCGCCTCACTCCCGCCCGGTTCTTCGGGTTCTTTCTCCGTTCCACTACGAAAGCGCGTTGCGGTTACTGGGCAATCATCTTCACTCTCGTCCTCGCTCTCACCTCCTGTTCCGACGACATCGACGTTCAGCAGTCCTATCCCTTCACGGTGGAAGTCATGCCATACGCCGAAAAAATCACCAAAGGCGAGACCGTTGAGTTGCGTTTCGAGATTAAGCCCGAAGGCAATTATGCCAATACGCTCTACACAATCCGCTATTTCCAGTACGACGGCGAGGGAACGCTCAAACTTGTTGACGGCCCGGTGCTTGTCAACAACGACCGTGTGCTTCTGGAAAGCAAGACTTTCCGACTGACATACACCGCCCGTTCATCGGAGGCTCACAAGTTCCTCGTTGTCGTGCAGGACAACTTCAATTCTACCCCGTGGGAGCAGACTTTCGAGTTCAACAGCAAAGACAAGGGCGATGAAGAAGGTGGCGCGACACCCGGCCTGATTGTGAATCCCGGAACCCTTACACCGATTGCACGATGAAAAAGATACTGTTGTTTATTCTTGTGTCAGTGACCCTCGCGGTCACTACGCCTGTCTTCGCCGCCTCTCCGCGGAGTGCTGTCGGTGCGCAAGAGCGAAAGAACCGAAGTATAATGGAGCTGCCGCTCTTTGAGCGGGCTGTCCTGATAATCAAAAAGTTTGAGACACTTCATCAGCTCAGGCATCGTCCATATTACGGTTATGGCCATAGAATACAGCCCGGTGAGCGTTTTCCCCAGCACAGGCCACTCACCGAAAGAGAAGCGGACGCTCTGCTCCGCAAAGACCTCGCCAAGTTTTGCGCCCTATATTCACAATACGGCAAGAACAGCATTCTTCTCGGTACTCTGGCATACAATATAGGTCCCGGAGCGGTCAACAAGTCAAGTGTCGTAAGAATGCTGAAAGCTGGTAACCGCGACATCTTCAAGGCATATACCTCCCACTGCCACTACAAGGGCAAATTCCACAAGCAGTTATACCAACGGAGGGTAACTGAAATAATGCTTCTGTTTGACAGCGGTGCTTCTTCCCGATAGGCTCGTTCTGTCTTCGCAACACACTCAAAGGGTATGGATTCATTTCCGTACCCTTATTTTGTTCCAAAAACCATAAAATCTTGGCTCCAAAGGGCTAAAAACTGCACAAGACAGGCGTAATGTCCGGATTTTTCACTAACTTTGCGGTCAGAGGGCGTTCTGCCCTCACTGAAATGGCAGCACAATGGACGCATATCATCCCAAGCGGCGTATCACGCTCTCTTTCGCCGGGCGGAACGGGCGTGACTTCATAGCGGTTGCCTTCGGCGGCGATGCCTCTCTCCGGGAGAGGCTGACGCAGGAGCCGGGGGCCGTCGCTGACGGCGGTGCGGTCTTAATCCCTGCCGACGGCTTTGTGCTGGCCGATTTCTTCGACCGTTATGTGGGCGATGCCTTCATAGACTACTTGGCGATAAAGGCTCCGAAGCCCGAACCTGTCACTCCGCCGCGTCCCGAACTGCCTCCCGGCTATCTGGAGAAACTGCGGCAGGTGCGTTACAGCGACCACACCGTAAGGGTCTATACCACCTATTTCAAGGATTTTCAGGCTTACTTCGAGGGAAAGAGAATCGACCGTGTAACCCCGGACGAGATAAACGCCTACCTCGTTTACCTTATCAATGAGCGCGGAATATCCACCTGCCAGCAGAATCAGCGCATCAACGCCATAAAGTTTTACTACGAGAAGGTGCTGGGCCAGCCCCGGCGGTGCTACACCGTCAGCCGTGCCAAGCGCGAGAAAACACTACCCGACGTGTTGAGCAAGCAGGAGGTCAAGGCCATACTGTCGGCTGTCGTGACCAATCTTCGCTTCTGGTGTATGTTCTCCGTGCTTTACTCGGCAGGGCTGCGCATAAGCGAGTTGCTTGCGCTGAAGCCCGGCGACATCAACGTGTCGCGCTCCCTGATCCGTGTGCGGCAGGGCAAAGGGCGCAAAGACCGCTTCACCCTTCTTTCAAAACCGCTGATTAAGAAACTCACCGAATACCGCGAACTTTATAAGCCGAAGGTATGGATGTTCGAGCGCACTCCCGGCGAACCGTTCACCGAGAGCATAGTGTCCAAACGGCTGAAAGCTGCCGCGAGGGAGGCCGGCATAACAAAGAGGATTTATCCCCACCTGTTGCGCCACTCTTTCGCCACACACCTTATTGAGCAAGGCACCGATCTGAAGATTGTCAAGGAGCTTATGGGGCATAACAACATCAAGACCACCGAAATGTATGTCCACATAGCTGACACCTTCAAGTGCAACATCAAAAGTCCGCTGGACGACATACTGGAGGAGGACGGGCTATGATACTTAAAGAAAATAACAGCCAAATCCGCTGTTAGCATTACGTTCAAGGCAATTAAAACAACTAATAAACAGGAATTTACAAACACCAATAGAAACTGACAGAAATAACAGCGCGAGTATGACAGAGGTGTTAAACAACATATACACAGACGGTTGCAAAACGAAAAAGTACCGTTTATCCGACTTCTTCAATAGGTGGTGGGACGAGTACGCACAGCACCCAGCAGAGTACATCACCCCCGAACAGTACAAGGCGGTGAACGCTATCCGTGTATGTCGTACAGCAGCCTTAGGCATAGATACTTATGCTTGTCCCGAATGTGGCGAAATACGGGAAATCAGTCATAGCTGCAAGAACCGTTTCTGTCCGTCATGCGGCTGGCGTGATACGCTGAAATGGGCGGCACGCATGAAAGAAAAGATGCTACGAGTACCGCACCGCCATGTGGTGATGACCTTGCCGCATATCCTGTTGGACTTGGTTAGGTGCAACAAGAAAGAAATGCTGAATATCCTGATGCGCACTTCGGCAGATACGCTGAAAGACTGGATGATGCACAAGTTCGGGGTGAAAATCGGGGTGATTGCCGTGCTGCATACCTATGGGGAAACAAAACAGCTTCATGTACACACGCACATGATTATGTCATGGGGCGGCATCGACAACGGCGGTAAGATTGCCGTTCCCGAACATGATTACGTGCATATCCCCTCTATCCGCAAGGTGTTCCGCTACAAGTTTGAAAATGCACTGATTGAACTGTTCGATATGGGCAGGCTGGAGCATGATTTCCACGACCGTATGGAGTTTATGGGCTTCATCAAAAAAGTGGCGAACAAAAAGGACTGGATTGTGCATTTGGAACAGCCCATACAGATGCCGGAGCAAGTGATACAATATGTAGGCAGGTATTCCAAGCGGGCGTGTCTGAGCGAGTATAAGATTACGGCAATGGACGGTGAGAACATTTCATTCCGTTACCGTGATTACAAGAACTCACCCGACAAGAGAAACCCGGTAGAAAAGGAACTGACGCTGCATTACCGTGAGTTCTTCCCACGGCTGCTGCAACACGTTCCTCTGCGCTATTTCCGTATAGTGAGATACTACGGCTTCTATTCCAACAAAGGTAACCTGCCGGAAGAATACTTCGGGCGGAATGAAAGCGAGATAGAGGACATAGAGTTACAACAGGCAGAAAGTGAATACGAAAACCCGTATTTCTGCGAACATTGCGGACGAATGAGAGTTTACAGCCACACTACGGTTACTGGTGGCGGCATAACATACATGGTTGTATTGAAGCATTGCGACATACACCGAAAAAAAGCGGCATGACAGCAACATGGGATAGCTATGTCCTGCCGTAAACAGAAACAGTAAAATCCCATAAAATCGAAGAAAGGAGAATAAAAAAATGAATGAAATACAGATAAGAGCAGTAATAAAACAAACAAAGTTCGGGTATGAACGTCATACCTCTTTCTGCAGGAAATAGCGGTCAAAAATTGAAGTTCTATATAAATAGGAATAAAAGATTAAAAAAATGCCTTGAACAAGAGAATGAACCGCCCAAAAAGGCGGTTATTCTCCAGACATTACCAGCAAAAAAAGAAATAATAAAAATGAAACAAGAAAAGCAATTTTTTATAAATGGACGAGAAGATGAGGTTCTTCTTAAAGATTGGGAAACTTCTGATGGGTGTATAGCCACTGACAGAATTACAGTGGATGGCTTACCTGTCGGATATATGTATCGTGAGAAACCAGAAGAAGGCAATCCGTTTGAAGGATACGATAGCGGGTGGCGATTTACAGCAGGAGATGAGAGTGACGAATATATGCAAACGGCTGCACATAGTGGTATCTATAAGCTAAATACTATCTGTCAGTATGACCCTGATATAATTCCATTACTTCACGCTCCATACGGTACAGCCTATATTAGAGATGAAAATGGAGAGTTTCAAGAAGAACCTTTTGAACCATTAGAAGAATAATGCTGGTAACAAGCGAATAAACTGCCCTAACGGTCAGCTATTCGCATCCCATTATCAACGAGCAAAGACTGTATGAATTATAAAACAATGCTTGCAAAGATTCTTTCAGAGAAAGAACTTGCAGATATGGATATAAAAAAGTTCAAAGAGGACGAGGTTCTCCTTGAAGAATTGATTTGTAAAAAGTATGTTCTTGTCGTCGATTGGAACGGAGAAGATGAAGAAAATGATTTATTCAATTTCTTCAATCAAAGATCGGTTTCTCTTACCGGAAAACAACTCAATGTATCAAGCAGTAAGATATACTGAACAGTTTGATAAATCTACCAATCGTTCACAAAGAGGTGATTTCGTCCCTTTCGCACTTGAATATTTTGACAAACATCTAGAATCACTTGGGTTAAAAGCTGTCTTGTTGGATATGGGTAATGATTCATATTATGTACTTGTTGCGTCTAAAGCAGACTCTAATAGATTAACAAAGTTAAAATCAACTTTTTGGAGGTTTAAGCGTGTTTCTTTTCAAAGCAACTCTCCGCTTTATGTAGCAAACTGTCCTAAATGTGGTAATATACAATTTTTCGGGTTAGATACAGACATAGATAAAAAAGAACTGGCCGGAAAAAGTTGTAATGATTGTGGGACATTGTTTTGGGATGATAATGGAAATGAAATGGTGAAAATAGAAAAATATTACTAATAGCTCGTTGATAACAAGCGGATTAATCTCCCCGAAGGGTTGATTATCCGCCGGACATTATCAACAAATTAATAAATTACAATTATGGACTTTATAAACAAACTTTTAGACGAAAATTACGATTGGGGTGATAAACGTATTGATGAAGACGTTTACGATGAACTGAGTGCCGAACTCATCATTGATTACTTAAAGAAACATGATTCAGAAATTCGCCAAATGCTGGCTCTAAGCTGGAATTTTGATAATCCTAAGAAAGTTATCCAATGGATTGTCGATCAGCCCGATACAGACAAAGGAACATGCCTGCTACTTTATTGGCGGATGGCTCCAGATTTCAGCAAACAGTTTGTAAACCGTGAGGAATGTGAAAATACTCATAGTTGGTATCTTGAAGATTATGACATCATCCAAACAATTGAACAGAATTACACAGCAGGATTTTACAGGAACCAACGCTACGCTTTCAATCCTTGTCATGATTCGTATCAAGATGGATATGACTGGACTGCAAGTTTGAATCCTTCGGAATTTAAGATTCCCATTCCCCAAGAAATGTTTACTGCTTTAGATGGTATTGCATTGGATGTGCCTTCTTGGGAAGAAGGTATCCCTGAAGACTTGCAACCTGCAATGGATCGTTTGGCTGATTTAGTAGATGAATAATATGTTGATAACAAGCACCTATTCCACCTAACGGTGGCAAGCTGCAACCCATTATAAGCGATAAAAGAAATAAATTATGGATAAACAAAAACGGATAGCATTTTTCCACGAAGATGATTATTGTCAGAGGGAGATACTCCCTTTGACTGCCAAGAATTATTGCTTGCAACAAATGGGTGAAATAAATGATTTCTCCCAAGAACATCAATCAGAAGATGGTTCCTTCACTGATATTTTTATTCGTGAGAATAGTCCTCACGGAATAGAAGAACTTGGTTTGCACTCAGAACAATTAAACGTGGCTTTGAGCTTTTTACCTCCTTACGATTTAGTTGAAACAGGTTACTCCAGCTATAGGGAAACATCAGAAGCAACCTATGGCAGAGGCTATGGAGATGAACAAAATATCTTTTGGTCGATAAACGAATATGGAATAGTTAATGCTATTTGGCTGGATATAGAAATAGCTCCCATCACTATAGATATGTGGAGAAAAGCCCTGATTGCATTAGGGAAAATAGCTCCCGTATTGTTGGCGGATTGGGGTTGGAGCTTATGCGTAGACTTAACCAATTCCTCTGACATAGAAGAATACATAAAAGAGAAAAGTCGCTTATAACAAGCGGATTAATCTCCCTTGAAAGGTTGATTATCCGCCGGACATTATAAGCAACTGAAAAAACGGAAACAATATGATAAAATACATTTCGGGAGATATATTACAGAGTAAAGATGAGTACATAGCACAAGGTGTAGCTGTTGGCTCACAAGAAGGATTAGGAACTGGGCTTGCCTTTAAGCTGTCAAGTCAATTCCCTGAAATCCAAAAACTCTTTAAGAAGCATACACGAAACACTAAGTTTCAGGCTGGCGATGTGTTTATAGGAGAAATCAAAGGTTTCTCTCCGGGTATAATCTACATCGCTACACAACCCGATATGTATCATGCAGAACTTACATATCTGAATAAAGGTTTGAAACGCTTGAAAAAAGTGTGCGAAAGCAGAGGTATCAAAACTGTGTCGCTCCCGAAAATCGGTGCTGGGTTGGGTAAGTTGGATTGGAATAGTGAGGTCAAACCTTTACTTGAAAGTATTTTATCTGATTGTGAAACTGTATTCAATGTATATGAAGATTACAAGATTGAATACGAAAATTAGCTTATAACAAGCACCTGTGCCACCTAACGGCGGCAAGCTGCAAACCATTATCAACCAACTAAAAAACAAAATATGAAGTTTGAAGTTTATGACAAAGCCAAGTGGCATTATGAATCAAAAGATATGCCTAATGAGCTACCAGAGATAGCAGGTGCTACACACATTGCTTTCTTCGTAAGATGGTGTGTTGAAAATGATTTAATGTCACGAGAAATCGAAGAAGATTGTGCTGAAGAACTCCAACAAATTAAGGATAAAGAACTGGATTGTAGAGATTTTTTCTTTGATGATATGGACGGAGTTCTTACATCGAATGAACTTAATACTAAAGGTAAACAGTTTGCAGCAGCCTATTATCATTCAGACAAAACTAAATTCGCAAAGAAATTTGGTTACTATTTAGCTGACTATGTTAATTGGCTAAAGAATAAGTTAGGCAATCAATATAACCCCGACACTTCATATTTTTATGTGGAAAATTCAGAAGCAAACTATAATGAGATAAAAGAAATTTGTGATAAACGTTTTTCTGAATTTGAAAAAGGTTGATAACAAGCGGATCAATCTCCCATAAAAGGTCGATTATCCGCCAAACATTATCGTGATTATAGAATGTTATGAAGCAAAAAATAAACAATATGTCTGAATATTGGGAGTTATATCAACTCCTATATTTCAATATAAAAAAAGAAAATGAATTGTTGGCACGACAATTAAAGCAGATACAATTATATGCCAATGGTTTAACAGACGGTTGGTATAATTTTCTAACTTCTTTTAAAGAAGTAATTTCTGAAAATTCCAATAATATAAAATCATCTGATTTTATATTAGCAAATTTGTTAATAACAACATTGGAAAACTATTTAAAATCACGATAACATACACCTGTTCCGCCAAACGAGGGCAAACTGCAATCCATTATAAACCCTAAAAAGAATGAATATGGAAATAGAATTAGAAAATTGCGAGAAAAGTCTAACTCTCAAAGATTTTAAAGAAATTGAGAGTAAATTGGGTTATATCTTGCCGGAAAGATTAAAAGAGTTCTATTTGCAATATAATGGAGGTTCTACGAAGCAGACCGCAAGCATAAATAAATATCAAGAGGTGGAATTTGAAGATTTCTTTCCATTCAAATATAACAAGGACTTTAAGAATGACCCCAGATATACGGCAGAAGGAGAAACATTAGAGTTAAGAAAAGCTGGAGCTATATCTGATAGCATTCTTATTTTTGCTATGGAATCTACCGATGAAGGTCGGATTGCTATAGATTTGGTTAATGAAAAGGTCTATCTTTACCCTATTGTGGGGATGCAAGATGTAATCTTCAACTTCGGAGAACCACGACTTGTCGCAGATTCAATAGCTGATTTTTTTGATAATCTCGTAGCTTTTCCAAAAATAGACGAAATCGAAGAGGTGCAAATGGAGACAGAAGGTGTTATGCCTGAACTTTCAGATTGCTCAGTTCAGCTAACAAAAGAAGATATAAAGGATTTTGAGGTTGCGTTGAATGTAAAAATTCCGGCAAGCATGAAGAAATACTACCTCAAGTTCAACGGTGGTATGCCATCACCATATTGTTTTCAACCGCAAGACGAGGATTTGGATTGGGTGGAGATAAAAGCGTTTTTTCCGATAAAGAAACGCACCGATGCTTTTGAAACAATTGAAGCCATAGCCAAAGATATATGGAGTAAGAATTTAATGCCATGTAACCTGTTGCCTTTTGCTATGGATTCGGGTGGAAACTATTATGCGTTGAACTTGAAGAATAAAAAGATTTACTATTACTTGACTGACGAGTGGGACGAAAACGTTTCAAGAGAATACAATTTTGAAACAAACACTCGCTACATAGCCCAGTCATTCAATTACTTTATAAATCATTTTATTGAAGAAGATGAATAAGACAGGCAGATAACAAGAGGGGCAATCTCCCCCGAAAGGTCGATTAGCTGCCGGACATTATGTGCATGAACATGGAAGATGCGTTAGAATATTATTACGAAGGAGTAAGTCATCAAGAAAATGGAAATCTTGATGACGCATTGGAATGTTTTTATAAATCATTAGAGATTGATGAGCATTTTAAGACATATCATAGAGTTTATCAAATCTTGAAAATTCAAGAAAAACAAGACGAGAGTTTTATTGCTCTTAAAAAAGCATTTCAATTAAATATGCGAAATGATAAAGTTGCAAGCGATTACGCTGAAATGCTCATAGAGCAAAATAGATATAAGGACGCAACGAATATTCTATCAAACATATTGGAGCGTAATCCAACATTTCGATATGCAAAGGAATTGATAGCTCACTTAAATGCACATAACAAACAGAAGACTGACTGAATAAGGCGGAACGCTGCCGGATATTACTAACTTGTAAGAAATATGGGAAATCGAATAGAAATTGAAAGACTACTTCAAAATAAAGAATTGAAGGAACTATGGCAAACAATTCAACAAGAGTTGCCACAGCTTCATTTTTATGAAGAAGATGACTCTCACTCTTATGTGGAAGCACGAATTGATTTCCTTGAAAAATGTATCTCTACATGTAATACTTTGCTCTGTAAGTACAGGCTTCAAGAAATATCAATAAAAGATTTATATACTTATATTTCATCGTATAGTTTTAAGGTTTTTTGTAAACAGGATTTATTGAAAACTGAAAATTCTGAAATTATTATAGATGAATCGGAGCAAGATTATATATTAAAAGAGCTTGGAATGTCGTTGGACGAGTTTAAGCAAGGTTTCAAAATATATGATTATCTTGAAGTTGCATCCCATTTAATAGATTATTATTTACAGACTAAACATCCGGATATTTTACTTGAATATTATGAATCTCTATGCGATATGTAAACGTTAGTAACACACAGCTGACCGACTGAATAAGCGGAACGCTGCCAAACATTAGCTGCTGAAAAATGAAGAAATGGAGTAAACTGCAAAAGGAACTTTATCTGATAATTGATCCAACGATTGATTTTCAGATTCACTGTGTGGCTTATCCAATGAGAAGCCGATACGGTAATACCGATTTGCCCCGTTATTGGATTACGCTGGGAAAAGAGATAATTTTTGATTACCCCAAACAGTTTGTTACGCATGACGGTGGAATACGCAACTTCAAGCCGCATGGGATAACAAAAAATTACCCCTATAAAAATGACGTGTCAGATATATCTGATTTAATACGGGAATATATAGATACACCCGTTTCGGAAATTATGACAAAGCATTTTGAAAATGACTATTGGGGCTTGGCAAATATCCTTCGTGCGGCTGACAGGCGTATCGGACAGCGTAGATTGGATAATTTGCGTCGCAGAATCAAAAATCAAGCGGCTCAAAAAATATTGGAATTAAGAATTAAACCCACATCAGCTAACAAACAGCAAACCGACTGAATAAGGCGGAACGCTGCCGGACATTATCAACAGTGCAAATAGTGAAATATGAAATTTAAAATATCGATTAGATCGGGACTTTATTGTCAGAATCAATATCAAAAACATATGAATTTTGATTATTCAAGTGGTTATCCAGAAATGAGTTGTTTTGATTATAAT